>Ga0114931_10000933_pt1 | contig 36770 bp, 31 predicted proteins | sample 2SBtaG_FD_89579 | JGI IMG/M metagenome (GOLD analysis project Ga0114931, IMG submission 89579) | Deep subsurface microbial communities from Kolumbo volcano to uncover new lineages of life (NeLLi) - 2SBTROV14_V59a metaG | ecosystem: Environmental > Aquatic > Marine > Volcanic | place: Kolumbo... | reverse complement strand
CAGATAACAGATAACAGATAACAGATAACAGATAACAGGTGTCAGGTTTTTCTGATCCCTGATCCCTGATCCCTGACTCCCGCCAGCCCTTCGCTTACCCGCAGCAGCGCCATCCATGGATCGCCGTGCGAAAGCCCCTTGATGATCCGGTCCGTCCGGGCGCATTGGAGCAACAGGCGGCTGATCTCGGTCAAAGAGAGCCGCTTGATTGCCCGAGCGATCAGCGGCTTGCGTTTTTCCCACACATTGGTTTGGCGCATCGCAGTGTCCAGTGACGTTCCGTTGCCTTTGCCAAACGCTATCTGCTCGAGGATTCGGATCTCACGGGTCAGCGCCCATAATACGATCGCCGGCGCGACGCCTTCGGCTCTTATTCTGCTGAGCATTCGATCGGCTGATACTAAATGGCCTTGAAGGGCGTTGTCAACCAGATCAAAGACGTCAAAGCGCGCGCTGTCGGTCACTACCTCGACAATGGTGCGGGCATCCACTGTTCCCGAGCCCTGCAGGACATAGAGTTTTTCGATCTCCTGGGCGGCCGCGAGGAGGTTGCCTTCCACGCGGGTCGCTAGCATTTGTACGCCGGCCGGATCCGTATGAATGCCTTTTATGCGCAAACGGCGTTGCAGCCATTGCAGCAGTTGCCGACCTTGTAACGGCCATACCTGAATGACGACGCCTTGTCGATCGATGGCCTGGAACCAGCGTGTTTTTTGTGCGCCTGCCGCCAGTTTTCCGGCAACGATGAGAACGATGGCATCATTCGGCGGGGATTCGGCAATGGTCAGCAGCGCTTTGGCGCCTTCCCGGCCCGGACTTCCCGCTTCCAGGCGCAGGTCGAAGATGCGGCGGTCGGCGAACAATGAAGGCGAATCGATTTCTTCCAGCACGGTATTCCAATCGAAGCCGGTGCCGATGTCGAACACCTCTCGGTACTTATACCCTGCTTGCTTCGCTGCCGTGCGAATGGCATCGGCCGCTTCGCCCTGCTGCAGTGGCTCGTCGCCGCTGAGCAGGTAAATCGGGGCCAGCCCTTGGCGCAGCCGCTTTTCCAACTGGTCAGCCCGTAGTTTCATGGCCGCTGCGGTCAGGAAGGGGAATGGCTCAAGGCAATTTCGGTGCGGCGCAACAGGGTTCGTACCGCCTCTTTGTACATTTCCACGCGAATTTGATTTTCCTCTTGCGATTTTCCGATGACCAGGACCTGAGGATTGAAATAAGCGCGACGGATTTCGATCGTTTGTGTGGGCAGCAGGCTGCTGCCGTCAGGCTTCCGAAGTTCGAAACGGATGCGGTATATCAACTCGTATTCCGTGGCCTTGCCCTGTTCGCTCAAGGATACGACGCGGCGTTCGAACTGCTCATTGTGCACTTTGAGAATGACCCCGGCCGACTGCGGGTCCTTCGAGACGCCGCCATCGGCAAAGGCGAGGTTCTCATTCAGTTCCCGGACGAATCGGCTCTTGCGGGACAGGCCTTCAACATAGACGTGAGCCATTTCCGGCGGCAAATCGGAGGCGCCGCGCAGCTGCCATCCGCAGCCGCCGAACACGCAGATCAAGAGCATTAGGCCCGGCAGCGAGAGCCGATGCGCACGGCGACTGGCAGGAGTGTGTGCATTCGTCATCGTCAGACGACTATGTTGATCAGTTTTTCCGGAACGACGATGATTTTTCTGACTGTCTTGCCTTCGATGAACCGTTGTACGTTCGGGTCGCGCAGTGCGATGGTTTCGATCGTGTCGCGTCCGGCATCGATGGCAACCGAAATTTTGCCCCTGAGTTTACCGTTGACCTGCACCACCATCTCCCTCATTTTCCGGACCAATGCGGATGAATCGACCCGGGGCCAGGCAACGTCGACAATCGGCTCTCGATGGCCAAGGGCTCTCCACAGTACATGACAGGCGTGCGGAATGATCGGTGCCAACATCAGTACCACCGATTCCAGCGCTTCCCGGCGGACGGCCCGACCCTGTTCGCTGGCATCGTCGAATTTCGCCAGGCTGTTCAGCAGCTCCATCGTAGCGGCGATGGCGGTGTTGAAAGTATAGCGCCGACCGATATCATCGGACACTTTATGGATGGTTTCGTGAATCTGCCGGCGCATCGCTTGCTGCGCTTCGTTCAGTCGATTCAGCTGCAGCACCGGCGCCCCGCTGTCATCGGCATCGACCGCTGCGGCGACCTGTTTCCACAGGCGTTTGAGAAAACGAAAAGCCCCTTCCACGGCGCTGTCGGACCACTCCAGAGACTGTTCGGGGGGCGCGGCGAACATGGTGAACAGGCGCACGGTGTCGGCGCCGTAGCGATCGATCAGTGCCTGTGGGTCCACGGTATTGCCGGCCGATTTGGACATTTTGACTCCGCCTTTCAGTACCATGCCTTGGGTCAACAAATTCTTGAACGGCTCGTCGCAGCCGATCAGACCTTCATCGCGCAGCAGCTTGTTGTAGAAGCGTGCGTAAAGCAGATGCAGTATGGCGTGTTCGATGCCGCCGATGTACTGATCGACCGGCAGCCAGTAGTCCACCCGTTCGTCCAGCATGGCGCTGTCACTGTCCGCGCAGGCGAAGCGGGCGAAATACCAGGAGGATTCCATGAAGGTATCGAACGTATCGGTCTCACGCTTCGCCGCGCCGTGGCACCCGGGACAGTTTGTGTTGACGAAAGCGTCGAGCTTGGCGAGTGGCGAACCGGCACCGTCGAGGTCGACGTTTTTTGGCAGCACCACCGGCAGCTCCTCATCGGGTACGGGCACCGTTCCACAGGAGGGACAATGGATGACAGGAATCGGCGCACCCCAGTAACGTTGCCTCGAGACCCCCCAGTCCCGCAGTCTGAAATTGACTGTTCGCTGTCCTTTGCCGCTCTGCTCGAGATTGTCGGCGATGGCGTCGAATGCCTGTTCCGACGTCAGGCCATCGAATTCGCCGGAGTTCTTCAAGACACCTTTTTCCGTGTAGGCTTGCTCGGAGCAATCGATATCGGAGCCATCGCTGGGAAAAATCACTTGCTTGACAGGAATGCCGTATCTTCGTGCGAATTCGTAGTCGCGTTGGTCGTGCGCCGGCACCGACATGACGGCTCCGGTCCCGTAGCCCATCAGCACGAAGTTGGCGATCCATACCGGGACCTCCTTTCCGGTGATCGGGTGAATGGCTTTCATGCCGGAATCGATGCCGCGCTTTTCCATTTTTTCCAGTGCCGCTTCCGAAGACTGGCTCTGTTTGCACGATTCGATGAAGGCGGTGAGGTTTGGATCGAGTTCGGCAGCTCTGCGCGCCAGCGGGTGCTCTGCGGCAACGGCGACATAGGTGGCGCCCAGCAACGTATCCGGACGCGTCGTGTAGACGCGCAGCGGCTGTTCCATGCCGACCACCGCGAAATCGAGTTCGACGCCTTCGGAACGGCCGATCCAATGGGCCTGCATGGTGCGGACCTGCTCCGGCCAGCCGTCGAGCTGCTCCAGTGATGCCAGGAGTTCATCGGCATAGTCGGTGATCTTCATGAACCATTGCGAGATCTCTTTGCGTTCGACAGGGGTGTTGCAGCGCCAGCAGGCGCCGTCGATCACCTGCTCGTTGGCAAGCACCGTCGAGTCGTTCGGGCACCAGTTCACGGGAGCCGTTTTTTTGTAGACCAGTCCTTTTTCCAGGAGGCGCAGAAAAAACCACTGCTCCCATCGATAGTAATCCGGGTCGCAGGTTGCCAGCTCGCGCTCCCAATCGTAGCCGAACCCCAGGCGTTTGAGTTGGTCGCGCATATAAGCGATGTTGTCATAGGTCCAGTCGGCAGGGTGGATGCCACGCTGCATTGCCGCATTTTCGGCCGGCAGGCCAAATGCGTCCCAGCCCATGGGCTGCATGACATTCTTTCCCTGCATGCGCTGGTAGCGGCTGATGACGTCGCCAATCGTGTAGTTGCGCACGTGACCCATATGCAGGCGGCCGCTCGGATAAGGAAACATCGACAAGCAATAATATTTTTCCTTGCTCGGATCTTCGGAAACACGGAAAGTACCCATTGTTTCCCACGCTTGTTGTGCTTCTGCTTCCACTTCTTGCGGGTTATATTTTTCTTGCATACTGGCTCATTGGTTAATTTTGCTTGTCAGAATCGCGCGCTGTTCGGTGAACAGGCGGGATCGATGGCTGACTTGAAAGGTGAGATGGTATCACGGCTCTATATATAATATTATAAAGGCTTGACATGGTGGATGGTTATCATCTTATTCGTGGTTTTTTTTGACAATTCGGATAATCCGAAGGGGAAAGTCGATGCGCCGGGTCATTTTCAATCAAAAAGGCGGGGTAGGTAAGTCAACCATCACGTGCAATCTGGCAGCCATCAGTGCGGCTGCGGGGGAAAGCACACTGGTCATCGACCTCGATATTCAAGCGAATTCGACTCAATATCTTCTAGGGCGAAAATGTGCCGATCCCGATGCAACGATCGCGCGTTTTTTCCATGACAGCTTGAGCCTCAATCCGTTTGGTAAAGCGCAGCATGTGCAGTTCATGGGGCTCGTTCAGGAAACCCCCTTTGCTAATTTGTGCATCATCCCTGCTCATTCCGAACTGGAGCCCTTGCAAAGTCGCCTGGAGTCGCGTTACAAGATCTATAAATTGAAGGAGGCGCTCGAAAAAATAAACGATTTCGATCGCGTCTATATCGATACGCCGCCGATGCTGAACTTTTATAGCCGCTCTGCGTTGATCGCCGCCGACCGCTGTCTGATCCCTTTCGACTGCGATGCATTCTCGCGTGAAGCGCTCGATACGCTGTTCGATGTCATCAGAGAAGTGCGAGCGGACCACAACGAGCGGTTGTCGATCGAAGGGATTGTCGTCAATCAGTTTCAAAGTCGCGCCAATCTGCCGCAAAAATTGGTCGAGGCGCTCGAGCAGGCCGGCCACCCGGTGCTCAAAAGCCGCATTTCTCCTTCCGTCAAAGTCCGCGAATCACACAGTGCTTCGACGCCCCTGATTCATTATGCGCCGGATCATAAGCTGAGCGACGAATTCAGAGCCTTGCATGAGGAGCTGGGCGGGGATTGACGGCGCAGAGTGCACAATGCAGCCACCTTGCCTCTTGCTTAGGGTCCGCGGTTGTCGTCCCCGGCGGTCCGGGGCCGTCTTGCGGCGGCCCAGGCGATGATCAGTACGACAAACAGAGCGATGACGACCGGGCGGTTGCCATAGCGGCTGTAAGGCGTGCTGCCGCTCATCGGAATGATCTCCCCGGTGATGGTGGTGCGCTCGAACTGGGGCGCTCGGGCGACCACATAGCCAAACGGCGAAATGATGCCGGTGACGCCCGTGTTGGTGGCGCGCAGCATGTAGCGGCGCAGCTCCAGTGCACGCATTCTCGCCATTTGGAAATGCTGCAGGGGACCGATCGAATCGGCAAACCAGGCATCGTTCGTTACATTGACCAGATAGGCGCCGTCCGGCACCCCTGTCAGCGCCTCTTCACCGAAGGCGTCTTCATAACAGATCGAGGCAACGAGCGGAAATCCGGCGGCTTTCAACAGCGGCTGCCGGTCGGCGCCTGCGCTGAAGTCGGCCAAGGGAATCTGGAGGATGTCCAGGATAAATCTCGATAATGGCTGCAGTGGCAAATATTCGCCGAAGGGTACCAGATGACGTTTACGATAGATTCCGGGCGTCCGTCCAAGGCTGATCAATGCGTTGTAATAGCGCGCGCCGGGTTGCTCCAACAGCGGTGCACCGATCAGCAGATCGGTCCCGTTCTTTTGCGCCTCTTCTCGGAGCGGCAGCAAAAAGCTTTCTTCGACCTGGTGATAAAATGCCGGGACCGCAGTTTCCGGCCAGATCACCAGGTCGGAACTCCAGTGCTGCCGGGTCATGGCGATGTAAAGCTCAAGGGTTTTCCGTCGGTGTCCGGGCTCCCATTTGATCTCCTGGGGGATATTGCCCTGCAACAGCGTGGCCTTGAAGGGTTCACCGGCAGATCTGCTCCATTCGACTTGATTCAGCCACGCGCCAGCCGACCATAGGGCAACGCCGACCATGGCGGCTCCGGCTTTGCGGCGCCATGGCAGAGAAAAGATGCACAACAGCAGTGCCGACGTGTTCGCAACCAGCCAGCCAACGCCATAAACCCCAAGCACCGGCGCGAAACCCGCCAGTGGCGTGTCGGTCTGGCTATAGCCGATGTTCAGCCATGGAAAACCGCCGAGAACCCAGCCGCGCGACCACTCCGCGAGCGTCCAGACGGCAGGAAAGGCGACCAGCATGCGAACCAAGGCGTCTTTTCGAGAAAAAGAATGGGCGGCGATCATGCCCGCGACGGCAGGAAAGAGGGTGAGGACGGCTACGAATAAGCTTGTCAGCGCGACCGCGGCAGCAGTGCCGGCGCCGCCATAATCGTGCAGGCTGATATAGACCCAAGAGACACCGACGCCGAACTGTCCGAGACCGAACAGATAACCGCGCAGGAAGCTCTGCCATGGACCGGCTCCCTGCCAGGAATAGAACAGCAAACCAAGGGAGAGGACGGCGGTCGGCGCGAGATCGAACGGCGCAAATGCCAGCGGCAGCATGGCGCCGCCCAGCAGGGCCAGGCAGTTTTTCAACAAGTTCCTATTGATTTTCGTAACTGTCCGATCGTTCTGTTCGCAGGCGTGGAATGATTTACCGTGATCGGAAGGTGCGCTTTATTCGACATCCTGGTCCGTTTCAGCGTTGGGCAGGAGCGTTACTTCGAGCAAGTGGATGCGCCGGTTGTCTGCGCGGACGACTTCAAACTGGAAACGGTTCATTTTGACACGCTCGCCGCGTTCAGGGACATATCCGAGCTTATGGACGATGAGGCCGCCGATGGTATCGAATTCTTCATCGCTGAAATGGGTGGAGAAATAGTCATTGAAATCATCGATCGGCGTCAATGCTTTCACCGTGTATTCCCGGTCGCTGCGCCGGAAAATGTAATCCTCCTCGGTAATATCGTGCTCATCTTCGATTTCGCCGACAATCTGTTCGAGTACGTCCTCGATCGTTACCAGACCGGCGGCGGTGCCGTATTCATCAACGACGATCGCCATGTGATAACGGTTGGTGCGAAATTCCCGCAGCAGCACGTTCAGCCGTTTGCTTTCCGGAACGAAGCGCGCCGGTCTCAGGACATCCTGGACCAGGAGGTGCTTGTTTTCCTGGATATGGGGCAGCAGGTCTTTTGCAAGCAGGATCCCGACGACCTCGCTGCGATCCTCGCCGATTACTGGGAACCTCGAGTGTGCCGACTCGATGACCAGCGGGAAGATGGTTTCCAATTCCGCGTCGCGAGGAACCACGACCATTTGACTGCGGGGGATCATGATGTCTCTGACTCGCAGCTCCGAGACCTGCAGGACGCCTTCGATCATTGACAGGGCTTCGGTGTCGATCAAGCGGCGATCGCGGGCCTCTCGCAGCAGCTCGATCAGATCGTCCCGGTCCTTCGGTTCGCCCGTCAACAGGTGGCTGATGCGGTCGATCCACTTTTTTTGCTGCGGGCGGGAGGTCGATGGCGCGTCGCTCATCATCGTATGATCTCTCGATACGGGCTGGCGATGCCGAGCGTATGGAGTATGTCGATCTCTTTTTGTTCCATCAACATGGCGTCTTGTTCGCCGATATGATCGAAGCCCAGCAGATGCAGTACGCCGTGCACCGTCATGTGCGCCCAGTGCGCTTCGGCGGTTTTGCCCTGCTCGTGTGCTTCGCCTGCCACGATCGGGGCACAAATGACCAGGTCGCCCAACAGGCTGGTTCGAACAGCATCCGGAGCCTCGAAAGGAAAGCTGAGAATATTGGTTGGACCCGGACGATGGCGAAATTGCTCGTTGAGTCTGGCGCTCTCGGCATCGCCGACAATCCGGATGACCACCTCACGCTCTTTGCCGTTGTCGTTCAGCACGGCATCGACCCACCGGTGAAACTGTTTCGGGGTTGGCAAGCGATCGGCGCTCACGGCATATTGCACCTCAACCTGGAGCATCGCGGTCGGCTTGGTGGCGCTCATGGGCTTCATAGGCGGACACGATCCGTTGTACCAAGGGATGGCGGACGACATCGCTGGCATCGAAAAAGGTGAAACTGATCCCTTCCACATCACGCAATACGTCGAGCACATGGCGCAGGCCGGAGCGTTTGTCGCGCGGCAGATCGATCTGCGTGATGTCGCCGGTGATCACTGCGGTCGAGCCGAAGCCGACGCGCGTGAGAAACATTTTGATCTGCTCGGTCGTCGTGTTCTGGGCTTCGTCGAGAATGATGAAAGAGTCGTTCAGTGTGCGCCCGCGCATGAAGGCGAGTGGCGCGACCTCGATGACGTTGCGCTCGATCAGCTTGGCGACGCGCTCGAAGCCCAGCATTTCATACAAGGCATCGTAGAGCGGCCGTAGATAGGGGTCGACTTTTTGCGCCAGGTCGCCCGGCAGAAAACCGAGCCTTTCACCCGCTTCGACCGCCGGGCGTGTCAGTATCAGACGCCTGACCTTCTCTGTTTCCAAAGCGGCGACGGCGCAGGCGACTGCCAGATAGGTTTTACCGGTACCGGCCGGTCCGACGCCGAAATTAATGTCATTGGAGAGAATGTTGCGCAGATAGCGCTGTTGGTTTGCGCCGCGACCCTTGATGATGCTCCGTTCGCATTGTACGCTAACAGGTTCGTCCGCCGTGTTCTGCTGCGCCAGCATGGCATCGATGTTCGAGTCTTGCATCAATAAATGGACGCGTTCGGGTGTAATCATCTCTTCCGATGCGACTTTGAAGAGGTTCTTGACAATCTCGCCGGCGGCGCGAACGGAGCGGTCCGAACCGACAATTTGAAAGCGGTTGCCACGATTGGATATTTCGACGCCGAGGCGGGTTTCCATCTGGCGCAAGTGTTTGTCGAACGGACCGCACACATTGGCAAGCCGTTGGTTGTCGGCGGGTTCCAGAGCGAGTGCCAGGGAGGATGAGGTATGCGTGGTCAAACGATCAGGCAGTGTGTTGCTTCGGAGAGTTCTCGAAGAGTCGGTCGACGGACGACTCGAGCAATCGTCCGCGCAATGAATTGGGCAGTGCCTCGGTAATCAGCACGTCGACAAAATGGCCGATCAGCTTGGAATGAGCGGTGAAGTTGACGACACGGTTGTTTTCAGTGCGGCCAGACAGCACCAAAGAGTCCTTCCTCGATACGCCTTCCACCAAAACGGTTTGGACCGTATTCATCATGTTTTTTGAAATGTCGGCCGCCATTTCATTGATGCGCGCCTGCAAGCGCTTCAAGCGCTCTTTTTTCACCGCCAACGGCACGTCATCCTGCATCTCCGCTGCCGGAGTTCCGGGCCGTGGGCTGTAAATGAAGCTGAACGATTGATCGAACCTGATCGTTTCGATCAATGCCATGGTTTCTTCGAAATCGGCATCGGTTTCGCCGGGGAATCCGATGATGAAATCGGATGAAATGCTGATGTTCGGGCGTACATCGCGCAATTTGCGAATGATCCGAAGATATCTTTCGCGGGTGTGGCCGCGATTCATGAGCGCCAGGATCCGGTCGCTTCCGCTTTGGACCGGCAGATGCAAATGATCGACCAGTTCCGGGATCTCTGCATAGGATTCGATCAAGCTGTCGTAAAACTGGATGGGATGGGAGGTGGTGAACCGCAAGCGATCGATCCCTTCGACTGCCGCAACATGCCGCAACAGCTGGGCAAAATCGGCGCGGCGCCCGGCGGGCGTCGATCCCCGATAGGCATTGACGTTTTGGCCGAGAAGGTTGATCTCACGCACGCCTTGCCGGGCCAGCGCGGCGACCTCGTCGACGACATCGTGCAACGGCCGGCTGACCTCTTTTCCCCGCGTATGGGGTACCACGCAAAAGGTGCAGCGCTTGCTGCAGCCTTCGATGGCGGAAACGAACGCTTTCGGGCCCTCCGCCCGCGGCTCCGGCAGGGCATCGAATTTTTCTATCGCGGGAAATGAGATGTCCATCACCGGATGCTTGTCTCGCAATACATCATCCAGCAGCCCCGGAAGACGGTGCAGTGTTTGTGGGCCGAATACGATATCGACAAAGTCCGCCCGCCCCTGTAAATTTTTGCCTTCCTGACTGGCGACGCAGCCGCCGACGCCGATGATGACCTCCGGTCGTTTCTGTTTGAGAGGGCGCCAGCGCCCGAGCTGGGAAAAGACCTTCTCCTGGGCTTTTTCCCGAATGGAACAGGTATTGAGCAGCAGTACATCGGCCTGTTCAGGATCGGCAGTCACCTCCATGCCATGGGATGCTTCGAGCACATCCCGCATTTTATCGGAGTCGTACTCGTTCATCTGGCAGCCGAAGGTTTCGATATAAAGCTTCCGGGGCATGCGGTCTGTTTATCGTTCAGCGGGGAACTTGGAAAAAACGTCAATCTATCAATTCTAACAGAATATTGGAGCTGGGGCATTGACGGACAAAAATCGCGTGGGACCGCTCGAACATGCTCAATTGGATGGTGCCGGTTTCAGTTTGAACGGATTGATGTGGGTTGAGCCGACTCGCTTCAATTCCGCTTCCGGGTGTTTGCGTTCCATGAGGGTTTTAACTTTTTCTTCTTCTCCCGGACGAACATCGATCAGGATCAGATATTTTCCGCCTTCGATCTCGTCGTGGAACATGGCAAGTTTCTGATTCTCGGTGGCAAGCCCCGCCAGTCCGCCGACCCAGCCCCCGAAAAGGGTGATGAAGCCGAAGATAGCCACATAAACAAGCCCGTCCACCTGTGGCCCGAGCGGCTTGGCAATCATCACATAGGCTGTCGCGATCATTGCGATCGCAAAACCGATCATCGCTCCTCGTTCGCCATAGCGGATGATATCCAATCGTTGAATGAAATTCGCCGAATGAATGCGTCTTTTGTATAAGCCCGAGTCGTCTTTACTGTGAACGTGAAAGTTCCAGTCGGTAATGCCTTCTTCATGCAGATCGTTTGCGATCTGTTCGGTGCTGACGATGCTGCCGGTCAGATAATACATTCGTTTCATGGTTGTTCCCCTCTCTTGTGTTGATGGAAGGTGTCATTGTTGTGCAACCATAGGGTATTAAAAATCACGGTCGGGGTAAAGGGGTATTGCTGAGGAACCGAGCATGGAGCAGGTTTTTCGTTTGTGGCGGCTGTTTTTGGTGATTCTTCATTTGTTGGCGAAAGTTGTTCGTGAGAATTCCTGATTAATACGATAAAGCCGGCAAATTTAGTGTTGGCCGGGGGTTTCCCGAAGAGAGGCAGCCCGAAGATAGGCTGGAAAGCGGCGTTGAAATTCCTAATGCCATTATGCAAGTAACGCGGTACAATAGCCGGGAAGTAGATACTTGCCGATCGGTCGAATTGCCGACGAGCCAAACGATAAAAGCTGGAAATGTGTCGAGGTGGGAATGATGATTCGAATTGTTGCAATGATGGTTCCATTGCTAGTACCCGGAAGCATCGTCTTGGCGGGTGACGTGGTAAGCACGACAGCCGTTGAGGATGCTTACCTGAGGCTGGAAAGTGGCCAGACTTTTCTGGCAGGCAGTAGAATTTTGGCGGGAAGGAATGCCGTCGCTTGCTTCGCTTTTGAGGGCCTGGATCCGCTGAGCATGGCGGCGATCGAGCAGGCGACTTTGGAAGTGCATTGCAAAAGTTGTCGCAAACCTAATGTTCGGCTCAAGGTTTGCGGTGAGTACAGTCGTGACCCTGCCCCGCTTTTGGCGAAACAGTATGATTTGCAAAGAACCTGGACTAGGCAATGTTCAACGCTGGATGCCGGACGAGGGCCTCGGAATGATTGGTTTTCCCTCGATGCAATAAAACCTGTCCAGGAAGTGGTGGCTCAGGATGGCTGGTCCGGCCGCATGGTGTTATGTTTGTTGCCTGCCGGCGGCCGTGCGGTCCACCAGTTGGATGCGCTGGAGAGCGGGGGCGGTGATTTTGCTGCACGTCTGACGGTAGGCTACGTAGCCAACTCCAACTCCAACTCCAACTCTATCGTCATCCACCTCCCCAAAGACAAGCCCTGTTTTGCGCAGGATACGAACGGCGATCTGCTCGCTGATGAGGTGTATGACAACGCCGACGGCGATTTTGCCATCGATGGCCGTGAGCTGTGTGATTTGCCCGTCGGTACACGGGATATCAGCGGTGCTCTGAGGCTGGATGGGGCGTTTGAATTTACCGGCACAGACATTGTGACAGGGCTTACGTTGAGAAGAGGCACGATACAGATAGCAGAAAACACCCGCATTATCTCGGATTTTATGTCGCCTGTGGTGACGGCTCCGGGCGCACTGGAGGCAGCTATTTTTGAGATCTTGGCGGAGGCTTCGATCGTGATCGAGGCTGGAGCGGTGATCAGTAATATTGGGACAATCGACGGCGAGCGCGCCGGCCCGGTAATTTTAGGGACGACACTTCCCCATGCGGGCATTTCGGTCGATTCGGCATCGCTTGCAGCACGCAACATCGACATGACAACGCAGAGCGATATTAATCTTGACGGCGCCGTTAGCCTGGTATCGTTAGGCACAATCCGGTTGATCGCCGTGAATGGGGGCACTATCAACATTTCCGGGGACGCAAGCATCTTCGTCGGAAGTGGGGCAAATCTGATCTTGAGGACGCAAGGGGATGCGATCATCGGTGAAAATGCCCTCATCGTTGGAGACGTCGATGCGTGTGACGTGGAGGGCCAGTTCAAAACGGACAATCCCACTGTCGCACCTCAAGATATCATTTTTGGAGATGTGATGAGCAGGGATCTCGCGAATTGCCCGCCCTAATCCGTTGCCTGCCACTGCAATGGGGCGCTGCGGTCGTCGAGGACAAATGCTTGTCGGCATCCCCTTCGTTTTTCGATTTGCACGAGCGCATTTGCGCGGTGATTTGAGCCCGAAGCGGCAGGCATGCTCAAGATCAATCACTATGGACTGAAAGTCCATAGTTTTTACTAGCGACCAGCAATAAATGAAGAAGCCGAACCTCCATCTCCATGTTGCCGCCCCGATGCCGTGGTTGGTGATCTGAGCGCCCGAATGGCCGCGTTGCAACGTTCAGGGCAGTGGGTAAGTAACCTTCACCCCTCCACAACATTTCCTCCTCCCTGGGGGGAGAAGGCCAGAAGGAGTGTTCAAATAACGGGGGGAATGGTGACGAAACCAGGCTCTTCGTTGGAAACGGTATGTTGCACGCTAAATTCTCTATCGGTCAGATCGTTCATCATCGCCTGTTCGATTATCGGGGGGTGGTCGTCGATGTCGACTTCGAGTTTGAAGGAAGTCCCGAGTGGTATGAAAAAATGGCGCTGAGTCGTCCACCCAAGGACCGGCCATGGTACCATGTGCTCGTCGACAACGGTCAGTTTCAAACCTATGTGGCGGAACGCAATCTGGAGCGCTCGAATGCGGTGGAGCCGATCACTCATCCGCTCATATCGGCTTATTTTCAGGGGATGGAAAACGGCGTTTATCTGTCGAGGTCGAAAAGGAATTAACCTCTTTCCAGCGCTAAAACGTACTCCCGTTCCAGCCCCAGAACTTGCGAGGGATATCGGTGAATTCGATATAAATTCGTTCCGGGGGGATGGTAAGCTCGTCATGCAGTAATAGGCAAAGCATTTGCGACAGGTGCTGGGTTTGGGTATCGGGCAGGTCGATGCTTTTCAGTTCGATATAGGCGGCCGGGTCGCCGCTTCCGGCGAAAACCATCGCTGCATTTCCCGCAAGATCGACCATGACGTAACGTTCGGGTTTGTTCAGGGCATCGGCCACTTGCCTCGAGATTTTGGATAGCAGCGGTTGTTTCGCTTCGCTGGCGAGCGGTGTGTTGGTTTGAATTTTGACGTAAGGCATAATCGATTCTCCATCTATAACGATACGAAATGGTGATACCGTAGCTTTTTTTGATCGTCGGGTCAATACCGGCGGGGCGAAGGAACGATTCGATGTCGACGCAATAGTTATTCTTTTGACTAAGGGTAACTACTCGCCCATACCGGAAGAAGCTTCTATGGGTGGTCTGTGGAGGAAGCGTCTTTGGCAGGGATGCCAAAGCCAAGCCTACAGGGAGGTATTCACGGCGTCTTTCGGAACAGACCACCCAAAGGGATAGGGGCCCGAGTAGTTACGACTAAGGTATAGTGAGCAAACAGGCCCCGGAGAGCCAATGAGTGTGACGTCACCAATGGGTCCGGTTATGCTGGACCTGCAAGGCACCTGTCTGAGCGATCATGAACGGAAAACGTTGGCGCACCCGTGCGTTGGCGGTGTGATTCTGTTTACAAGGAATTATGAAGCACCCGAACAGGTCAGTCTCTTGATCGATGAAATCCGCTCGGCGCGCGGTTGCGACCTGTTGATCGCGGTGGATCAGGAGGGCGGCCGAGTGCAGCGGTTCCGCCCGGGTCTGACCAGTCTGCCCGCAGCCGCCAGTTATGCTGCTAATGACGGGGAGGATACGGCGAAAGCCTTGAAGCAGGCGGCATCTGCAGGTTGGTTGATGGCCAGCGAGCTGCTCGCGCTCGGCGTCGATTTCAGCTTTGCGCCGGTACTGGATGTCGACTGCGGCATCAGTGAAATCATCGGCGACCGGGCCTTTTCGGACCGGCCGGAAATCGTCGCTGAGTTGGCCTTGGCATTTCGCGCGGGCATGAATCGAGCGGGCATGGCGGCTGTCGGCAAGCACTTTCCAGGGCACGGCGGTGTTGCCTTGGATTCACATTTGGCCCTGCCGGAAGATAAACGTTCGTTCGAGCAGATTCTGGCGCGGGATCTACTGCCGTTTCGGAAGCTGATCGACGCCGGGCTGGAGGGCATCATGCCGGCACATGTGGTCTATTCCGAAGTCGACAGCCGGCCGGCCGGTTTTTCTCTGTTTTGGATCGAAGAGGTGCTGCGCCTGCGTCTTGGTTTTGCCGGTGCGGTGTTCAGCGATGATTTAAGCATGGAGGGTGCGGCGTTTGCCGGGGGCTATGCCGAACGTGCGAAAAAAGCGTTGGCGGCCGGGTGTGACATGGTGCTGGTGTGCAATCGACCGGATGCTGCGGAAGAGGTCTTGGAAGCGCTGCGGAAGTGGGATTATGATCCTGTTCGGCGTCAACGGCTGCTGGCGATGCGCGCCCGGCGCCGGGTGGATCGTTCGGTGCTCCTGAGCAGCGCACAATGGCGGCGGGCGGTCGATGACATCGAGCAATTGAACGCTCGCGTGTGATCTCATGCAAATCGGGGAAGAGATCAAAAAGGTCGAGCGTGAGGCGGAGATTCTCTATTCCGAGCAGGAGGTGGAAGCTGCTATTGATCGGATGGCAAAAGAGATCACCGGGGCTTTGGCCGGTACCGACCCGCTGGTGCTCTGTGTGCTGATCGGCGGTGTGATTCCGACCGGGAAGCTGTTGCAGCGGCTCCCTTTTCCATTGACGCTCGATGCGGTTCATGCCACGCGTTATCGGGGCGGATTGTCCGGTCGCGACATAGAATGGATACAGCAACCGAGACAGCCCCTTGAAGGGCGCACGGTGTTGGTGGTCGATGATGTTCTGGATGAAGGGATCACCTTACAGGCGATTTGTGATTACTGCGGGAGGCAAGGGGCAAAGGCGGTTTACAGCGCGGCTTTGGTGGACAAGCAGCTTGATCGGGCCAAGCCTCACCGCGCCGATTTCTCGGCGCTCGAAGCGGACGATCGTTATCTGTTCGGCTATGGAATGGATTACAAAGGTTATTTGAGGAATGCGGCCGGTATTTATGCCTGCAAAGCGTTCTAAGGCAAGCCAACCGTGAGTCAACTGGCAGTCATCGGGGGTTCAGGCCTGGCCCGTCTGCAGGAGATGGAAGTCGACCGGCGGGAGTCTGTGCCAACGCCATATGGCGCCCCGTCCGCCGAACTTGCATGCGGGCGTCTGTTCGGTCGTGAAATCGTCTTTCTGGCGCGCCACGGGGAGCGCCACACGATCCCTCCACATAAAATCAACTATCGCGCCAACCTGTGGGCGCTGAAGCAGGCCGGTGTTTCCCAGATCCTTGCCATTGCGGCTGTGGGCGGAATACGGCGCGATATGGAGCCGGGTCGGCTGGCCGTCCCGGACCAAATCATCGATTACACGTACGGCCGTCCTCATACTTTTTTCGAGGATGATCTCGATACGGTCACCCATATCGATTTTACCCATCCCTACAGTGCCCGTTTGCGCGTTCGCCTTATCGAGGCGGGGGAGCGGGCGGGCCTGTTCGTTCGCCGCAGCGGCACCTATGGCTGTACCCAAGGGCCAAGGCTTGAAACCGCGGCCGAAGTGCGGCGGATGGAGCGTGACGGCTGCGACCTGGTCGGCATGACCGGCCTGCCGGAGGCGGCGTTGGCGAGGGAGCTGGGGATGGATTATGCCTGCTGCGCGGTTGTGGTCAACTGGGCGGCCGGAAAAACCGAAACCGAAATCACCATGGGTGAGATCAGGCGCTGGATGGAAAAAGGGATGCTGGATGTGATGCGGCTTCTGCGCTGCTTGGTCTCGCCTGCATGAATGTCGGCGGCTGTGCGCTGATCGGGTCGCGGCTTATCAGTCCGGTGGGGCGGATTCTGACTTGCCGCTCAAAACATCGAGCAGCTGATGGAGAAAGGCAGTTTTGTCTTCCGTTGTATCGAGGGCCTTGCTGAAGCTCAATTTCTCGGGGCCGTCCAGGCGATAGCTGTTCGGTCGTCGCTGGATCAGTTGGATCAGTTTCGTCGGGTCGATATCGGGTTCCGGCGTAAAGGTGATGCGCCCTCCCTCCACGCCCGCTTCGATTTTGCGGATGCCCATTGCGCCGGCATGCAGTTTGAGCCGGGTAATCGCAAACAGGTTTTTGGTCGCTTCCGGCAGCAGGCCGAAACGGTCGATCATTTCCACCTGGAGGTCGCGAAGTGCCGTTTCGTCGCTCGCGTTGGCAATGCGCTTGTAGAAAACCAGGCGGGTGTGAACATCCGACACGTAGTCATCGGGAATCAATGCTGCGGCTTGTAGGTCGACTTCCGGACCGGTTTCGAGCGGTGCTTCCAGTTCGGGGTGCCGTCCCGATTGGAGTGCGGCAACCGCCCGTTCCAGCAGTTCCATGTAGAGAGTGAAACCGATCTCCTGGATTTGCCCGCTTTGCTCTTCGCCGAGCAACTCGCCCGCTCCGCGTATCTCCAGATCGTGTGAAGAGAGCATGAAACCGGTGCCGAGTTCGCCGGATGCTTCGATCGCCTGCAGCCGTTTCACCGCATCGGGGGTTATGAGATTTCTGGGCGGGATCAGAAGATAGGCATAAGCCCGGTGGTGAGACCGGCCGACCCGGCCGCGCAGTTGATGGAGCTGTGCCAGGCCCAATTTATCGGCGCGATTGATGATAATCGTGTTGGCGCTGGGGATGTCGATGCCGCTTTCGATGATCGTTGTACAGACCAGCAGATTGGAGCGCTGGTGATAGAAGTCGAGCATGATGCGCTCGAGTTCACGTTCCGGCATCTGTCCGTGAGCAACTTCGATGCGTGCGTCGGGGATCAGCTCTGCCAGCTCCTCCGCTACGCGGTCGATGGTTTTGACGTTGTTGTGCAGAAAAAAAACCTGGCCGCCGCGTTTGATTTCGCGAAGACAGGCTTCATGAATGAGAATGTCAGTCCATTCCGTGACAAAAGTTCTTATGGCATGGCGGTTCGGCGGCGGACTGGCGATGATCGAGATGTCGCGCAGTCCGGCCATCGCCATATTCAGTGTGCGTGGGATCGGCGTGGCGGTCAGGGTCAACAGGTCCAGTTCGCTGCGCAGTTTCTTGAAATGCTCTTTATGGCGCACGCCGAAGCGGTGCTCTTCGTCGATAATTACCAAGCCTAGGTTTTTGTAACGGATGCCTTTCTGCAACAGTTTATGAGTGCCGATAAGGATATCGACCGCTCCATCGGCCACGGCCTGAAGGACCCGCTCCTGCTGCTTCTTGGTGACGAAACGGGAGAGCACTTCGACCCGGATCGGCGTGTCGGCAAAGCGGTCGCAGAAATTTTGAAAGTGCTGCTGGGCGAGCAGGGTCGTAGGCACCAACACGGAGACCTGTTTATCGTTTTCCGCGGCAATAAAGGCGGCGCGCAAAGCAACTTCGGTCTTGCCGAAGCCGACATCGCCGCAGATGACGCGATCCATCGGCTGTTCGGAGTGCATGTCGGCGATGACGTCTTGAATCGCTGCAAGCTGATCCGGTGTCTCCTCGAAAGGAAATGCCAACGCAAATGCTTCATAATCTTCGCTGTTGGTGTTGAATGCATGTCCCTGTTTTGCCGCCCGTTTGGCCTGAACATCGAGCAGCTCCGCCGCTACGTCACGGACGCGCTCCATCGCTTTACGCCTGGCTTTGTTCCATCGGTCGCTGCCGAGTTTATGCAGCGGCGCTGTTTCCGGACTGGCACCGGCATAGCGACTGATCAACTGCATCGATGCGACCGGGACATAGAGCTTGTCGTTGTTGGCGTATTGAAGGGTCAGAAATTCAGTTTCAAGGTCGCCGACTTGCAGCTTCTGCAGTCCCTGGTAACGTCCGACGCCGTGATCGCGGTGCACGACTGGTGCGCCGATGGTGAGTTCGGTCAGGTTGTTGACAACGTTTTCCAGCTCCTGGCTGGAGGCCTTTCGGCGGCGTCGGCGCTGCTGTGCGCGCTCGCCGGTGATCTGGCTTTCGGTGATGATGGCAATCGCTGGATCGTCCATCCACAAGCCATGATCCATCGGTGCAACGACGATGCACGGTGATTCATCCGTACTGATAAAGTCGTTCCAGGAGTCGATCGGATGAGGTCGAATGCTCTGTTTTTGCAGCGTTTCCAGCAAGGCTTCGCGGTGACCGGTGGTTTCGGCAACGAACAGGACGCGGCCTGAACATTCGTTGAGGAAGGTTTCCAGGGCGTGAGTCGGGAGTTTGAGTCCCTAGCACAGCGATACGTCGGGCAATGGGTGGGTTGCAAACAGCGCCGGTGCCCCGATGGTTTGCGAGGATGCCGAATCGGGTGCCGGAATATGGATGTGGGCGAACGGGGTGATCCGGTCGCTTAATTCGTCTGGCGGAAGATACAATGCATCAGGCGCCAGAACCGGCCGGTCCCAGCTGTCTTTGCGCTGTTCGAAGCGGCCCTGTACCTCATGGAAAAAATCCGTGGCTTTTGCTTGTGCGGCATCCATGAATACCAGCGTCGTTTGGCTGGGCAGGTAATCGAGCAGTGTTTCGGTCTTATCCACGAAAAGAGGAAGGTAATATTCGATCCCCGCCGGGGTGATGCCGCGGCTGACATCCTGATAAATCGGTGCGTGCCCGGCAATTTCTGGAAAATGTGAGCGAAACGACCGGCGGAACAGCTTGATCGATTCATCGGTAAAAGGAAATTCGCGGGCCGGAAACAGCTTGATCCGGTCGACTTTTTCCAGGGACCGCTGGGTATCGACATCGAAGGTGCGCATGGATTCGACTTCATCGTCAAAAAGCTCGATTCTGTAAGGTACGGAGCTGCCCATGGGGAACAGATCGATGATCGAGCCCCGGATGGCGAATTCGCCGTGCTGAAACACCTGCCCGACGCATTGATATCCGACCTGTTCGAGCCGCTGTCGCGTTTCTTCCAGAACGAGTGTGTCGCCCCCTTCGAGTACCAGGCTGTTGGCAAGGATATGCTCCCGCGGAGCAAGTTTTTGCATAAATGTGGCAATCGATACGACCAGGACGCCGCGCTTGATTTGCGGCAGCGATGCAAGCGTTTTCAGCCGCTGGGAGATAATTTCCGGCAATGGCGAGAAGACGTCGAATGGCAGGGTTTCCCAGTCGGGGAAATGCAGCACGGGCGAGTGTTTGCCCAGGAAAAACTCGAGTTCGTGCTCTAATCGCAAGGCGGCTTTGCTATCCGCAGTGACGATGACGAACAGCCCGGTCTGCCGGTTGACAGCCGATGCCAAATCCAGTGAGTCGCTGCAGCCCGTGAGCTGCAGCCATACGACTTCTTCCGTTTTTTTCGGAATGAGTGGGTTGAGCGGGGAATAGTGTCGGTTGCGAGGGGGAGTGGATGGCATTGCGGATGGATGCGTAGATTCAGGATAGGTATCTTCTCAAAAAGTCCGGGCAGGAAGCGGGTGGGCCGAGACAAAACACGCGGTGAATACGATCCCTGTACGCTCGGCTGCAGCATCCATGCTGCAGACGGTCTTGTCTCGGCCCACCCGACCCGCTTCCTGCTTCATCTTCTGCGACGCCCGTGGTAATTGAGAAGTTACCAGGATAGGTGATATTTGGCCCTGGCGTTTGCAAGGCAGCGGCCTGTTTCTCCAGGATTCTACAGGGATGAAAAACAGCTCATGTTACCATAACAATGCCTGTGAATGACAAGCGGGGTGTTTGCCTGAAAACATGGAGCGTGCAAGCGGAAAGGTCGCTGAACAGGCGGGATGATTTCGTGCGTAATCCTGTCATTGATTGGGGCTGGAATCTCAACCTGGTTCTGGAGCGTGTGGTTCGTCTCGAGGTTATGTATAACAGAATGCATGCAAGGTAGGGTTGTCGATCGCTCAGCGAACCAAGAGAAAATAAGAGATCCCGGGAAACAGTATCAATGTGAATGTGCTCAATAATATTAGGCTAATGTGTATCCCATGGTATATAATTAACAGGCTTTATATTATTGAACGAACTTTGTTGTGAGAGGCAATATGGCTACAGATTTGAATCAGCTGTCAGAAAACGACTTAAAAAATATGATCGCCGATGCGGAAAAAGCGCTAAGGGCCAAGAAAGATAGTAAGCGGAAAGAGGTGATTGCGCAAATCAGACATCTGGCCGCGTCGATCGATGCGACCGTTGAAATTAAGGATGGTAGGAGAACGGGCAGGAGCGGTATGAAAGTTCCTCCTAAATATCAAGACCCCAATGATCCGTCGAAGCAATGGACGGGGCGTGGGATGCAGCCGGCGTGGGTTCGGGATCTTATCGCGCAAGGTTACAGCTTGCAGGATCTTGCGATCAAATCCTGATTTCGAAACGCCTCGATTGTTCCGCTGAACCAGGCGGTTTATTACAGATAAGTGCGAGATGGGCAGGGAATGTGTTTATTGTTATGAGTAACAATATCATTCCCTGCAACTTCCGTTTAGGGCGTCATTTCTCTCTTCGCCTCGACGGAGATTCCGGTATGGCCGGTGGCGGAACTAATGGTGTTGAATTACGCTGACGTTTTTCCTATCCGGTTGGGAAAAGGCTGGGATGAGGGGATCAAAGCGGCTGAATTCCTTTTCGTTTTCCCCTCGCCCAACTCTTCCTGCGCCCATTGCCAAAGTCAACAGCGCGTGGTGTCCGTCGGGGTCTGAGTGCGAACGGTCGTTATTGCTCCACCGCGCAACGCAGCATTTCTTCGGCATGGGCGAGTGTGTTTTGGGTGATCTTGACTCCGCCCAGCATGCGGGCGACTTCCTCTTTCCTTTCTTTTCTCGATAGTGGTCTTACCAGCGTATGGGTCGAGTCGGCGGTGCTGGTTTTTTCGACCAGCAGATGATGATGGGATTGAGCCGCGACCTGTGGCAGGTGTGTCACGCAAAGGACTTGTCGACCAAAGCCCAGCGTGCGGAGTTGTTTACCGACGATTTCGGCTATGCCGCCGCCGATGCCTGCATCCACTTCGTCGAAAATCATTGTTGGCGTGCTTTTACTGCCGGTAGCAGCGACCTGGATCGCTAGGCCGATTCTGGAAAGCTCGCCACCGGATGCAATTTTTGCCAGTGGCCGCGGGGGCATGCCAGGGTTGGTTGTCACTCGAAAATCGATCTGGTCGCACCCGTCCGACCGGGGGGCGCTGTCGGGATGTGTGGTGACCTCGATGAAAAACTCTCCCTGCACCATGCCCAGTGTTTTGATGATGTCCGATACTTTTCGCTGTAAGGCGCGCGCGGATTGACAGCGCCGCCTCGACAGTTGGTTGGCCTGTTCATGATAGGCCGTCAAGATCTGATCGAGCGTCGCTTCGAGTTCTTCGATTTTGTCGCTGCGATGTGCGATTGCCTCTAACGCTCGACGCTGTTCGTCGAGGTGTTCAGGCAGTCGTTCCGGTTTGACGTGATGTTTGCGGGCCGAGGCATGGATGGTGCTCAATTGCTCCTCGAGCCAGTTCAGCCTCTGCGGGTCGGGTTCGAGCGCCTCCAGTTTCCAGCGTAATTGCTGACTTGCTTCCCGGACCTGTATTTGGGCGTCATTCAAGAGCTCGGAGATTTCATTCAATTCGGGCGTGACTCGACTGAGTTCCGAAAAGGCCTGAATCGATTGGTTGAGCAAAGCATAAACCGAATGCTGCTCGTTCTCGTACAGTTGGTCTAACTGCATTTGTCCGGTATTTAGGATATTGCCAAGATTGGCTTGCAGGCTGTGTTCTTCTATCAGTGCAGCATAATCGAGTGTTTCCACGCCGATCTGTTCCAGCTCCTGGATTTGATAGCGAAGCAAGTCTTCCTGGGCGGATTGCTCTTTCGCGGCATCAATCTGGCGTTCCAGTTCTTTGCGCGTGCTGTTCCACCGGTTGAACAGTGCCTTGACGTCGTCGAGGAGAGCGTCGTTGTTGGCGAAATCATCCAGCAGGCGTTGTTGTTCGCTGTTTTTCAGGAGCGTGAGATGCGCGTGCTGCCCATGAATTTCGATCAATGTTCTGCTCAGTGTTTGTAGGGACTGCAGTGTCGTCGGCCGGTTGTTGATAAATGCCTTGGAGCGTCCATCGGTGCTGATGATGCGCCGGATCAGGCAGTGCTTGTCTTCATCGAGCGCCTGTTCTTCCAACCATTGATAAGCGGGTCGGACATCGGTGACATCGAACGCCAGATGAATTTCGGCGCGCTCGCTGCCGGGTCGGATATAGGATGGGTCGGCGCGGCCACCTAGGGCAAGTCCAAGGGCTGTGAGCAAGATCGACTTGCCCGCGCCGGTTTCCCCGGTCAGGACGGTCAGACCTTTTTCAAGTTCCAGTTCCAGTGATTCGACGATGGCAAGATTGCGTATGGTCAATGAGCAAAGCATAACGGTGACTCACGAAGATTTCATAAATTTGCGCCGATATCGCGCAGTACATTGGTTTCACAAGGAAATTTCCGAAGGAATGGCGTATCAGCGACTACGTCCGACTGTGGACAAATCCGCCGGGAGCGGATTTGAACAGCTTCGCTGGCCCGAAGGGCGGAGGGCAGGAAGCCCGGAGTAAATATTTCTTGTGGAATCAAGAGACAAGCGAGATCAAGCATAATTTGTGAAAGATTCGGGTTAGCTACTCCAATTCAGTTTGACGCGCAGAATATCGAAAAAATCATAATCCGTGGGATGAAGGATGCGAATCGGGTTGGGGTCCTTTTGAATCTGAATGCGATCGCTGATCAACACATCGGGAATGGAGATGTCGTCACAGGTGATTTGTGCCTTGATTTGTTCTTTTTGGCTGAAAGCGATTTCGAGCTTGCTGTCGTCATCGATCACAATCGGGCGGTTTGTCAATGTATGGGGGTTGATCGGTACCAGTACGATGGCTTTCAGCGAAGGATGCAGGATCGGGCCGCCGCCGGACAGGGCATAGGCGGTCGAGCCTGTGGGTGTCGAAATGATCAGGCCGTCGGAACGTTGCGAATTGAGGAATACGCCGTTGATCGACGTGACGATCTCGATCATGCTCGGCGTGATCCAACGGTGAACGACCACTTCGTTGACTGCAGTTTGTTCGTGGATGATCTGTTCGTCCCGCATAATTCTGGCGCGAATCAAGTAACGTTTCTCGGAGATATAGTGGCCGCTGAGGATTTCGTCGAGTTTAACGATCAGTTCGGCAGGGGAAATATCCACGAGAAATCCCAGGCGGCCAAGGTTTACGCCGATCAAGGGTACATCGTATCGGGCGAGGGTGCGCGCCGCCGACAGAAAGGTACCATCGCCGCCGACGGTGATCGCGAGATCGCACCGTTTGCCGAGTTCCGAAATGTGGCACACTTCCGGTAATGGGCGGTTGATGAATGGCGTGCAGCCGGCCTCGACAACAACGCGAAGCTGATGTTCCGTCAAATAGCTGTACAGAATCGAGAGAGTCTCGGCGATGGCGGCGCCCGGTTTGCCGATGAGGCCGATTGTTCTAAAATGGAAAGTCATCCGATTTTTTGTATGTCGCGTGCCGCCCGTTACTTAAAGATAATGACCGCTTTGATACTTGAACGTGTATCTTGACACATTTTCCCCTGGTTGCTAATTTTTTTATTGCCGCGAGGTTGGTATACGGCCTTGAGATGTGTGACTGACCGTGGCGGTCGGTGATAGCGTATGTTGGATTATTCCCAAGCGCAGTTTTTCCAGGTTCCTAATATAAAGAACACTGATTCATTTTAGAGGTCATCGTGTCAAAACTTCCGGAACTCAACGATAGAGCACAGCAACTGTTAAAAGTCCTGGTGGAGCGTTATATACAGGAAGGGCAGCCTGTCGGCTCGCGGGTGCTTTCGCGTGAGTCGAATTTATCCATCAGTCCGGCAACGATCAGAAATATCATGGCGGATCTGGAGGATTGCGGTCTTGTTACCTCACCGCATACATCCGCGGGGCGCGTTCCCACGGTCAGTGGTTATCGCTTTTTCGTGGATACCTTGCTGACCGTAAGGCCGTTGGACATGCTGGAAGTCAGTCAGCTGAAGGGTGATTTCGAGGCGCAGTATGATGCGAATACGCTTATCGAGACGGCTTCGAAACTGCTTTCCAGCGTCACCCAAATGGCCGGTGTGGTGACGTTTCCCCGTCCTGAAACCGTCGCCTTCAGACATATCGAGTTTCTGCCGATTTCGCATGGGCGTGTTTTGGTCATTTTAGTGACCAATGAGCAGGAGGTGCATAACAAAATTATTCGTCCGGCACAAAAATTCAGCGCCGCTGAGTTGCTGCAGGCCTCGAACTATCTCAATACTATTTTTGAAGGCAAGGACTTGTCTGCAGTGCGCGCGAGTATCCTGAAGGAGCTGCAGGAAACACGCGAACTCATGAATCTGGAAATGCTCCACGCGATCGAAATGGCTGCTCTGGCTATCCGCAACGATGAGAAAGAGGATGATCTCGTGTTGAGTGGTGAAACCAATCTTATGGATTTCACCGAGCTTTCGGATATGGACCGGTTGCGGGAGCTGTTCGAAGCATTCAACTACAAGCGCGGTCTTATCCATCTTCTCGATCAGTGCCTGCAAGCGGACGGCATTCAGATTTTTATCGGCGAGGAATCCGGTTATCGGGCGCTGGATAGCTGCAGCGTCGTGACATCGACCTACTCCGTCGACGATGAAGTGGCTGGCGTCCTCGGCGTGATCGGTCCCACCCGAATGAAATACGAGCGCGTGATTCCCCTGGTCGATGCAACGGCAAAATTGTTGGGTGCGGCCTTGAATCAAAAAACTTCGTCCCCATCTTAGAAACCGACTGACCATCTCCTGATTGTGCAGGTCACTAGTACAGCGATACGGAAATTTCTAGCATTAAATGTAGGTTGGGTTAGGTGCGCTTTTTACCGATATATCAAGCCTTCACCGGATTATGAGCGCACCGTAACCCAACAAGATTCTGATAGTTATTTATGCATCACTGTACTTAGGTGCCTGGGCATACGATCGCGCACGGATGTCGTTTGCGCGCGAGCGATTGGTGTGGCGCCGGGCTGAGTTGGTGTGAGCGCAAGAGAAAACTGAACAATCTTTAAAAGAGTAACTGAACTGGGAGCAAGCTATGAGCGATGATGACGATATTCGCGAACATCTAGCGGAGGCGGAGAGCCCTGTCGAAGCCGAAAAGGCTGAACGCGAAGCAATTGAACACGAGGCGGAGCAGCTTCTGGATGAAGTCGAGAATGAGACGCTTTCGGCTGAAGAGCTTGCCTCGCAGTTGGAGGATGCGAGCAACAAAGCCAGGGAGAACTGGGATAAATTGCTGCGTATGCAGGCGGAAATGGAAAATCTTCGCCGCCGGACGGAAAAGGAATTGCAGAATGCGCATAAATATTCTTTGGAAAGATTTGTCAGGGAACTGCTGCCGGTGATCGACAGTGTCGAACTGGGCGTACAGGCAGCGTCGGCGGATACGCCGGACATCAGTAAAATTCGTGAAGGCAACGAGCTCATCCTGAAGCAATTTCTGGCTGTCCTGGAAAAGTTCAACGTCACTGTATTGGACCCTGTCGGCGAACCTTTCAATCCTGAGCGGCATGAGGCGATGTCGATTCAGCCGAGGGCGGACGTCGCGCCCAATACTGTCGTCCAGGTTTTTCAAAAAGGGTATCTGTTGAACGATCGCTTGATCCGTCCGGCAATGGTCATCGTGGCGCAGGCCGATACGAAACAGGCGGAGAACGGCCAACAGGCTTGAATTAATCAATCATAGCCCCATATCAGAAGATAACTTGGAACGAACAGATCAAACGATTCAACTCGGAGACATCAATGGCAAAAATCATCGGAATCGACTTGGGAACGACGAATTCATGCGTGGCTGTGCTCGAAGGCGGCAAGCCGCGGGTGATCGAAAACGCTGAAGGGGCGCGGACGACGCCATCGATCGTGGCGTTCAGTAATGACAGCGAGGTGCTGGTCGGACAGTCCGCGAAGCGGCAGGCAGTTACCAATCCCGCCAATACGCTGTTTGCGATCAAACGGCTGATCGGGCGCCGTTTCAAGGACGATGTGGTGCAAAAGGACATCAAGATGGTGCCCTATAAGATCGCCGAGGCAGAAAACGGCGATGCGTGGGTGGAAGTCAACGGTAAGAAAATGGCCCCGCCGGAGGTATCCGCGCGTGTTCTGATGAAGCTGAAAAAGGATGCTGAAGCCTATCTGGGCGAAGAGGTCAAGGAAGCGGTCATTACCGTGCCCGCCTATTTCAACGACTCGCAGCGGCAGGCGACGAAGGATGCGGGACGCATTGCCGGTCTCGAGGTTCGTCGCATCATCAATGAACCGACCGCCGCATCGCTTGCCTATGGGATGGACAAGAAGCATGGCGATTCCAAGATCGCCGTCTACGATCTGGGTGGCGGAACATTCGATATTTCGATTATCGAGATCGCCGAAATCGAAGGTGAGCATCAGTTCGAAGTGTTGGCGACCAATGGGGATACCTTCCTCGGCGGTGAGGACTTCGACCTGCGCATCATGGATTATCTGGCGGACGAGTTCAAGAAAGAGCAGGGGATCGATTTGCACAACGATCCTTTGGCCTTGCAGCGCCTCAAAGAGGCGGCTGAAAAAACCAAGATCGAACTGTCGTCCAGCCAGCAGACCGATGTCAATCTGCCCTATATTACGGCGGATGCGAGCGGGCCGAAGCATCTCAACATCAAAATGACGCGCGCCAAGCTCGAGGCTTTGGTGGAAGATCTGATCCTGCGGACCAAGGGGCCGTGCGAACAGGCGCTGAAGGATGCTGGATTGTCAGCGTCGGAGATCGACGACGTGATTTTGGTGGGTGGTCAAACCCGCATGCCGAAGGTCCAGGAAACGGTCAAAGAAATTTTCGGCAAAGAGCCGCGCAAGGATGTGAATCCGGATGAGGCGGTTGCGGTCGGTGCGGCCATTCAGGCAGGCGTGCTTGGCGGCGAAGTCAAGGACGTGTTGCTGCTCGATGTGACGCCGCTGTCGCTGGGGATCGAAACGCTTGGTGGAGTGATGACGAAACTGATCGAAAAGAACACCACCATTCCGACTAAGGCCACCCAGGTTTTCTCGACCGCCGAGGACAATCAGACGGCTGTGACCGTCCATGTGTTGCAGGGCGAGCGTGAAATGGCATCCGGCAACAAGTCTCTTGGCCGCTTCGATTTGAGCGATATTCCACCGGCGCCGCGCGGCGTGCCGCAGATCGAGGTGATGTTCGATATCGATGCGAACGGGATTTTGAACGTCTCGGCCAAGGACAAGGCGACCGGCAAAGCCCAGTCGATCGTGATCAAGGCATCCAGCGGTCTGTCAGACGACGAAGTCGATCGCATGGTGAAAGATGCCGAAGCGCATGCGGAAGAGGATCGCAAGCTTCATGAATTGGTCGATGCGCGCAACCAGGCCGATGCCTTGGTCCATGCCACCAGCAAGTCGCTGGAAGAGCTCGGCGACAAAGTCGAGCCCGCTGAAAAGAGCAGCATCGAAGCGGCGGCCGAAGCGCTCAAAGAGGCGGTCAAAGGCGATGATAAAGCCGTCATCGAGGAAAAGACCAAAGCCTTGACTGAGCTCTCCGGCAAACTGGCCGAACGGGTCTATGCGCAGCAGGCAGAAGCTGCGCAGCCGGGTGCTGCTTCGACTGGGGCCGAATCGACCGGTGCTGGCGAAACGGAAGCAGAGGCGGGCGGTTCGGATGAAAATGTCGTCGACGCCGAATTCGAGGAAGTCAAGGACGATAAGAAGTAAACAGCTTGATCGTCTCTGACGGTTTCTCTCTTAAACTTGGACTTGGATAAAGCCGCCGGCGTGAGCCGGCGGCTGCGTGCGTTATGGCAAAACAGGATTATTACGAATTATTGGCTGTCTCTCGAAATGCCAGCGATGCCGAAATCAAGAAAAGCTATCGCCGGCTGGCGATGAAATTTCACCCGGACAGAAACAAGAATACCCCCTCTTCCGAGGAGAAGTTCAAGGCGGTCAAGGAGGCTTATGAGGTGCTGTCCGACCCGAAGAAGCGTTCGGCGTACGATCAGTTCGGCCATGCCGGCATCGATCCTTCGATGGGGGGCGGCGCCGGTTTTGGCGGTGCTGAAACCTTCAGCGATATTTTCGGCGATGTATTCGGTGATATTTTCGGCGGCGGCCGACGGCGAGGGGGTGCCGATCGCGGCGCCGATCTGCGTTACAATCTGGAATTGAGTCTGGAAGAGGCTGTTGCGGGAGCCGAGGTCAAGATCCGCGTTCCGGTGATGACCAGTTGCCACTATTGTGGCGGTACTGGAGCGCAGAAGGGCAGCAGTCCGGTGGTTTGTACGACCTGCAATGGGCACGGAAGCGTGCGCATGCAGCAGGGATTCTTCTCGCTGCAACAGACCTGTCCGACCTGTCGGGGCACCGGCAAACAGATCAAAGACCCTTGTCGTGCTTGTCACGGCCAAGGGCGCGTTCAGGAAGACAAGACTTTATCGGTCAAGATTCCACCCGGCGTCGATACCGGCGACCGGATTCGTTTGGCCGGTGAAGGCGAAGCCGGTGAGCATGGGGGCCCTTCCGGCGATCTTTATGTGCAGGTTGCGGTCCGCGATCATCCGATTTTCGCCCGTGACGGCTCCAATCTCCATTGTGAAGTGCCGATCAGTTTCCCCACCGCTTGTCTGGGTGGAGAGCTGGAGGTGCCGACGCTGGGCGGCAAGGTCAAGCTGAAGATTCCGCCGGAGACGCAGACAGGAAAATTATTCCGATTGCGCGGCAAGGGTGTCCGGCCTGTGCGCGGCGGGGGTGTCGGTGATCTGCTTTGTCGGGTGCGAATCGAGACGCCGGTCCGCCTCACCGGGGAACAAAAAGAAATTATCGAGCATTTGGATGAGTCGCTGGCCGGTGGCGGCAGCCACCATAGCCCGCAGGCGCACTCCTGGCTTGATGGCGTGAAGCAGTTTTTCGATAAGCTGACGGGGTAGGATGAGGATGGTGCGTATTGCGATTGCCGGTGCGGCCGGCCGGATGGGAAAGAGCCTGATTACCGCATCCGGTGTGACGAAAGACGTGGCGGTGACGGCCGCCGTGGAGCATAAGGGCAATCCCGTCGTCGGAGCGGATGCCGGCGAGCAGGCGGGTCTCCCGCGCTTGGGTGTGGCGGTAAGAGACGCTTTAGCCGATGCGGTCGAAGACTTCGATCTGTTGATCGATTTTACCCGTCCGCAGCCAACATTGGAGCATCTGGACATCTGCCGCCGACATGGCAAACGCGTGGTGATCGGTACGACCGGCTTCGATGTTCAGCAACGCAGTCGGATCGAAGAGGCGGCCAAGGAGATGCCGATCGTGTTGGCGCCGAATATGAGCGTCGGCGTCAATTTGTCGCTGAAGTTGCTGGAGATGGCGGCCAAGGTCCTGGGTGACGATGTGGACATCGAAGTGATCGAAGCGCATCATCGGCACAAAGTGGATGCCCCATCCGGTACTGCCTTGCGCATGGGGGAGGTGGTTGCCAAAGCGCTTGGCCGCGATTTGAAGGAGTGTGGCGTTTACGAGCGCTATGGCCACACCGGTGAGCGCGACAGAAAAGTAATTGGATTCTCCACGATTCGAGCCGGCGATATCGTGGGTGAACACACCGTCCTATTCGCGGCTGACGGCGAACGGCTGGAGATCACCCACAAAGCATCCAGCCGCATGACCTTTGCCAACGGTGCGGTGCGTGCGGCGCTTTGGTTGACCGGAAAACCTGCAGGCCTGTATGACATGCAGGATGTTTTGGGGCTCAAACCGCTGTGACCGCCTGCCGCTGAACCGTTTTTCTGGCCGGTGAACGGCGCCCGCTTCGATACAAATCGGAGAGCTACGGCCATATCCGGTATAATACCCTCCCATGAACGAGCTCCATCCTTTTTGCCCGTGAGGCGGCATTGTGGCTAAAAAAGCACTCCTGGCGCTGGAAGATGGTACCGTGTTTCACGGTGTTTCGATTGGGGCGGATGGGTCTTCCGTCGGCGAAGTCGTCTTCAATACCGCGCTGACGGGCTATCAGGAGATATTGAGCGATCCTTCCTATGCGCGGCAGATCGTGACGTTGACCTATCCGCATATCGGCAATGTCGGGGTCAACGATGAAGATCAGGAATCGGGCGGCGTTCACGCCAGCGGCCTGGTTGTGCGCGACGTTCCCTTGCGTGCCAGCAACTGGCGCCGGCAGGAAAGCCTGACCGACTACCTGAACAGGCACGATGTTGTCGCGATTGCCGGCATCGACACCCGAAAACTGACCAGAATACTTCGAGAAAGAGGCGCGCAGCGCGGCTGTGTTATGGCCGGCGAAGCGCTGGACCCGGTTCTTGCGCAGTCGGCAGCAAAGGATTTTCCGGGGCTCGAAGGTATGGATCTGGCTCGAGAGGTGACGACCGCCGAACCCTATTATTGGACCCAAGGCGGTTGGCGGATTGATCGGGGATATTGCGACATCGAGGCGGCGGAAAGGCATGTTGTCGCTTATGATTTTGGCGTGAAGCGCAATATTTTGCGCCTGTTGGCTGATCGCGGCTGCCGGCTGACCGTTGTCCCTGCAACCACGACAGCTGAGGATGTGCTCGGTTTGAAGCCCGACGGCGTTTTTCTTTCCAACGGCCCGGGTGATCCCGAACCGTGCAGCTATGCGATCGATGCGATCAAAGCCATTCTGAATACAGGTGTTCCGATGTTCGGGATTTGTTTGGGACATCAACTGCTTGCCTTGGCTTCCGGCGCACGAACGGTCAAAATGAAATTCGGGCACCACGGGGCCAACCATCCGGTTCAAGCGCTTGCTTCCGGAAAAGTGTTGATCAGCAGTCAGAATCATGGGTTTGCTGTGGATGAGTCGAGTCTGCCGGATCATTTGATTGCGACGTATCGCTCACTATTCGACGGGACTCTCCAGGGAATCGAGCGTTCGGATTGTCCCGCAATCGGCTTTCAGGGCCATCCCGAGGCCAGTCCTGGGCCGCACGATGTCGAAGCGCTGTTCGATCGCTTCGTTGACATGATGTCCGCCAACCGGCAGTCAGGAGTCGGAAGTCAGTAGTTAATCGCATCGACGATCGATTTCCGCTTTTTCCGCACTATGCCAAAAAGAACCGACATTCATTCCATCCTCCTGCTCGGCGCCGGTCCGATCGTGATCGGTCAGGCCTGCGAATTCGATTATTCCGGGACCCAGGCCTGCAAGGCGCTGCGCGAAGAGGGTTTTCGCATTGTCCTGGTCAATTCCAACCCGGCGACCATCATGACCGATCCCGACACGGCGGATGCTGTCTATATCGAGCCGGTCGACTGGGAGACCGTCGCCCGGATCATCGAACAAGAGCGGCCCGATGCGCTGTTGCCGACCATGGGTGGACAGACAGCCTTGAATTGTGCGCTGGATCTCGACCGTGAAGGCGTGTTGGAACGGTTTGGTGTGGCGTTGATCGGCGCTTCGAAGGAGGCCATCAACAAAGCCGAAGATCGTGATCTGTTTCGCAAGGCGATGCGGAAGATCGGTTTGGAAGTCCCTCGCTCCGGTGTTGCCCATGGTCTCGATGAAGCATTGAAGATTCTTTGGGAGGTCGGCTATCCGGCGATCATCCGGCCTTCCTTCACGCTGGGCGGCAGCGGCGGCGGCATTGCCTACAACCGCGAAGAGTTTGTCGAAATTTGTGAGCGCGGTCTGGAACTGTCGCCGGTCGACGAACTGCTGATCGAGGAGTCGGTTCTGGGATGGAAGGAATTCGAGATGGAAGTGGTGCGCGATTCCAAGGATAATTGCATCATCGTCTGTTCCATCGAAAACCTCGATCCGATGGGTGTGCACACCGGTGATTCCATCACCGTTGCGCCGGCGCAGACGCTGACCGACAAGGAGTACCAGATTTTGCGCAACGTATCGATCGCCGTTTTGCGCGAAATCGGTGTCGATACCGGCGGCTCCAATGTGCAGGTCGCCATCGATCCGGACAATGGGCGTCTGGTAGTGATCGAAATGAATCCGCGGGTGTCGCGTTCATCGGCGCTGGCTTCCAAGGCCACCGGCTTCCCGATTGCCAAGGTGGCTGCCAAGTTGGCGGTGGGCTACACGCTGGATGAACTGCGCAACGAGATCACGGGCGGCGTGACCCCGGCGTCGTTCGAACCGAGCATCGATTATGTCGTCACCAAGATTCCGCGCTTTGCGTTCGAGAAGTTTCCCCAGGCCGACGACCGGCTGACCACGCAAATGAAATCGGTCGGTGAAGTGATGGCGATCGGCCGTACGTTTCAGGAATCGTTGCAGAAGGCGCTGCGGGGGTTGGAGACCGACGTCGACGGGCTGGTCGAAAAGCTCGATCGGGACGCTGTCGATGCCCGGGAAATCGTGCGCCGCGAACTGGCCCAGCCCGGCTCCGATCGCGTCTTTTTTGTCGCGGATGCTTTTCGTTTCGGGCTCTGTGTCGAGGATGTGTTCGATGCAAGCAAGATTGATTACTGGTTCCTGGCACAGATCGAGGATCTCGTGAATGAAGAGCGCGCACTTGCCGGGAAATCGCTGAACGCACTCGCACCGGAAGAACTCCATGCGCTCAAGCGGAAAGGTTTTGCCGATTCCAGGCTGGCGACGCTGATGGGCGTTTCGGAGCAGGATGTCCGCAGCCGGCGACAGCAGCACGGCATCCGTCCGGTCTATAAGCGAATCGACTCGTGTGCCGCTGAGTTTGCCTCCAGCACCGCCTATTTGTACTCGACTTATGAAGAGGAGTGCGAGGCGGAGCCGACCAGCCGGGAAAAGATCATCGTTCTTGGCGGCGGTCCGAATCGGATCGGGCAGGGGATCGAGTTCGACTACTGCTGTGTTCATGCTGCCATGGCGTTGCGTGAGGATGGTTACGAAACCATCATGATCAACTGCAACCCTGAAACCGTTTCGACCGACTTCGATACGTCCGATCGGCTCTATTTCGAGCCGCTGACGCTGGAAAACGTGCTCGACATTATCGAGGTGGAGCAGCCGACAGGCGTGATCGTTCAATACGGCGGGCAGACGCCCTTGAAGTTGGCGAATGCGCTGCAAGCGGCCGGAGCTCCCATCATCGGCACTTCGCCGGATTCGATCGATCTGGCGGAAGATCGGGAACGGTTTCAGCAGCTGATCGAGCGCCTCGGCATACGCCAGCCGCCGAACAGAACGGCGCGCTCGGCCGATGAAGCGATCGAGTGCGCGGCCGTGTTGGGCTATCCATTGGTCGTGCGGCCATCCTATGTGCTCGGCGGTCGGGCGATGGAAATCGTCTTCAACGAACAGGAGCTTCGTCGTTATATGAAAGAAGCGGTCAGCGTGTCGAATGAGTCCCCGGTCCTGCTCGACCGGTTTCTCGACGATGCGGTCGAGATGGATGTCGACGCGTTGTGTGACGGCGAGGAGGTGCTGATCGGCGGAGTCATGGAACATATCGAGCAGGCCGGGGTTCATTCCGGGGATTCGGCCTGTTCCATTCCGCCTTATGACCTCGGAGAGGACATTCAGGAGCAGCTGCGAGAGCAGGTGCGGATGCTCGCGAAATCCCTGGGCGTGGTGGGGCTGATGAACACGCAGTTTGCGATTCAGGGGAATGGGGTCTATATTCTGGAAGTGAATCCAAGAGCCTCGCGGACGGTCCCATTCGTGTCGAAGGCGACGGGCTACCCGCTGGCGAAGATCGCCGCACGCTGCATGGTTGGACGCTCGTTGCGGGAGCAAGGGGTTACCAAAGAACGCATTCCGGATTACTTTTCGGTCAAGGAGGCGGTGTTTCCGTTCATAAAGTTCCCTGGCGTCGATACGCTTCTGGGTCCGGAGATGAAGTCGACCGGTGAGGTGATGGGTGTCGGCAAGACCTTCGCTGAAGCCTATGCGAAAGCGCAGCAGGGTGCAGGCGTCGAGCTGGGTCATAATGGCGGTAAAATAGTGATCAGCGTCCGTGATGCGGACAAGCCTAAACTAATTGCGATCGCAAGGTTATTGCGTGAACAGGGTTTCGATCTCGCCGCTACCCCGGGGACGGCGAAGGCATTGAATGAAGCGGCGATCGAATGCACTGTTGTCAAAAAGGTGAATGAAGGTCGGCCGCATATTGTCGATATGATCAAGGGTGAGCCGATTCAATTGATCATCAACACGACGGACGGCCGAAAAGCGATCTCGGATTCGTATGCGATACGACGTGCCGCTTTGCAGCAGCGGGTCAGCTATACGACCACGCTCGCCGGTGCGCGCGCGACCTGTTTTGCTTTGGGGAAATCGAGTAGCGAATCCGTCAACTGTTTGCAGGATTTGCATCATGGTATGGACAAATCCGATTGATAGGAAAAGACTTTGATAGTGGAATTTGATCATGAATAAAGTACCTCTCACCGTCAAGGGGGCGGAAAAGTTGCGTGCGGAATTGAACGAGTTGAAGAACGTCGTTCGGCCACGCATCATCGAGGCGATTGCGACTGCCCGCGAACACGGGGATTTGAAGGAAAATGCGGAATATCATGCTGCCCGTGAACAGCAGAGCTTTACCGAAGGGCGTATCGCTGAAATCGAAAGCAAACTGGCCAATGCCCAGATTATCGACGTGACCAAGCTGAATGTGGGTGGAAAAGTCGTGTTCGGAGCAACCGTGGAGTTGGAAGATCTCGATACTGAAAACCGGGTGACCTATCAGATCGTGGGCGAAGACGAGGCCGATATCAAGGAGGGGCGCATATTCGTAGGATCGCCCATTGCACGGGCCTTGATCGGGAAAGAAGAAGAGGATGTCGCCGAGGTGGAAGCACCGGGTGGAACCAAGGAGTTCGAAATACTCGCTGTCCGTTACGAATAATTATTTGATTGCGCTAGTACGGCGATGCGTCAGTTTCTAGCATTAAATGTAGGTTGGGTTAGGTGCGCTTTTTACCGATCTGTCAAGCTTCCATCGGATTATGAGCGCACCGTAACCCAACAATGTTCTGACAGTTATTTATGCATCACCGTACCAGGAGGCTGTCCTTTTAGTGTTTGTCCGGGTTTTTCCGGTAAAGCGTTGCAATCTGGCCTATGGATTGAATGCACTCCGAGCCGGCGTGCGAGCAGATATCGATGATATCTTGTTTTCGTTTTACGCGATCGCTCGTGCGGATACGCACTTTGACGAGTTCATGGTGCTCGAGGGCGAGATCGATCTCGGCAAGAACCGCATCTGTCATTCCCGCCTGGCCGATCATAACGACGGGTTTTAAGGAATGGGCTTTCGTCCGAAGCTGTTTTTTCTCGTTTGGTGTCATGATGAGTCCATTGCCGCTTTGAACACTCATTGTACATGAAAGCGCGAAAACGGTGGATTCGGGTGAGTGATGGCGCGCAGTAAAAGCAGCGGGCGCTGGTTGAATGAACATTTCAATGACGAGTACGTCCTGCAGGCCCGGACGCTCGGTTTTCGTTCGCGCGCCGTCTTCAAATTGAAAGAGATGAACGAGCGGGACCGTTTTTTGCGAACGGGGATGGGTGTTCTGGACCTCGGCGCCGCGCCCGGTGCGTGGTCCCAGTATGCGGCACAGGCCGTTGGAGCACGGGGCGTCGTCGTCGCATTGGATATTTTGCCGATGGAACCGATTCCCGGGGTGAAGGCGATCGCCGGCGACCTGTGCGACGAAGCGGTGTTCGGAGCGTTGATCGACCTTCTGGGAGAAAAAAAAATGGATGTGGTGTTGTCGGATATGGCGCCCAATATGAGCGGGACGCGGGCGGTCGATCAGCCGCGTGCACTCTATTTGGCCGACCTGGCTTTCGATGTTGCACAAACGGTGCTGGACGATGGTGGCGCCTTCCTGGTCAAATTGTTTCACGGCACCGGGTTCGAGGCGTTTCAGCGGCAGGCGAGAGAGGTTTTCGAGAAAGTGGTCATCAGGAAACCGAAAGCATCACGTGACAGGAGCCGTGAGATCTATCTTTTGGCCAAGGGGTTTAAACCTGGTTGACCGGCCCCCAGAATTTAAGTGATCAGGAACGTTTGCGGGTCGAGGTTGTCACATCATTAATGCGGGTGACAGCACAAAAGGCCCGAAGGATCGGCTGGGCCCGGAAAATCCTGATATAATTGCT
>Ga0114931_10000932_pt1 | contig 36782 bp, 37 predicted proteins | sample 2SBtaG_FD_89579 | JGI IMG/M metagenome (GOLD analysis project Ga0114931, IMG submission 89579) | Deep subsurface microbial communities from Kolumbo volcano to uncover new lineages of life (NeLLi) - 2SBTROV14_V59a metaG | ecosystem: Environmental > Aquatic > Marine > Volcanic | place: Kolumbo... | reverse complement strand
GGTCGCAGGTTCGAATCCTGCCACCCCGACCATGAATATCAAGCCATCGGTAAATATCAATGGCTTTCCCCTTTCGGTTGCTTGGTTAGCCATTAGCCACAGTACCTGATATATAGTGTTTTTATGATCAGTATTTTTTTGCTGTTGTTATTAGGACTTAACTTTATTAGGAAAGATGGGGTGAATTGGATACCCTAATCATATGGTTAAGGTTCTGCAATAATGAAATCTCAACGACAGAATATTCAGTATAATCACAGTATTGAAAAAATAGCGCATGAATCATTACTGGAAGTTGGATCCTTGATGAAATTGTTCAATTGTTGCATCGTTTATCTGTTTAATCACAGGGCACGCTTAACCTAAACACATCGACTCATCAACTCATTAAAAAATTAACAGCCAAAATTGTTTCAGGAAGAGTAGAAGCTGAAAGTTGGATCTCAAAATCCTGATGTTGATCCAAATCCCAAATCAAGAAACCCAATTCTAATTACACATTGTTAATGGCAAATTGTTAATTGTTGCCTGCAATCCATACTTTTGTCCCATTAATCCGCTGAAACTATGAGGGAATTACAATTTCGGGAAGCGCTGCGTGAGGCCATGGTCGAAGAGATGCGTCGGGATAAGTCGGTCTTTTTAATGGGTGAAGAAGTAGCAGAATATAACGGGGCCTATAAGGTGAGCCAGGGCATGCTGGATGAGTTTGGGCCTGAACGGATTATTGATACACCTATTACGGAGCTGGGCTTTGCAGGTCTGGGAGTGGGCGCTGCCATGAACGGACTCCGACCAATTATTGAATTCATGACCTTTAATTTTTCTCTGGTCGCCATAGATCAAGTCATCAATTCTGCAGCCAAGATGAACTATACCTCTGGCGGGCAGTTTCCGATCCATATGGTGTTCCGGGGTCCAACAGGGAATGCCGGCATGTTAGCTTCTCAACATTCTCAGAATTTTGAGAACTGGTATGCCAATACACCAGGTTTAAAAGTGGTGATCCCGTCAATACCCAAGGATGCAAAAGGTTTATTGAAATCGGCCATTCGCGACAATGACCCCGTGATCTTCATGGAGTCTGAGGTTATGTATGGACTAAAAGGTGAGGTCCCTGAAGGAGAGTACCTCATACCATTGGGTGAGGCCGACGTGAAACGGAGTGGAAAAGACGTAACCCTGGTAACCTTTGGTAAAATTTATCATGAAGTGGTGAAGGCTGCTGATGCACTGGCCATAGATGGTATTGAAGCTGAAATTGTAGACCTTCAAACGGTACGGCCGATTGACTACCAGACCGTAGTTGAATCCGTTAAAAAAACAAATCGTCTTGTGGTTATTGAAGAAGCCTGGCCGTTGGCCTCTATTGCTTCTGAAATTGCCTACCACATTCAGAAATATGCTTTTGATTACCTCGATGCACCTGTTCTCAAGGTGAATAGCAGAGATCTGCCTCTTGGCTATGCTCAAACTCTTATTGAGGCCACCTTACCAAATGCCAAAAGGACAGTGGATGCTGTAAAATCTGTTTTGTACGCCTAATGCACCATGTCTTGGTGCAGTGAAAAGAGCTATAGATTATATTCTTTATGTTTTCTTATCAGAGTTGTTAATGCTGTTATTCACGATAAAATAAATCAATAGAAGAAATGCGCCGATGGCAATAAAGTGATTAGCCAAAGACCAGTTCAAAACCTTTAGCCCTAAACCAAGCAATGTCAAACAAGATCCAAGAAAACCGATGAATCCTCTCATCTTGAAAGACATGGTTTTTTCATAACTCAACCTATCCATGAACGAAAACCAGGTAAATGCAAAGGCTCCAATGAATATTCCCAGAGACCACATCATATCAGCTCCCTGAAGATGAGTGAGTTTCATTAAATACCCCGCCAGCAATAGTATCAGGGTCAATCCACCAATAAATTTTGTTCGCTTCTTCATGATTAATCAAATTAGATTTAGATATGGTTACTTAACATTAACTGAACCTAAGAAGTCATAAATTCGACTGTTAAGTCAGTAAAAAGAGCTTAACCTCGCCCCATCAGATTAGCCATGCCACGCTTCATTCCACCCATTTTATTCATGGTTTTCATCATTTTACGCATATCACCAAACTGTTTCATTAGGTTATTTACCTCCTGAACGCTGGTCCCGCTTCCCAAGGCAATTCGCTTCCTTCGACTTCCATTCAAGATATCCGGGTTAGCACGTTCTTTCCGGGTCATAGACCTAATGATAGCTTCAATAGGTTTGAATGAGTCGTCATCAATATCAACATCTTTAATGGCCTTACCCATTCCTGGCACCATACCCATCAGATCTTTGATATTTCCCATTTTTTTTATCTGATCAAGCTGTTTGAGAAAATCATCCAGGTCAAACTCATTTCTTCGAATTTTTTTATTCAGTCTCTTAGCCTCTTCTTCATCAAAAGATTCTTGCGCCTTCTCAACCAATGAAACCACATCGCCCATACCGAGTATCCTGCCAGCCATTCGGTCCGGATGGAACAGGTCAATGTCTTCCATTTTCTCACCAGCGCTAATAAATTTGATTGGTTTGTCAACAACAGTTCGAATTGATAGTGCAGCTCCTCCTCGCGTATCTCCATCAAGTTTGGTCAGCACTACGCCATCAAAATCCAAGCGTTCATTGAAGGTCCTGGCTGTGTTCACCGCATCCTGGCCAGTCATGGAATCAACAACAAATAAAGTTTCTGATGGATTTAATGATGCTTTGAGGGATTCTATCTCCTTCATCATATCTTCATCAATCGCCAGTCGTCCTGCGGTATCAACAATAAGTACTTTGTTATGCTTTGCCTTAGCCTGTTTAATAGCATTTTTTGCAATACCAACAGCGTCATTATTTTCCGGCTCGGCATACACCTCTACTCCAACCTGGTCTCCTATAACTTTCAACTGATCTATGGCTGCCGGACGGTAAATATCACAAGCTGCCAGCATGACACTCCTCCCCTGCGATTTGAGCTGATGGGCTAGTTTCCCTGAGAAAGTGGTTTTACCTGAACCCTGCAATCCTGATATCAGGACAACAGCCGGGTCTCCACTTAGTTTCATGGGTTCATTCTTGGACCCCATCAGACGGGTCAACTCTTCATTTACGATCTTGGTGAGCAACTGTCCCGGAGAAACGGCAATGAGAACATCACGCCCCAACGCTTCTTCTCTGATCTTATCAGTAACTTGCTTGGCTACCTTATAGTTGACGTCAGCTTCAATTAACGCCTTGCGAATTTCCTTAACCGTTGTGGCTACATTGATCTCAGTAATCCTTCCTTGTCCTTTCAGGGTTTTAAAGGCGTGATCCAGCCGTACACTTAAACTGTCAAACATACTTTTGAATAAAAATGAAGTGCAAAATTAATAATTTACTGACCTAATGGTGACCTGAAATAAAATCTGACACTAGTTCTAAGGTCAAACTGGAATCATTTGGTAAGATTTTATGTTTTTTTAATTAAAGTAATATTGATTAGAGATGAAAAGTAGTAAAAACCTTATCCTTACTATTTTTGCATAAAAATTAACCATGCCCAAATTATTCGTTTCAAATAAAAATGAATCCGTTAGGATGTTCAAGAGCGATTTCCTGGAGCTGTTTTCCAAAGTGCATTTTACCGTTCCGCTGTTCGTATTTGTTCCGGTCATCGGTTATCTATACTATATCTCCTTTTTTCAACGGTCTTATTCCATCCTCCAAATCGTTCTGCTCAGCCTGGGAGGTTTAATCACCTGGACGATTACGGAATATTTATTGCATCGCTTTATTTTTCATATCCATGCGACTTCAAAATGGGGAAAACGCATCATGTTCGTTATACACGAAGTACACCACGACTATCCCAATGATGCCAACCGACTGGTAATGCCGCCGGTTTTAAGTATACCACTGGCGTTGATATTCTACCACCTGTATGGCTTGATGGTAGGTAACTACAACATTCCTGTATTTTTCGCAGCTTTTCTGATTGGTTACCTGATCTATGACATGGGGCATTACGCCATCCACCACTTTAGTTTAAAAGGTAAGTATTGGGGTGCTATAAAGGCACATCACATGAGGCATCATTATGTTGATCCTGATCGTGGCTATGGTGTCAGTTCGCCGCTGTGGGACCTAGTCCTGAAGACCGGCTACAAAAAAGACGAACAACCAATAGAAGAATAATCATCTTCAACATTCTAATACTGACACATAATCAGGATATTAGCATCCTCTAGCTGTATCTGCATGCAAAAAATCAACATTCAAACGGCGCTCCCCCATCTGTTAGCATTGGTAATATTCCTGCTGGTCACCGTAATTTATTTCAAACCGGTTTTTTTCGAGCATAAGGATTTAAAGCAACACGACATACAACAATGGGAAGGTGGTGCAAAAGAACTTCTTGATTATCGTTCACAAACGGGCGAAGAGGCCCTTTGGACTAACAGTATGTTTGGTGGCATGCCGGCCTATCTTATTACAATGCATTGGGGAATTGGCGCATTGTCAGTTATTCAAAAGATTATAACCCTGGGTCTTCCCCATCCTGTCCGAATTGTTTTTCTTTCCTTCTTATCTTTTTACATTCTTTTACTGGTTTATGGGGTCAGGCCTTATCTGGCCATCGCCGGAGCTATCGCTTTTGGACTGTCCTCTTTTGATATCATCGGGTTGGCGGCTGGCCATAATGCCCGGATTACTGCCATCGCTTATATGCCATTAGTATTGGCAGGAATTCACCTGACGCTTACCAGATCAAGACTCAATGGAATGGCCTTGACAGCGCTGGCCCTCGCCTTGCATTTGCATGCTAATCACCTACAGATAACCTATTACCTGATCCTTATGGTGTTCAGTTATATGATGGCCATGGCCATATCGGCAATACGCCGGCATCAGGTTGGTTCGTTTGTTCAAAAGAGTACTTTCCTGCTTGCAGCGGCAGTTCTCGCCTTCGGAACCTTTACCGGTTCCTTTTTTACCACGCTGCAATACTCCAAATATTCTATGCGTGGGACTTCAGAGCTTAAGGTTGATGACAATGCAGGTAAATCCGGCCTGAAAAAAGACTATGCCTTTCAATATAGCAACGGCATTTTTGAACCCATGACGCTGATGATCCCCGATATCCTTGGAGGTTCATCACAAGAAGCCCTGGATATGGATTCACATTCGGCCCGGGCTTTCCTCAGTCAGGGTGCAGGGCGAGCTCAGGTGGAACAACAGATGCAGGCCATGCCCACATACTGGGGGGATCAAACACTGACGGCCCCCTACTATGCTGGAGCCATTAGCTGCTTTTTGTTTGTGCTGGGTATCTTCATTTGTGAGCGAAGAACAGTAGTATGGATTGTGGCTGTATGTATCCTGGGCATTATGCTTTCATGGGGAAGCAGTTTCAGCTCATTTAACTATTTGATGTTCGACTACTTCCCAGGATATAATAAGTTCCGATCTGTTACATTTAACCTTATCATGACTATTTTGGGAATAAACCTCCTTGGATTCCTTGGTCTTGAGCAATTATTGAAAAAGGGACTTACTCCGGTAACCAATAAAAAACTGATGATCTCTGTGGGTATAACGGGTGGTCTTGCCCTGCTTCTTACCCTTTTTGCGAGTGTTTTCAGCTATTCAGGAGCCGTAGATACCCAATTACCGCAATGGCTGATCGGGCCACTGCGAGCCGACCGCCAATCCTTGCTGCGTGGTGATTCATTTAGAAGTTTCATGTTCATCCTGATTGCTTTCGGTGGAATTTGGTTTCATCTAAGAGGTAAGATACAAAGGAATCTGATGGCACTTGGACTGGCAGGTTTAGTTCTCCTGGACATGTGGACTGTGGACAAAAGATATCTGAACGAGTCCCATTTTTCAAGAAACCCTGAGCGTTCATTTTTTTCTCCTACTTCCGCTGATCAGGAGATTCTGAAAGATACTCAAAAAGATTACCGGGTTTTCAACCTGGTCAATCCCTGGAATGAGGCCCGAACCAGTTATTATCACAAATCAATAGGTGGATATCACGGCGCCAAGATCAGGCGTTACCAGGATGTAGTAGACCATTGCCTGACTGCCGAAAGAAGCCGTTTGATCACCGATCTTCAAAACAGGACTTTTAATCCTCAACAACTTGGGGTTTTGAATATGCTTAACGTAAAATATTTTGTTGCAGGATCCACCAAAGAATCGGTGATCAAAAATCCGGAAGCCAATGGGAATGCCTGGTTCGTTGAAAAGATAATAAGGGTGAATTCTCCCACAACCGAACTGGATTCGCTTTGTCTCCTGGATACAAAAAATGTTGCGGTGGTTGACGAACATAAATTTCCAATCATCAACAATATAAATATTGGCCAGGGCACAATTAGCCTGGAAACTTATAAACCCAACTACTTGAAATACAGTGCCGAGGTAAGGCAGGGTGGGTTGGCTGTCTTTTCAGAGATCTTCTATCAGGACGGCTGGAAGGCAACCATAGATGATCAACCAGCTCAGATTCTTCGTGCAAATTACATTTTGAGGGCTGTTGCTGTACCTACAGGAAAACATGTAATTGAGTTTTCCTTTGAGCCGAAAATCTATCGGATAGGCAATTATCTGACCACTTCAAGTTCAATTTTGCTTCTGTTGGTTTTATTGGGTGCCGTGGGCTGGAATATTAAGCAGAAATTCAAGAAGGCAAATTAATATGTGCCTGGTATTTCTGTCCTATCACAAAAATCCGGAGTATCCCCTGATTATCCTTGCTAACAGGGATGAGTTTTATGATCGACCAACCAGCCCTGCTGCTTTTTGGCAGGACCACCCAACAGTTTTAGCCGGAAGAGACCAACTTGCCGGCGGTACATGGATGGGTATCAACAGGTATGGCAACCTGGCCCTGCTAACCAACTACAGGGATTTAAGCAAGATAAAAGCAAATTCCCCTAGTCGGGGTGAACTTGTGGCCAACTTCCTTGTTGCACCCTTCCAGGTGAAATCCTACCTTGAGTCCTTAGACCTGACAGCTGAGAAGTACAATGGATTTAACCTGATTCTGGGACCTGTTAATGATCTCTGGTATTACTCAAATCATCGAAAAAAGGCCATTCGGTTAGGATCAGGCACCTATGGTCTGAGCAATGCACTCCTTGATACCCCCTGGCCTAAAGTAAAAGTAGGGAAAGAGACCCTGAAAGCTGAATTAGCTCAACCCTCCCTCGATGAAGACAACTTATTTGCCATTATGGGGAATCGAAGCCTGGCTGATGAGGAGGACCTGCCCAACACAGGCCTAAATCTTGAAAAAGAACGAGCGGTTTCCGCCATGTTCATTGAGACCAACGACTATGGTACCCGGTGTACTACACTTCTAACGGTAAGCCGGGAAAACAACGTTCGTTTTGTAGAACGAACCTACCTTCAGGATGGATCACATGATGACACCCGCTTTGAATTTAGCCTTATAGGTTTTGAAAATTAGCCATGACCCTATACTTTTACAGACCGATCGGTCTCTATGCACAAAGGTAACATTACCCGGGATAAAATTATAACAGAATCAGCAAGGCTGTTCAATATGCGAGGATACCACGGGTGTTCCCTGAATGATATCATGTCAGCCACCGAATTGAAAAAAGGGGGTATATATAATCATTTCAGAAACAAAGATGAGATTGCACTGGCGGCCTTTGAATATTCCTTTAACAAAGTTTTGGAGCGTTTTAAAGATGCCATGTCTGTCTGTCAGAATAGTGAACAAAAATTACGCTCAATTATCGATATGTTTGCGGATTTTTACGATCATCCCGTTGCAGAGGGTGGGTGCCCAATCTTTAATACGGCAGTAGATTCTACCAACACCCATCCTTACCTTACAGAGAAGGCCCGAGATGCGGTCAACACCCTAATAAGGTATATTGAGATTAAAATCGATGAAGGAAAGAGTATAGGAGAATTTCAGGTTACTGCTGATAGTGAAGCCCTTAGCACTCTGATTATCCTTACGATGGAAGGGGCATTGATTATGTCGCGTGTGAACGGTGATCGTACACCTGTTCTGGTGGCTGTAAACCATCTTAATCAATTGATTGAAAAAAAATTACTGAAATAAAAAATTTACCCCTAAAAAGACCGATTGGTCGGTTTTATGAAAGAAAATTTATCGAGGCCCAGGCATTTTCCGTTCATGATTAGGGTGATCCGGCAAAGCTTCCCGATACTGGAAAAGGTATGGCCTTCCATGGCCTATCGTTGGGCTTTTGATAAATTTTTTACCCCACTCAGGTTTCCTCAACCCGAAAGAGAAATACCTACTATCCAAAAGGCAGAGAGCTTCACCATGCCTGTTTCAGGGAAAAAAACGGTTTTTTATAGCTGGGGGAATACCCAAAATCCTACTCTATTATTAGTCCACGGATGGATGGGCCGGGGCGGACAGTTTTATAAGTTCGTTGATCCGCTTTTAGATAGAGGTTTTCATGTGGTTACATTCGATGGACCGGCTCATGGGTTATCTGAAGGAAAAAAGACTCATTTAAACGAATTTGCAGAATCCATCTTAGGCTTGGAACATCGGTATGGTCCTATTGAAAAGGCCGTGGGACATTCGTTTGGAGGTATTGCGATAATTTATTCCATTGTTAAGGGTAGTCATATTAAAGATATCACCCTTATTTCAACACCAACCATTGGCTCGGAAATTATTAAGGAGTTTTTAAAACAGATCAACGGCACGGATAAAACTAGAATTGCCTTCCAACAATTTGTGAAACAACGGTTTGGTTTCGATTTTAACGAGCTGAGTGCATCCTCACTGGTACAAAAGGTAGCTTTCCGATCATTACTACTGGTGCATGATTATGAAGATCGCGATGTGAACATATCTCATGCCCGGGAGATCCTAAGACAGATTCCGAAAGCAAAAACACACTTTACCACCGGCCTTGGTCATACGCGAATCCTACGGAATGACGAAGTGATAGAGAATGTGATACAATTCTTTAAGGCTTTTGAATGATTATCAATTAACCTTATCAACCTTTTATCTAATTCGCTTCGAAATCGAAATATTGGCTGTGCATTTTGTTAAATTGCAGCCCATAAATCATCTAGTAAAATGAACGAAAAAAACCTTGTGTTAAATGATACACATGTGGCGTTAGGAGGTCACATGGTTCCTTTTGCCGGCTTTCTTATGCCGGTAAGATATAGTTCGGATATAGAAGAACATATGACGGTGCGTCAGGGAGTCGGGGTCTTCGATGTCTCACATATGGGTGAGTTTTTCATCCGGGGAGATGGAGCCCTGGATCTTATTCAGTCTGTAACAAGCAACGACGCCTCAAAATTATCGCCGGGAAGAGCACAGTACTCCTGCCTGCCCAATGACACAGGCGGCATAGTTGATGACTTGATCGTATATATGATGGATGAGACGGAATATATGTTGGTAGTCAATGCATCCAACATTGAAAAGGATTGGAACTGGATCAGTGGTCATAACTCATTTGGTGCTGACATGGAGAATGCGTCTGACAACTATTCCTTGTTTGCCGTCCAGGGACCTAAGGCCCAGGAAGTTGTGCAGAAACTAACCAATGTACCACTTAACGAAATTAAATACTATCATTTTACCACTGGTGAGATAGGTAGTGTGAGCAACATTATCATATCAGCGACAGGCTATACAGGATCCGGAGGATTTGAGCTTTATGTAAAAAACGAGGATGCTCAAAAAATATGGGATCAACTGTTTAAAACAGGTCGTGAAGAGAATATAAAACCCATTGGCCTGGGTGCAAGGGATACCCTTCGTCTTGAGATGGGTTTTTGTTTGTACGGAAATGATATCGATGATTCTACCTCTCCGTTGGAAGCAGGTCTCGGTTGGATCACCAAATTTACCAAGGTCTTCACAAACAGCGAGTTTCTTTCCAGACAAAAGACTGAAGGAGTAAAAAAGAAACTTATTGGATTTAAAATGATGGACCGTGGTATCCCCAGACATGGATATGAACTGGAAGATAAAGATGGAAGACTTATTGGCCAGGTAACCTCAGGAACCATGTCGCCCATGCTGGGTATGGGAATTGGCATGGGTTATGTGGAAATAGAAGAATCTACTACCGGCAACCATATATTTGTCAGGGTTAGGAACAGAAAACTAAAAGCCGAGGTAAACCAAATGCCTTTTGTTGATATCAGTTAACCATCGAACCATTGTTTTTTCAATCATTTGGTTGATACTAATGGGTTGCTCCATACAGACCTTTAGTCAGTCGTATATGGTTTTGGAGAAAATGGGTACCAAAAAACGATATGAAATATACAAAGGCTCTAAGTTAGATGTCAGGATCAAGGACGATTCATTTTACAGCAGGATCATGATCCTCGGCTTTACAGACAGCGCCATTCGATTACAGGAACGTCTCCTGCCAATGAAGGATATAACAGCTGTAGATGTAAGTTCTATAAAAAAACCAAGCTTCAAGAAAACTGGGACCCACTCTAATGATTGCGGGGGCGGGTTTATTGCTTATAGATCTTTTCAACCAGACGGTAGTCCAGAATGGTTCTTACGAGACTTCTTCAAAGGTTTTTACCTCATCTGCACTCATGGCCGGTACGGGCCTGCTTCTGACTTTTGTAAAAAAAGACAAAAAGAAGCTGAAGGGCTGGTGGCGGCTCCGAATGGTCTATCCCAATTAGGGGATCAGCCGGTTGATTGTATTTGATACGACAGACAATCAAGTATTCTACGATGTATCAAAGCTTAATTCTCACTCCTGCGTTGAGGGTAACAGGCACAGAAACAACAATTCCCGTAATAATATCTGCCCGTACCTTTATAGATATATTAAATTTATCATTTACCGGAATATAATAATTACCGGACTCCAAACTAGGGCATTAGCTGCCTCCCGGCCACAAACTTACTACATGAAACTCGAGTCTGAGAATTAAGAATTTCTTGCCTTCTTCATATATTGCTGAATGACAAAACGGATTGACCGGTATGATTTATTTAAGGCCTTCATCACCTGATCATGGTTCATCCATTCCACCTTTTCGATATTCTCTATCTTTTGAGGAGATTTATGAGTATCATCCATACACTTCATTTTAAACCATTTAGTCCGTTTTAGGATCCGTTTTTTATTAATCGCATAGGTATGCCATGTTGTACAGATATGTTTCCCTACCTCAATCTTCACACGAGTTTCCTCCTCCACTTCCCGGAGGGCCGTCTGTCGAAAATTCTCGCCGTGGTCAACTTTGCCCTTAGGCAGGTCCCATTTCTTCAGCCGGTAGATCATCAGGACCTTATGTTTTTTTGCCACCACCCCTCCTGCCGCGTCAATTATCTTAAAATGGTGCTTAACGGCTGATTTAGCTACATTGTACTCAAGCGGAAGAATCAGGTAAGAGACATCTTCAAAATGATTTCCAAGTAGTTCATTCAAAAACCGAATAACATTGTCGGTGGGTACATCCTTCAACACAATCCTTCCACTCAAATCATGCAACGAGTCTACCCGGTCGTTTTCAATTATTGTCTTATTATCCAGTGGAGCAGCTTCCTCCAAACTCCGGATAAGAAAGAATGGTGTATCATTAATGAATAGGTTCATTCGATCACCAAACTTAAAAATAATTAGGTTCACCTACCAGTAAGAACGTAACTTTGGGATAAAATATGCTACATGAGCCCATCGGTATCCCGCACGTTAGCCGGTCATTTACTGGAGATCAAAGCCATTCAACTTGACTTAAAAAAGCCTTTTGTCTGGGCCTCAGGATGGAAGTCACCCATTTATTGTGACAACAGGATTTCCTTATCGTATCCTCTGGTACGTACCTTCATCAAGGAAAACCTGGCCCGACTTATCAAGGACCATTTTCCTGGTGCAGAAGTCATTGCCGGGGTAGCTACTGCAGGCATACCTCAAGGAGCACTCATTGCCGATTTTCTTGGTCTCCCTCTTGTGTATGTGCGGTCCAAACCCAAAGGGCATGGAATGAAGAACATGATTGAAGGTCATGTTGTCAAAGGCAAGAAAGCGGTCCTTGTAGAAGATTTGATTTCTACAGGCGGTAGTTCTATCAAAGCTGCAGAAGCCTTACGAAGCGCCGGAATACAAGTTTGTGGGCTGGCGGCAATTTTCACCTACGGTTTCGAAGAAGCCCGTATAAACCTGGAAAACGCCAATCTACAAACCATTTATTTAAGCAGTTATGGAGATATGCTGGAGGAAGCCGTTGCAGCCCGATATATCAAAGAAAAAGAACTGGTTGCTCTAAAATCATGGCGTACAGATCCTGCCCATTGGGGCCCGTCAAAATTTTGACTCCAACCCCATACCAAAAACGGCAAAGTCGTATTTTACAGGATCATCTGCATCAAATCTCCTATAAGCTGCAGTCAGCTCCAGGGCCGTTGACCAATCCAGGGATTTCCGTTTTATCAAGCCTAATTGTCTGGCCACACGCTCTACATGTACATCGCAGGGGGCTACCAATTGTGCAGGAGTTATTTTCTTCCATAGCCCGAAATCTACACCATAACCGTCTCGCCGGACCATCCAGCGAAGAAACATATTTAGTCTTTTACAGGCAGACCGATGGGCCGGTGTAGAAACATGTTTTTTTGTACGGAGTGGATAAAGATCACCATCGAAAAAGGATCGGTGAAAAGCAATTAGTCCCTTTTCCATAGTAGTATCAGAAGGTCCCATTCCCAAAAGAAAAGCATCTTCAAGTGAAGAATAATTCTCATAATGTCGCTTCAGCCGGTCAATAAAATAAAGCGTATCGAATTCATTAAACGTACGATGCTTAAAATGCCTGAATTTAACCAAATCACTTTCCTTATGCCCGGTAATAAAGGCATAAGGGTCATTGTCCATAAGTCCAAATAGTTCCCTGGCTTTTTGAACAATTGTTTTCCGCTGTCCCCACGACAATACAGCTGTCCAAAAGGCAACGATTTCTATGTCCAGTCGTTTGTTATATTCATGAGGAACAGAAACAGGATCATCAGGAATGAAGTCCGGGGAATTGTACTCCCGGTATTTGCGTTCTAATAGCTGGTGAAGGTGATCATTTCTTCTCATCTCGGATAAAAAGGTCTGGTTGCAAGGATTATCCATGTTATAACAATAAAATACACCTTACGGGTAGGTAAGGTAGTACAAATAACTTAGTTTTAAATGGGAGAATCCCGCTTTAAAATGCCGCTTGTTCAACCAACATTATTAGCCCTTAACGCTTTTCAAAAGGACATCCTGCATGTGATCCTTTATTCCGACTTGTTTTATTATCCATTAACACAGGACGAAATCGGCGAAAGACTAAATCGGCAGCTAGAGACCGGAATACTGGATCAGGAACTTTCGTTCCTTGTCGATCATGGATGTTTGCACCAATTGGGCCCTTACTATTCTACCATCAATGACCCTGATCTTAGGATAAGAAGGCAAAATGGAAACCGCCTGGCCAGACATTATCTGAACAAATCCATCAGGTTTCTTAAGATTATGTCCGGTTTTCCTTTCGTAAAGGCCATTTTCATTTCAGGTTCAATTTCGAAGAATTTCGCGGAAAAAAAAGGTGATGTTGATTTTTTTATAATTTGCAAAGACGGCAGGGTCTGGTTGTTAAAGACAATGCTTATCCTTTTTAAAAAAATATTTCTGTTTAATAATCATAAATTTTTCTGTGCTAATTACATTCTAAGTGAAAATCACCTGGAAATTCAAGTTAAAAACATTTATACCGCTTATGAAGTTCGGACCTTGCTGCCAGTGTATGGAAGCAGGATCTGCCGGGAGTTCATTGAGGCGAATAATTGGACCAACCAATATCTGCCCTACCTTGATTATAAGTTTCATCTCATGCACCAGCCAGGGAAGCAATGGATTAAACCAATTCTTGAATGGCTCTTCTCCTGGAAAATAATTGATTCGGTAGATACCTTAATGATGAAACTTATTCGAAAAAACTGGATCCGTAGATACCGCGCAAACTATGGAAGTAGTGAAGCCTTTGAGAAGATGCTCAGCACCTCTAAGCATGCCAGCCGGGCCCACCATCGAAATTTTCACCTTGTTCCTGAACTCCTTAAAGCATCCATTAAAAAATACGAACAAGAGAAGCAACTTAACATCACCTGACCATTTTGGACATTCTCCTGACCAATACATATTTTTATCGCCTGGATCCAAAACAATGGAGAGCAGCCCAGCCCTATCCTCCACTCAACACCCTTTTTGCCGCCTCCTGGCTTCGGAAAAATGGATACCAGGTCGAGATTTTTGATAATTCCCTCCAACCCGATTCCTCGTCCCTGGAGAAATATCTCCCTGTTGCATCTCCATCTTATTTTGTTATCGTTGATGATGGCTTCAACTACTTAACAAAGATGTGTCTGACTGTTATGCGTGAAGCCGCCTTCCAAATGCTTGGTGCAGCCCGCTCATTGGGAATCCCTTCCATCATTTATAGTTCTGATGCAACGGATCATGCCCCTGACTACCATCATGCAGGTGCTGACTTCGTTGTTCATGGTGAAAGTGAAATAACGCTTTCCGATCTGTTGGATACCCTGGAGAATAAGAAATCTATAGAACGTGTCAGGGGAATCAGTTTTGTCAGGGACCAACTCGTAAAAACAGGTCAACGACCGGTCCTGCAAGATCTTGATACATTGCCAATGCCTGCCTGGGATATGATTGATTTGCAACCTTATTGCAAGTTATGGAAGGCAGCACATGGTTATTTTTCATTGAATATTGCCACCACAAGAGGTTGTCCGTTTAAGTGTAACTGGTGTGCCAAACCCATGTATGGGAACCGGTATAATTCCCGGTCCCCTGAGCAGGTAGTTTCCGAAATGGAGTATCTTATCAACAATTACCATCCCGATCATTTCTGGATATGCGATGATATTTTCGGACTTAAACCCAAGTGGGTGCAGCAGTTTGATTCCCTGGTTCAGAGAAAAAAACTGAAGTTTAGGTACAAGATACAGAGCAGGGTTGATCTCCTGCTTAAAGATGATACGATGCAGGCCCTCGCTTCATCAGGGCTTGAGACCGTTTGGGTAGGGGCTGAATCAGGATCGCAAAAAATCCTCGATGCCATGGACAAAGGCACTAAGGTAGATCAGATCTATTCGGCAACTCAATTAGCCAAACAACACGGGATTCGGGTTGCATTTTTCCTACAATTCGGTTATTTGAATGAATCGATGGAAGACATTAAGAAAACCATTAACATGGTCATGGACCTGATGCCTGATGAGATCGGTATTTCGGTATCCTATCCCTTACCCGGGACAAAATTTTATGAGATCGTTAAATCGGAATTAGATAAAAAATCCAACTGGATAGATTCTTCAGACCTCGACCTCATGTTTAAAAATACCTATTCCAGTCAATTTTATAAAACCTTGCATCGTTTTGTACACAGCAAGCACAGAGCAAAAAGGGGGAAGAAGGCCTTACTTTCCTTGCTCAGATTCTCTTCGTCTTCAATGAAAGCTTCACTTCGACAAATTGTATCGGGTGCTTTTCATAGCCTAAGGGTTCTTTTTTTACATCCAAGGCTTACGAAATTATCAAAAATCAGCAGACATGGCTAGTTTCGACAGTGTAGCCGCATCCTACGATAAAAGCTTAGTGGCCAGCCGGATAGGGACATTCCAGCGTGAACAGGTACATCGTTTGATGGATAAGTGCCTTCATACTAAGAAGGGATTACATGTGCTGGAATTGAATTGTGGAACCGGTGAAGATGCCATTTGGTTAGCGAAAAAAGGACACGAGGTATGGGCTACGGATGTTTCTGAAGCCATGCTATCTGTCGCTGAAGAAAAGGTTCATAGGAGTCAGCTTTCATTAAAGATATCCCTGCAACAACTGGATTTCATGAGATTGAAGAAATTGTCTGTACCCCAAAAATTTGATCTTGTCTTATCCAATTTCGGTGGATTCAACTGTGTGTCGCCGATTGAACTCCAACAGGTTTTTTTCAATATTCACCAGCTTTTGGCACCAGATGGGTTACTAATTTTTGTCATTATGGTCGATATGACTGCCTGGGATATGTTTTACCAGTTTGCAAAGGGAAAATGGGGGTCTTTGTTCAGAAGAAAAGGACGACAGGTACACTACGTACCCGTTGGTGGCAATCGAGTTCCGACATGGTACCATACGCCTAAGCAGTTGAGGGAACTTCTAGCGCCCTGCTTCAGAATAGAGAAACTCAGAGGGATTGGCTTGTTTGTGCCTCCCTCATTCCTTGAATCTGCTTTCACACGGTATTTGTCATGGTTGTCCTGGCTCGATCGGCTTGATCGGATGATAAATCCCGGAACAGGCCTGGCAAGATTTTGCGATCACCTCTATGTTCAATGCCTGAGGGAAAAATGAAGATCCTACTCACACATGGATACGTCCTTGCAGAGGACCGCAAAGAACAAAAGATCATGAGGCCATACCCTCCCCTGGGCATTTTATACTTGTCAGCCTATCTGGAAAAGCATGGTATTTCTCATATGGTTTTTGATACCACCTTCTCTTCTACAAAAAATTTGCTACAACTGATCCATGAGGAGCAACCCAACATCATTGCCTTCTATGTCAACCTGATGACCAAAATAAATGTATTGAGCATCATTCGTACTTTAAATGAACATGGGTTTCAGGAAAAGAGTAGAATTGTTCTGGGTGGACCCGATGTAACATATAACCAGGAAAATTATTTGAAACATGGAGCCGATATCCTGGTACTGGGTGAAGGCGAGGAAACCTTTTTTGAATTATGCAACTCTGATGATCTATCACCTGCTTCTCTTCGAAAGATCAACGGACTAGCATTTATGGAAAATGGCCGCCTGACCAGGACAGGGGTCCGCGAAAAGATCAGCAACCTTGATGACCTGCCCTGGCCGAATCGGAAAAACATCGATCTAAATGCCTATCTCTCCGTTTGGAAAAAGCACCACGGGGCCAGCTCAGTGAACGTAAGCACGCAACGGGGCTGTCCTTATACCTGTAAATGGTGCAGCACTGCAGTCTATGGTCAAAGCTATCGAAGAAGAGATCCCGGAGAAGTAGTAAAAGAATTAAGGTTTATCCGGGATGAATATAAGCCGGATCATATTTGGTTTGTAGATGATGTATTTACTGTGAGTCATGTCTGGCTGCATAAGTTTGTTGAAGAGCTTAGTAAAGCCAAGGTCAAGATCGCTTTTGAATGCATTACAAGAGCAGACCGAATGAACAAGGAAATTGTAATGCTTCTTAAAAAAGCAGGTTGTTTCCGGGTTTGGATAGGGGCCGAAAGCGGGTCTCAACGGGTTATCGATGCTATGGATCGCAGGGTATCAGTGGACCAGGTAAGGGAAATGCTACTGGCTGCCAGATCCGCCGGCATGGAAACCGGCACGTTTATCATGCTGGGATATCCTGGTGAATCCAAAGAAGATATACAGGCTACCGTACAGCACTTGAAGAAAAGCAACCCGGATCATTTCACCATCACACTGGCATATCCCATCAAAGGAACAAGGCTTTACGAGGAGGTCGAGGCAAACATGACCCGTCCACCTGAATGGAACTTTAGCACGGACCGGGATACTGATTTTAAAAGAACATATTCACGTTCATTTTACCGGCATGCTATGCGTTGGATAAATGCGGAATTAAGAATCTATAAAAAAAGAAAAATAAAGGGGTTTGATAGGGTGAGACTTCTGATTTCTCATTTTAAGATCATCTATTCCAAAGTATTTATGTCCCTGAGTAAAAATGGTTGAAAATAATAAAATTATTGTTGTTCTCCCGGCCTTTAATGCTGCTGCTACCTTAAAAAAAACTGTTGATGAAATACCACACGGTTTTGTTGATGAAATCATTTTAACAGATGATGCCAGTACAGATGAAACCATTATTTCTGCTGAAAAGATAAGCATTGATCATATTCTCAAGCATGATTTAAATAAAGGGTATGGTGCCAATCAAAAAACATGTTATCGGGCAGCGCTTGATCATGAAGCAGATATCATAATCATGCTTCATCCTGACTACCAATATGAGCCCAGACTTATCCCGTCAATGGTTCTGTTGATAACCAATGGGATCTACGATGTGGTCCTGGGTTCAAGAATTTTGAGCAAGGGAGCAATAAAAGGAGGAATGCCGGTATACAAATATCTCGTTAACAGAATGCTGACTTTCATCCAAAACATACTCATGAAGCACAAATTATCTGAGTATCATACGGGCTATCGTTGTTTTCATAAACGAGTATTGGAGAGAATAAATTTCGAAAACAATTCAGATGATTTTGTATTCGATAATGAGATCCTTGCCCAGATAATATTTTGTAAATACAGGATTGGAGAGATTTCGTGTCCAACCAACTACGATAGCCATTCTTCAAGCATTAAATTTTTTCCGTCAGTACGCTATGGTTTAGGTGTGCTTCGCGTCTCTTTGATGATTTTCTTGAAGAGAATCGGTATCTATAACTCAAAATTGTTCCATGAGTTATGAAACTTAAATCGCCTTTAGATTTAACTATAAGTACTGGTATTACTTTTATCCTGGTAAGCCTTCCATTTTTCCTTCGTATCCATTCCTTCCCTTTACATGATTTTGCCAATTATTATTTTGGGGCCAGATTTTTAGATTCAGGTCACTTTAATATATCCTGGTACCAACCTATTCTTTTCAATAAGGCCATTGCCTCTATTGGCTATTCTGAAATTTTTGCAAGCTATGCGCCCAATCCACCTTCTTTGGCTTTGTTTTTCATACCACTGAAGGTGTTTTCCCCTGTACATGCAAAAATTGTTTTTACCGGGCTGAGTTATTTGCTTTTTGTATGGGCTGTAATCCGATTATCCCGGCAATTCGAACATCCCGACTACTTTTTAATTACTCTTCCGTTAATATTCATTATTCCTATAAGGAATGGCATTCTCTTTGGCCAGGTTTATTTCTTCTTGTTTTACCTGCTGGTTGAAGGATTTTTATCATTGAAAAAGAAAAATTACCTATTAATGGCATTTACCTGGGGACTTGCTGTGTTGCTCAAAATTTTCCCGGTCATTTTGCTTTGTTATCTACTATTCAAGAAGGAATTGAAAGGAACATTGTATTTCACGGTTGTGATTTCCGTTTTACTCGGTGTTTCTATCTATCTGAATGGTTTCGAGGCCTGGTCTTATTTTATCCACTATGTAATGCCTAAAGCAAGCAGTGGAGAAATAGCAGGTGAGTTCGTTCCAAACTTTCAATCTATTCATATGCTGTTGAAGCAACTCTTTGTTATTGATAGTGTGAACAACCCAGTGCCATTGTTTGATTCTCCAATCCTTTTTCAATTATTTTTGATTTTTTCGAAAATCGGTCTATTGTTCGTAGGAATTTATGCGAGCGTTGCCATCCAAAGTGAGTTTCGTTCATTTGGGATCTGGATCATCATCAGCTATTTGTTAACACCATATGGAAGTACCTATTCACTGGTTCTTTTATTAATCCCCGTGTTAGCTTTTTGGTCTACCAACCGTAAGAAAAATCTTATATTATTGATCACTGCTTTTTTAGTGGCAAATCTTCCCGTTTCCCTATTCAGCCATTTCCCGGTAATACTCCAATACCCCAGGTTACTACTCTTGTTAACCTTTATGCTTTTAATACTGCTAAATTCCAATCCACCAATACCTTCAAAATGGTACTTCATTTCATTCAGTCTCTCCATTTCCATGGGAATCATCTTGCCTTTTGTTCGGATACAAAAAACAAATGATGTTCAGTCTTGGTGGACTGATCAATTACCTACACTCACCTATCAAATGACCTGTGAAAATGACTCCCTGAAAATATGGTATTGGGACCAAAACGGTGATCATTCTATGTTTTTGCAATCATTGACATGTAATCAGTATCCTTCGGAAGAAACGTTGAAGGACGGACAAATTTATTTGGGAAACAAACAATTAACTTATGATAGTAGCAACAAAAAGGACCCCATCCGATTGAACAAGAATCGGATAATATTTTTATCCGATGTTAATCGAGGTATTGGTTTTTATACCATAAAAGCATTGGATATACCGTAATATAAATGTCCAAATTTAACTTTTTAGTCAGAAGAAAATCCATTGAGGGATATGTATATACAATAACCAAATTTCTATCTCCTGCTTTCAATATACTCTTGTCGGTTTTGGTAATTCGTTTAAATTCTGCCTCATTATGGGGTAATTATGTCAAGTACTTCATCGCCATCCAATTGATGTTACATATTGCATCCTGGGGACACCGCGATTATTTATTGAAAGTGATGAGTGAATAGCCATCAAAGGCAGAAAGTTCCTGGAAAAGCAATTTTTATGCGAGATCATTTTTGCTGATTGTCCTCATCTTGTTCATGCCAACCATGTTGCCCATTACACCTAATCTAATGTTGATTTTAACTGGGTGGATGGTTATTACTTTTATTCATCAATCATTTGAAGTTCTAATTATTTATGAACGCAAATTCAGATTGCTATTTAATTCTGAACTTATATCCGGTATCGTCATGCTGCTAGGTGTGGTATTATCAGATAATCTGTCCTTGCAAAACCTTTTTTTAATACTGCTGATTTCCGCTATAACCAAATTAATGATACTTCTTAAGTCTCTGTATTATCTGGTATCAGCAAATTCTTGTTTAATTTCTGGTTTTAAGATGTTGAAATATTCTTTACCATTTTTTATACCGGGAATAATTGGCCTCATTCAGTCAAAAATTGACTTATATTATTTAGCATATATGTCTGATAGTGAAGAACTTGCAAATTACCAGGTTTTTAGGAATCTCTTAGGACAAATTCATATGGTCATCATGTTGATGATGACACCATACATTAAAAACATATATAGGGCAAAAGGAATTATTTGGAAAAAACTCAGAGTCAATTTTTCAATTATTGGCTTTATATTAACTGTTCTTGGACTGATCTTTACCTATCTGCTGATCACCTTTTTTTATCAAATAAAATTACCAGAGCATATGTATTTGGCAGGCTTCCTGTTCACTATCCCATTTCTCTACTTTTACTTTATAATTTACAAATTATTCAAGATCAACAAGCCTTACCTTGTTGCGCTTTTTTCCCTTGGTAGTGCAAGCATCAATATAATTTTAGGGTTGAATCTACTTCCCAGTTATGGGATTCTCGGTGTAATGATTGCAAGCACAATAGCACAGTGGGCTCTATTTATTTGTTATTTGATTTCTGATTATCGTTTTAATTTATCACAAAAATCATTTGTGAATGAATGATCTGGTATCAGTAATCTTACCTACATATAACAGGGCGCATTTGATCCGAGAATGTATTGGTAGTATAATCTGTCAGTCCTATAAGGAGATCGAGATTATAATTGTAGATGATGGATCAACAGATCATACAGAGGATTTGGTTCTAGATATCCGTGATGAAAGAATACATTATTTGAAAATCAATCATATTGGAAAAATTGGGATGGTACGGAATGTTGGTATGCGAAAAGCCAGAGGTAGCCTAATTGCATTTATTCACTCCGATGATCTCTGGGAAAAAGATAAAATACAGTTGCAGGTTGAAGCATTATCTAATCATGAAAAAGCAGGATTTTCAATTTGTGAAGCAATGGTCAGCCACGAAGAAAGAATTATAAAGCCATACATTTATCCCCAGCTGCATGACTTAAAAACCGGAAGATTAAGCCTGTTCACATCATTAATTAGTAATCGATTGGTCATATACCCATCTACTATTATATTCAGAAGATCCTGTCTGGAATCAACCGGGTATATCAATGAAACCCTCCCTCAAGGGGACAATCCATTCTTCATCTTGCTATCGTTTTCTTTTAAAGGTGTATTTGTCGTCAACCAACTGGTTCAAATAAGAAAGCATGGTCAGAATACTACCAACCAATTTCAATTTAACATTATAAGCTTTGAAGAAATTGAACAGCAAATGATATCATATTACGAAAGAGGTCATCTTATGATACAAGAATGTAATAATTATAGGGTTGAACTTTTGAAACGAAAAGCAAAGTATTGTCTTCTTAATGGCAAGATGAAAACAGCCAAAAAGGCTGTCAATGAATTGCTGAAGATCAAAATACTAATGCCAAAGTGGATATTGATGTCTACGGTCCTGGCTTGCGGGATTAATCCGTACCGTTTTTGGAATAGAACCAAATGAAAAAGATCATCAGGAAAATAATCTGGGGCACCACTCTGAACCAGGAATATATATGCCTACCCTGCAACATCGTTGCTCATTTGAGTTCAGTTTTTCTGGCCAAGGATGGGGACCGCACTGCTGATGTCAACATTAGTGACAAGCACCTCTTTCTTGGATATAAGCCTGTCATGATTGCTCTGCGGTCTGTTGATGTAAAAAATTTCAATGGTGGACTACTCATTCGCTTCTCACAAAATAATTGCCTGTTAGGTACTATTAATGTGCTTCCTGTCCGGAATGCTGAATACAATTGGCCTGAAATAATCTTGTGCCAGGCAATTCAAGGTAAAAGTCATCTTCTACCTTTTCCTTCAATCATACTGAGTAGGTTATATGATCGCTTGCGATATAAAAAACAGGGCAACATCAGTTTACCAGGCAATTTGTATACCCAGGTCAAAATAGCCTATTCTTATCCAAGAAAAATTTGTTTGGCCTCACTGCATGAAAATGACCTTTACAACGTGTTCCCTACAGATTTACATGGTAAAATAGGCGGATCCAAATACTACATTTCATTAAGGACGAAAGGAAAAGCCTGTAGACAGGTACTAAATTTAAAACAGATTAGTCTTTGTGAAATTGAAGCTTCATCATACAGACAAGCCTATGGAATGGGTCAAAATCATATGAAAAATTTAAGACCAGCCAGTGAATTTGATTATCAAAGCCAGTATTCTTCTCGATACGGAAACCTCCTACTGCCATCAGTAATTAGTTATCTGGAATTATCGTTACTGGACTCAGTGCAGGTTGGTATTCATACCATATTAAAATTCGATGTAGTAGATTCCTTTCAGGTAAAAAAGGGTGAGCCACTTATGCATATACATCGTGACTATGCAGCTTGGAGGGAAAAAAATAATATTGAATCAAAATTTCTACTTAGATAGTATCAAAAGGTATTTAAGACATAAGGCAACATCATCGATATTAATAACAGTTATTTTTTTTATTGTCAGCTTTATTGGTATTCAGCATCATGAAATTTGGATGGATGAAGCGCAAGCCTGGCTTCTAAGTCGGGATAGCGCTAACCTTTCCGCACTGTTTAGCAATATCCATATTGAGGGGCATCCAATAACCTGGTATCTCCTGCTTTACGTCATCTCCAAATTCTCTTTAGATCCGTTTTTTATGCAACTTAGCCATATTGGCCTTTCCACGCTGGCAGCCTTCCTGTTTATACGCTATTCCCCCTTTAATTTCAATATCAAGATATTATTCTTGCTTGGGTACTATGTGTTTTATGAGTATAATCTGATCAGCAGAAACTATATTTTATGCCTTCTATTCCTTTATGTTTTTTTAATTGTCTACTCCAGAAACAAAGATAATTTAATCTTGCACGCTATCTTATTGGGCTTTCTTGCTAACTCTCATCTGATCGGAATGATATTGGCTGGGATATTATTCCTGGTATTAGTATTGTGGAATAATTTAAAAAAGTCATTCTTTTCCTTTGAGACAAGAAAGCTTTTACTACCAACCCTCATTTTTGCCATTCTGGTGATCATACCTCTTCACCAAATGTCTGGTGCGGTAATATCCAATGTCAACTTTCATTCCCAACTGGAATTCTCGTTTCAAGCATTGAGCCGTGGTGCAATTGTCGTTTATAAAGGTTTGTTTCCCTTCCCCAATATCAAGGATTTTCATTTCTGGAATACCAATTATTTAATCAGTATGATGAAGCCTCTGGCGGGTACCATAGGTATGCTGTCAATATTGATTCCATTGTTTGTCATCAAAAAAAAAGAAGGACTTTTAATATTTTATATAAATGCCTTTCTCACTTCTGTCTTCATCTTCATCACTCAAATGTCGGCAACAAGATACGTTGGGATGATATTTTTTGGATTGGTTGCGTCACTTTGGATTGATGACAGCAACGAAGAACCACACAAGTCGCAATTACAGGAGAACCCATATTTTAGACCGATTTTATCCAAGTTTTTCATTTATCTAATACTACTTGTGCAGGCTTCAGCCGGCGTTGTCGCCTGGGTCAGCGACTATCGATATCCATTTTCTCAAGCCAAAGCATGTAATAATTACATTAATTCAAAAAACCTGGGAAAATTGCCGGTGGTTTCACACTATTGTGCTGGCACTGCATTAAGTGCCTACCTCCAAAAAAAAGTTTACTATACATCTATTAACGCTTACGGTAGTTTTTGTGACTGGTCTTATCCATACGATCATCCATGTTGTAATTACGAACAACTGACATCAGTACTAGAATCGGTATTGGCCAAATCAGATTCTACTTTATTGATATTCCACGAGCCAATAGCGGATTCCCTCAAATCCAAGTTCTTGAATGGAAGAACCCAAAACACCAATTTTAGGTTAACCCACTTACAGAATTTTACAGGTAGTGTTATTCGAAATGAAAACTTTTATGCCTATTTGGCGTTCAGAAGACCAAACTAAAAGGTTATAATAGGTCAGGTTCATAAAGTGAAGGCTCCCTTGCGGAAGTTGGCACCTGAATACTTTCATAAGGAGATAAATTGTCGATTTCGTTTCTGAAATAGACCTCGCCAAGCATTGTGAATTCCACATGTTGATGAGTAGCTTTCCCGGTAAGTCGTTGGATAACTTCACTTTCAGGAATCTCCCATTCATTACTTAATCGCTGTACGGAAGGTTCCATAAAACTTATATAAATCAATTCCATTAACGTATGATCCTGTGTATTTTCATAGTTTATCATCCGGTTGGTATTCATCCTCAGTTTAGAGATCGAATCGTTGGCCCGATCCACAATACCAAGGAATTCTACTTGAGAAAGATCAGTTTCTACCAAAGCATTATTCTGAAATACTGGTAACACTGAACTTTCATGACACCACATACATTTACCTGGTTTTCCAGCAGCAGTCAGGCTTTCGTTTGCTGCAGATTTTAAGCGTCCGTCATTATCATATAATCCAAATCTGATCTGACCATTTGGCATGAAGTAAAGCACTTCAAATTCTTTGCTGGTAAAATTTCCTTCAAGATGATTCTCAACTCCTTCTTCACAGAAAAAAGAAATTTCATCAGAAGCAAAGCCTGATGGTGTATTGATTATCCGGTTGCCCAATGCAATAGTAGATTTTATTACCAAGGCTTTGGATTCAGAAAATTCATAATTATCAAGATAGTTGTCCAACGTTGGGGGCAGCCCGACAATTTTAAAATAATGATTGGAACTGTTAATTGTTAGCATTATAAATCTACCAACATCCACACCTTTCATCAACCGATGCTCTTCACTTGATTGCAGTATACGATTTAGGTTTTCCAATACTGCAATGGCCTCAGGTCTAAAGCCAGCATTTTTATAATTCAAAGTGAAATGAGTAGGACTGAGCCATTTGATAATTTCATGTTCTTGGTCCATAGGTAGCTCAGCACCCATAAATGACAATGCCCAATATACACCAGTTAGCATGTCCTGGCTGGTTTCATCCGGGTAATTTTGAATCCATCTTAGAGATATGCCGTCATCCACTTCTACGATTTCAGTCGTATGATATGTACATCCGAACAAGACTAAAAAAATTAGCGTTTTCAGGACCTTTGGTAATATGGCGCTATGATAAAATAGTAACAATTAATTAAATATTACAAACAATGTTAAAACATGCATATGTAATTCAAATGTAGAAAAATCAAGTTAAGTTTACATATGGCTAATGTGCTTCTTTTCAACCCATTCAGTGCAAAGAATGGGTATCGCATTCCCAATTCAATATTACAAGTTGCTGCTTCCATTGAAGGAAAACATGAATATGTCATTATAGACGGTAATTTGGAAAAAGATCCCTGGGGTACCATTTCTGAACATTTGGAGAATACTGAATTTGATGTTTTTGGCTGTACGGTGATGCCGGGTCCTCAGCTACAACAGGCTATTCCCATAACCAGGAAAATAAAAAGGCTATATCCTCAAATAACGTCTGTTTGGGGGGGGTACTTCCCTTCAAATCAATATGAATCGGTTATCCGATCCAACTTTGTCGATTTTATTATTGATGGCCCCGGGGATAAGGCCTTTCCGGCATTAATTAATAGCCTGGTCAATGATCAGTCGCCAGAGAATATAGAAAACTTGATCTTTCTGAATAATGACCAAATAATTAAAACAAAAAAAATTGCCATCTATGATCAAGATGCCCTTCCGGTCTTACCCTATTCAAAATTGAATGAATTTTATCCTCTTAGGAAATATCTCAAGCGAACATTTTTAGGTAAACACACTGCAGCTTACCATTCAAGTATGGGGTGTCCATTTACTTGCTCTTTTTGCGCAGTTGTCCCTATCTACAATGCACGCTGGAAGGGCAAATCGGCCAATTTAATTGTAAATGACATCAATTATCTGATTCATCAACATGGTGCTGATTCTGTTGAATTTCATGACAATAACTTTTTTGTGAGCGAAAAGCGTGTCGTCGAATTTTCGGAGAAGATTACAAGCAAATCTATTCATTGGTGGGGAGAAGGTCGAATCGACACCATTGATCATTTCTCTGACAAAAGCCTGGAAATTATGCGTAGATCAGGGTGTAAAATGATTTTTTTTGGTGCAGAAACCGGAAATGATGATGTTTTATCCCAAATGAACAAAGGAGGAACTCAAAATGCTGCTCAGATACGAGAATTTGCGGCCAAGATGAAGCTGTTTGACATTATTCCAGAGTATTCATTCGTATTGGGGCTGCCGGCCAGGACGGAAAAAGAAGTGAATGACCAGATTGATAGAGATATAGCCTTTATTAAAGAGATCAAAGAAATAAATCCACAAACTGAAATAATAATATACCTGTATAGCCCTGTTCCAACAGCAGGATCTGAACTATTTGAACAAGTGACCAAAGCGGGATTTCGCTTCCCTGCAAATCTTGAAGACTGGCTGAATCCAGAGTGGCTAAATTTTGATTTAAGAAAGAATCCACTCACTCCCTGGCTCAAACCCTATATGGTGGACAAAATTCAAGGGTTTGAAACTGTGCTAAATGCACGTTTTCCAACTATTACTGACACTAAGTTAACCTTGCTTCAAAGAAATTGGATCAGTTGGTTCTCTAAACTTCGATATCAAGCTGGCATATATAAATATCCCTTCGAACTCAAGGTTCTTCAACATTTCTGGCTTAGGTACCGGAGGCCGGAAACTGAAGGCTTTTATATGGATTAAGTATGTATAAAATATACCGGAAATGTTTAAAAAAAGTCTCACCTCTTCTTCAACCTGTAATCAAATGGTACTTGTCAAGTGTCAGAACCTGCAGGTACCAGAATATGACTATTAAAGTTTTTCCATCCGTTTTTCATCCCGGTTGGTTCTATAGCACCAAATGTTTAATTCGTTTTTCCGGAAATTTATCACTGATGAACAAAAAGGTCCTTGACCTGGGAACGGGGAGTGGGATGCTCGCGATAGCATTGGCTAGGCAGGGAGCCAATGTTACGGCTGTAGATATAAACCAAATAGCTGTGGAATGTACTATGGTCAATGCAAAAAACAATCAGGTATCTATTGATACATTCCGGAGTGATTTGTTTAGTGAGATAAAGGATGTCTTCGATTTTGTTTTTATTAATCCCCCATATTATCCCAAACCAATCAAGACGCCATCAGATTTAGCCTGGTACTGTGGCGAACGTTTTGAATATTATTATCAACTCTTTGAGCAATTACATCAACGTCCGAGTAAGGAGATAACCTTTATGATCTTAAGTGAAGACTGCAACCTGGAAAAAATCAATGAGATTGCACATATGAACCATCTCGAATTAAACCAAGAAGACTTGAAAGTGAACTTCGGAGAGAAAAACTTCATCTTTGAAATCAAGAAACAATTGGGCTGGCATCATTCACCAAAATAAGATACCACCACCCTCACTTTGGGGTCAATGGCGCCGATCGTTTTATAGGCGGCTTCGGAAAGCCGAATGATCACCTTGTCATTCACGCCGGTATCGGGGAGCTTGCCGACGATCCGTACAAATACAGCCTGATCGTTCATTTCGTTCTTTACCATTACAATGGTGCCCGTAGGAGCTGTTCTGTGTAACCCCAGATACGTGCCATTATCGCCGGTGCCTTCAATCATAGCCGCCAGACCCGATTTGATGATCTTATGCATCTCCCTGACCGGCTGAGGGGTCATCACAGTATCTTCCTCTACTCTCGGTGGATGGATAATCTCGGTTTCATCTATCACAGGTATAGGCCCTACGATCAACTCCTGCCCTACAGACAATGCCGTTGATTCCAGGTGGTTCCATGCGACGAGGCTGTCCAATGACACCCTATGCAGCCGTGAAACAGCAAAAAGACCTTCTCCCGGTTGAACAACATGGACCAGCAGACCATCACGTTTTATATCCTCGGGTTTCGGTTTTTCCTCTCCACCAATAGTTAACTGTTGGCCTACTTCTATATCAGTGCTGGGCATGGCATTCCACTTCATGATCTGCTGATATGATACCTTATATAGTCTGGAGATGCTATAAAGTGTTTCTCCCTGTTTTACCGTGTGAACAAAAACACTGTCCGGGGTTTTAGCTTTGGGTTTGTAAGGTACCAGTATCCGCATGCCGGAGTGTAATCCGGATTTTACTTCCGGGCTGACCCGTGCTATGGCATTCATTGAGGCCCCGTACCGCGCGGCAATGGCGTAAAGCGTTTCACCCTCCTCAACTTCATGGATCACATAGATCTTCCCATTAATGGTTTCAATACCCACAGAATCGGCTGGTGCCTCATTCCTGGCGGCTCCCTGAAGAGAGGTTATCAGGATGACACCAAAGATGAAGAGAAGGTTACGCATACAACTAGGTTAAACGAACGGTATGTAAATGTAGAAAATTGCACTCCTATTTTCCATATTCAGCCATGGAATAATCAAAGAATAATGGCCTATTTAGCTATCTTTACTCATTATTCCATGATCTGATGCAGTATCGTTCAATTATCATGCTACTTTTTCTCTGTCTCGTTGCAGGTATGGCTGTATCCCAAGAAAAAACAAGGGTATTGAAACTGAATATAGACGCTGAGATAGATCCGCGCATGAGTAGATATGTGGAACTCGGTCTGTCTGCAGCTAAAACGGGGAATTATGATCTGGTGGTTATCGAAATGGATACCTACGGTGGATTGGTTACTGATGCCAAGGATATCGTAGAGATGCTGCTCGACTTCGACAAGCCCATTTATGATTTTATTAACAAGGATGCCGCTTCGGCCGGAGCCCTCATTTCCATCGCCTGTGACAGCATTTTTATGGCCCCGGGTGCCAGCATCGGTGCGGCAACTGTGGTAATGGGACAAGGTGAAGCTGCCCCTGACAAGTACCAGTCTTACATGCGCTCTACCATGCGCTCTACTGCAGAGGAAAAAGGACGTGACCCAGCCATCGCTGAAGCAATGGTCGATGAGAATATTGAAATTAAAGGAGTCACAGAAAAAGGAAGTGTCATCACCTTTACCACAGCTGAAGCTATGAAATTTGGCTTTTGTGAAGGTGAGGTGAAATCGGTGGATGAACTTCTTGAGAAAACTGGTGTTACCTCCTACACCATTGATACATTCACTCTTTCGTGGGTAGACAGAATCATCGCATTTTTCTTAAACCCTGTCTTGAGTGGCGTTCTTATCCTGATTATCATCGGTGGAATATATTTTGAATTACAAACTCCCGGTGTCGGTTTTCCCCTGCTTGCTTCCATAACAGCAGCCATCCTGTATTTTATCCCCTACTACCTAAGCGGCCTGGCAGCTAACTGGGAACTGGTTGTTTTCATGGTAGGGATCATCCTGATTGGGTTGGAGGTGTTTGTCATACCTGGATTCGGTGTGGCCGGTATTTCCGGCATCATCATGGTTGTAGGATCCATGATTCTGGTGATGCTCGGCAATGATGTGTTTGACTTTTCCCTTGTACCAATGAAACAAATACTCATTGCGACTATGACAACCATGAGCGGACTCTTAGGTTCCCTCTTACTCATGTTTTTTGGAGGGGTACAACTTACAAGAACAAAGCTTTTCGAGCGCGTGGCCCTGTCTGCCGTACAAAAAAAAGATGAAGGATTCACCGCCACCTTTAATCCAAGGTCAATGGTTGGAAAGATTGGCTCGGCATACACGGTCCTTCGCCCCAGCGGAAAGGTGATGATCGATTCGGATGTGTACGATGCCTTTACCCGGGGAGAATACATCCAGCGTGACGAATCCGTGGAAGTGATCAGCGAAGAAGGCACCACCCTACAGGTAAAAAAACATGTTAAACAAAAAACGCCATAATTGTCACGGCCAAAGATCATAGGTATTATTCCGGCACGTTATCAATCGACACGATTTCCGGGCAAAGTGCTGGCCGACGTCGGGGGCAAATCAATGATCCGGCGTGTATATGAACAGGCGGACCAGGCCGCTGAACTGGACAAAGTGGTTGTTGCCACAGATGACGATCTGGTGGTAAGGCATGTGGTCGAGTGGGCAGGGAATGTTTGCCTGACCCGAAACGACCATACCAGTGGCACAGACCGCTGCTTTGAAGCCTTGTCTGCCCAATCGGAGAAGTATGACTACGTTATCAACATACAGGGAGATGAGCCCTTTATCCGACCTGAACAAATCGATGCGCTGGCCAGGGAATTGAATGGAGAAGTGTCTCTTGCCACCATGATCAAAAAAGTGACCACTCAAGAGGAGTTGTTGAACCCTAGTGAAGTAAAGGTGGTGTTCAACCAGGACAGTGAAGCCTTGTATTTTAGCCGGTCTGTGATTCCTCACCTTCGGAATGTACCTGAAGACGAGTGGGTGGAACAGGACTGCTTTTATAAACATATCGGCATGTATGCTTACCGGGCTGATGTACTCAGATCCATTGCGTCATTGCAGGAAAGTCGGTTGGAAAAATCCGAATCACTGGAACAACTGCGTTGGCTGGAATCAGGTTACCCCATCAAACTTGTGATCACTGAATTCGATAGCGTTTGCATAGACACGGAAGAGGACCTGAAAAATGTCATGGTCGACTTCGGTAAATATGCAATTTGATAAAACACTGTAAAATTGATGTTAGAAAACCAATGACCTGGATCAAGACCATATCGTATGACGACTCTTCAGGAAGGCTGCGGAAGATCTATGATAAAATTAAAGGACCTGAGAATTACATTGACAACATTCTGCTCGCACATTCGCTGAGACCCCATACGCTGGAGGGACATATGGCTCTTTATAAAAACGTGTTGCATCATCTCTCCAATAAACTGCCCAAATGGTTCCTTGAGGGTATTGGAGTGTATGTAAGCTTGCTGAATAGCTGTTCATATTGTGTAAACCATCATTTTGAAGGGATGAGAAGGCTAATAGGTGACAATGAACGCAGTGAAAAAATCAAAACAGCCCTGACGCAAAAGGTACCCGAACAGGCGTTGGAGGCCAAGGAAGCTGCATTGATGGATTATGCCTGCCAACTGACCGAAAACCCTTCGTCCCTCGTTGAAGACGATATAACCGCACTTTTGCAGGCCGGTGCTACAGAAGGAGAGATCCTGGAAGTCAATCAAGTGACAGCCTATTTTTGCTATGCCAATCGCACCGTATTGGGGCTGGGGATTACAAACAAAGATGAAAAACTGGGGCTAAGTCCATCGGATTCCAGCAATATAGCGAACTGGCAGCATAGGTGAAGGCAGATCCGGTTCTCACAGGGGCTACTGACAATTCTGCACTTTAAAATGCTCTGCCGCCGGGGTTGTTACGTCATTCAATAAGTTACAGGCTTTTTCTCCCTCATCATTTGCCAGGTAAGCTGTAGCAAGATCAAGCTTCATATCCGGAGAAGCCGGCCCTAGTTGAAGCGCTTTTGCTATTAGTCTTACGGCTTCGTTGGGTCGATTATTTTTAAGCATAAGAATTCCTTTGTTTCGGTAAACCCGGGCATTGTAAGGATCTATTCGCATGCTTTGGTTAAACAAACTTTCCGCAGATGAATAATGACCCATAGCCATTTCAATTTGTCCTTTGTTATTGAGGTAATAGGGTTGGCCAGGAGACAGTTTTAAAGCTGAATCAACCAAAACCAGAGCTCTTTCCCATTCCATCTTTTTTAAATAAATAAGGGACAACGTATTGTACCCATTGGCCTCTTGGCTATTGATCGACAACCCCTTCCAGCTATACCATTCTGCGCTGTCAAGCCGGTCCATCTGGTACAAAACCGATCCTATATTTATATAGGACTCATAGTTGTCAGGGTCTGCCCGGAGGGCTTGTTGAAAGACCCCAAGAGCTTGATCCAACCGGCCCATGGCATGAAAACAAAGGCCACGGGTAAAAAGGATAATGGACGAATCGGGCCAAATACGATCCAGGTCGTCCATGTCCTGGAGAACTGAAAAGTATTGGTGTAAGTGCAGGCCGGTACGGGCATGATTCAGGAGTGCTTCCCCCGCAGTTGGGTCCAGCATAATCGCCCGGGCAAAGGCAAACCTGGCTGGGTCTGATTCATCTTGTTTTAGATGTGCCAGGCCAAGATTGTTCCATGCTTCGGCATTGAGCGAGTCGTTATGCGTAGCCTCCCGGAAATACCGGACAGCTTCCTCGTATCTCCCCTCCTCAAAGGCAAAATTACCTTTTACCAATTGTTGCCGGGCCATCCGTTCACGGTTGGTACAGCTAAAAAATAGTACAAATACGATGAAAAGGACTCTTTCGTGCATGATTCAAAAATAATTTCAAATTTACTGATTTTATATGGTTTATTTTATAAACTTATTTATATTTGAAATATATTAATAATTATCATATGAAAATTATATTTTTTTCCCTCTTACTAATTTGCGCAGAACAACTTGAAGCACAAGCAACAGTTGAAGTACAAAAAGCGGCCATGGCTGATCTATTTAACATGGCGGGCGACTGGTTTGGGAAAGCCTGGTATATCAATCGGGAAACCCGTATCGATATTCATCAAACTGAGCATGTGGAAATTAAGCTGGACAGCACCATTTTGGTTATTGAAGGAACAGGAAGGGTTGATGGAGAGGTCAGGTTTCAGGCCTTAGCGGTAATTTCCTATGATATCAGGAATAATGTCTATCGACTCCAATCTTATCTGGCTGATGGCAAATCTACCTCAGCTACCGGTTACTTCAATGATGACGGATTATTTGAATGGGGATTTGACCTGCCCGGCCAAGGTCATATAAGTTATAAAATAGACCTTTCAGACAATTCATGGGAAGAATCGGGTAGTTTTTCACCTGATACAACCCATCATTATACCTTCTATGGATCGATTCTAACACGTAAACATAATTAGCTATGAATGACAAAATAACTCCTGAGCAATCCATGTTGCTTATCACCAAAATGATCAGTACTGCCCGAGGCAACGTAAGGCATGGTTCATTCCATATTCTCTTCTGGGGATGGCTTGTGCTGTTGATCAGTATATCACATTTCTTATTGATGAAGTACACCAGTATTTCCCATCCCGACTACCTCTGGGGACTGATTTTCCCTGGAATCCTGGTTTCATTCTTCTATGGGATGCATCACGGCAGAAAAGAACGTCACCAGTCGTATATCGACAGGGTATTCATGTGGATATGGGTGACTTTATGTATTACAGTGATCATCATCTGCATTATGATGTTTGAGTCAGGGCCCATCATCGTACCATTTGTACTTATGATTTCGGGCTACGCTATGTTTCTCTCAGGCAAGGTCCTCCGCTTTAGTCCCATGATCTTCGGAGGAGTATCTTTCTGGGTTTGGGCCATCGCAGGTTACTTTCTAAACAACGAATACAGCCTGATTGTCACAGCTTTGTCTATCATCACCGGGTACCTCATTCCCGGCTATTTATTGAAGAAAAAAGAGATTGAAGATGCTCAAGCCGCTTGATCCATTATTACATTCTCAACTGAGGCTGGCGATCATGTCGCTGTTGATTGCTCATTCGTCTGTAGATTTCAATTTTATCAAAGAAAGTACAGGCGCTACTGCCGGCAACGTGAGCGTACAGCTAGATAAACTTGGCAAAGCCGGCTATATCCGGATAACCAAGCGCTTTAAAGACAAGCGGCCCCATACTTCCTGCCGCATCACCCCCACCGGCATCCGCGCATTTGAGACCTATGTAAAATCACTAAAGCAATACCTGCATCAAAACTGACCTGTATTCAGCATGACCAGGGTACAGGCTTCAATTACTTCGACTCCTTCCTGAACCCATAGCGCCCGGAACCCGGCGTTTTCACTCCCGGGGTTAAAGATCACACGTTGAGGTTTCAGGCTTAGCAGGTAGTTGTAATGTTCCGGCTGGTGCCGTGGAGCAATATACAGGGTAAGGGTATGGATATCCTCATGCACAGGTTTACTTCGGATATCTTCGATTTTCACGCCCTCCACGGTACCAGGCCTGATCCCCAGAAGTATCATCGGATGGTTGTAGTGTGAAAGCAGTTCGGCTGCGCGGTAAGCAAACCGACTACGATTCGGTGATATTCCAACAATGGCGGTCTTTATCATTGATTATAAGGTTTGGACTGGGAGATTCAGCACCATCAAAACTTACTGCATTTCCTTTCAATACTGCGTCATGAAAATAAGGCCCTGGTTACCCTTATCTGCATTCCAAGAGAAGTTTCCCACTACAATCATTTCTAGTCAACATCAATCAGTATATCTTATTCCGCATAATTCATTGCACTCGAATTTAGATAATCTTCAGGTTTTTCTACCCATCCGGCCCCTACTGGAGTTTCATCAATCTATTCTACTCGTGATTCTTTCTAAATATTGACAGTTTAAACAGAGGAATGTCGAGCTTAGATTCTAAACCTTTTGGTACAGCAAATAGGAAGTATTACCGAGTAAGTGGTCCGACCTTTAGGGAGTACTATATACTGTACGTGTTAGATCCTGAATAAATTTCAGGATGACCTAATAATATATAATCAGCATATCCTATTTCACCTACATCAGACCGTCATTACGGACTTGATTCGGAATTTTGAAATTCAGCAAGGAAACAGTATGTTTTAGATCCTGAATAAATTTCAGGATGACGTATTAATACATCATCAGCATATCCCATCTATCCTACAACAAACCGTCATTCCGAACTTGATTCCGAACTTGATTCGGAATCTTGAAATTCGGCAGAAACAGATGGGGCTTCTGTAGGTGTTAGATCCTGAATAAATTTCAGGATGACCTAATAATATATAATCAGCATATCCCATTTAACCTACATCAGACCGTCATTCTGGACTTGATCCGGAATCTTAATATTCGTGCCGGGCATTAAAAATGCTTTGACGATTACATCCTCATTACGCCATAGGCATCCCTTCAGGACACAATCAATCCTCAATCCGTAATAACCCTGATAGGCCATATTGCTATGGAGATGGAAGTATGTACTTACAGCTATCCAATTACTAATTTTAAATACGATTCAAACTTTAACTATAATTGATGTGAAGTTAACAGTGGAAAACCTCTGGACAGACAAACAATATGAGATACTACCCAGCAACTGAGGTATGGATCTGATCAGAAGTGACTGCTATTTCACGAAACCCTTGTCTGCCCACTTGTTCCTGATCCCCCGCAAAGCAAGCCGAAAATTTGGTATAATTGAACCCTGCATCCGACAGCTTCACAGGTAATACCCATAACCTTAGGGCGCATACAAGTTGCTTACGCTACAACTTCATAAACTGTCATGGGTTCCGTCTTATGCTTCAGGTTTATGTCACCAACCTTCTTGCAGTCAAACGACTCTTTGATCTGATCGTGACAATCACTTGAGATAAGTATTTGGCCTTCCTTAGCCATGGATTGTAGTCGCTGTGCAGTGTTTACCGAATCACCAATAACTGTATAATCCAATCGGCGCAGGGTAGCTGAGCCTGTATTCCCTGAGATCATTTTCCCACGGTTTATCCCTATAGCCACATGGGGCCTGTAGGATACATTCCCCTTCGTTTCTGGTAATTTATCAATACTTTTTCGTATGGCAATACAGGCATCTATTGCCCTATCAAGTTGATAATCATCTCTGAAAACAGCCATCACCGCATCGCCGATAAATTTATCAACATATCCTTTTTGTGCAATGATCTCCTTCACCATCACTTCAAAATAGTTATTGAGGATACTGACTACTTTCTCAGGAGGTTCTTTTTCACTTATGGAGGTAAACTGGCAAATATCAATAAAGGCAACCGTAGCTTCAATGGTTTCACTAGCCATCAGTGATGATTCAAACTCACGGCTTTTCATGAAATTTAGTACTGTTTCATCCACATACATCTTCAGTATGTCATTCTCCCTTACGGCCGTCATGGTGTCCTGTAGCGTGGTAACATGTTCCAGGGTTTTATCCAGGGTGATCTCCAGATCCTGGAAATCAATGGGCTTGGTGATGAAATCAAAAGCTCCACGATTCAT
>Ga0114931_10000931_pt1 | contig 36794 bp, 65 predicted proteins | sample 2SBtaG_FD_89579 | JGI IMG/M metagenome (GOLD analysis project Ga0114931, IMG submission 89579) | Deep subsurface microbial communities from Kolumbo volcano to uncover new lineages of life (NeLLi) - 2SBTROV14_V59a metaG | ecosystem: Environmental > Aquatic > Marine > Volcanic | place: Kolumbo... | reverse complement strand
TTTAATATTTTTAGGGGGTTTAGCTAAAGTTACTTGAGATTGACTTCCAATAAAAGTTTCTTCATTCTGTTGGTCAATATTAGCACCTTCAACAATAATTTTAGTATATTTTTTATTAGCATCATTCTTCCATTTTCCTTGTAAAATATCACCATTTGTTGAATTAATCTGATTTGTATTAATTGAATTTTGTTTTTGAATTAATGTGAATATTCCTGTTTTTGAAACACTAAATGTACCATTAAAAGTTTCCATCATTTTAGTAATTCCGTCAAGTAATATATCATCTCTAAAAGTCTGTTTTGGTAATATTTCACCTGTAGAAATTGTGCTACTATATGTTAAAGTTGTGTAATTTGTAATAATATCTTCAATAATAAATTCAGGGCTCTTATTTCTATAAACTGTAGTGAATCTAGTATTTGTTAATATATTTCCTAAATCTTTTACTTCAATTGTCCAAACAGAAGAAGCTACTTCAGCTCTAGTGATTTCCCCTTTGAATTTAAGTGTTGTTGTTGAATCATAAAATTCTACAATATCCCCTAATAAAAATGTAGTTAAACTAGATTGTAAAACAAAATTCATTTTGCTTACTGTAGTTGTAGTTTCAGAATATCTTGCTGATGCAACTAATAAATACCCTGTTTCTACTGTTCCAAATTTAAATTTATGAGTAACCATTATTGTGTTAATCCACCACCAATACTAAATCTTAATGAACCCATCAAGATATTAGGGTTTTGATTTGAAAAATCAAAATTCCAATCCTCAATAATCCCTATTTTGCCTGTAATACTTCCTGTGTGGGTTTGTAAATCAATAGTATATGTGTCTTCAATACCTGGTGTGATAATAGTATCAATAATATAAGTTAATTTTTGGGCAATAGTATATATTGTACTAGTATGTGTACCCATTGCAGCATCTTCAGCTGTGTTTGTGGTATCAACTAATTTGAATGCAGCACTAATGCTTTTATCTTTACCTAAATTAATAACTATCGCATTCTCCCCATTATCGTCAGGTAGAGATTGTTTAAACATCTTTGTTCCATAAGCAAATGAAGCAGTTGTAACCTCTGCATCATAAAATCTATATTTCTTTCCATTACTATTAGTAATAGTAATACTATAAGCCATTAAAACCTACCCCCTAAATTCAATTCTCTTTGAAGAATTTTTCCAATATCTCTTGCAACTTCTTCTGTGATTAATCCACCTGTTATAGTTACATTAACATTAGATAAACCTCCACCTCCAATCGCATCAGGATTTTTTGTTGCAATTAAATAATCACTAGGATTAGTTCTAATTATATCACCATTAGGAGTAATTATTGCATCATTAACACTTGAATGGTGTCCACCCCCAGAACCTCCACTAAATAAACTTTTAATAAAACTCCAAACTTGTCCTGCAACATCTATTGTTCCTTTAAATAATCCTTTAATCCATCCCCAAACTGAAGAAGCTATATCTCCAATCCCTGAAAAAGCTTCAGATAAAGTTTTGATAACTTTATCCCATGTGTCAGACAATAAACCTATAAAAGCTTTCCATGCGGCTTTAATATTTCTTGGAAACTTACTAAATGCTTCTTTAATATAATTAAAAGCCTCAGTTAAAAATCCGAGAAGATAATCAGCAGTATCCCTTCCAAACACAATAGCAATCAAACCTAAAACTGCACCTAAAAATGCCCCTATAAGTAATGTAGGAAGTCCTACAGTAAATCCTAAGAATCCTGCTAAAAGTACAGCACCAATTCCTGCTAAACCACCAAGAATCATCCCTGTTGTTGCAAGAACTTTATTTTTCTTTTTTTCTATAGTATTAGCTTCAGCAATGTTTTTATCTACCTCTTCATTAGATAATCCTAATTTTTTACCTGTTTCTTTAATTTTATCTATATCTTCTTGTTTTAATCCTGCAGTTCCAGATAAAGAGGCAGCAGGACCTCTATCACCTCCTAAAATTTTATTTAAAAATTTATATAACATAATCCCTACTTTGATAAATAAAATTAAAAATGGTTTTAAAATTGGAAATAATGCTGCAACTAATAAAGTTGCCATAGCTTTAATAGGTTGAAATAGTTGTTTTACTGAACTCAATATATTGCCTAATATGCTGCCAACAAAAGCACCACCAAACGCACTCCCTCCTGCACTTTTTTTAGTACTATTTGATGAACCTTTACTGCTTCGTGTCTTTAAATTTATTTCTGCTTCAAAATCTGCCATTTTTTATTTTTACCTTATTTACTAAATGCTGCTTTAAATAGATTTGCTAATGCTTTGAATCTTGATTCTTCCTCTTTATTTCTTCTCCTCATACCAAAATATTCTAAATTATGTACATCTGTTGCTGACAAATCATCTATATTGATATTAATTCCTAATAGTGCCATATTACTTAAAGTTATTATTCTCTTTGCTTGAGGACTTATTTTTGTGACTGCTTTGGGAGTTTTGATTAATTTTCTAAACTCCCTTTCTAATTTGGGTCTGGACTTTTACCTATTGCTGCCATAATATCTTTTTCACAATATTTGGCATAAAGCCTTACAGCATCTTCTCCTCTTAATTTATCTAAATCTAAGTCTTTAAATGATTCTAATGCTGCTCTTCTTGCTGCTGCAACTTTAAATACTCCACTCATGCTCTCATCCCCATTAACATGTTGTGTCATTTTATCCATTGAATAAAACTCTTCAGCTATTTGACTTGCTCTTCTATATCCTAGACTTCCTAATTCTAGCTCTACTTCACTACCATCATTATACGTTATTTTCTCTTTTACCATTTTTCTTAAATTTTTTTTGTAACCATATGAAGAATTTATCTAATGTTTCTTGTTCTAAATTGTCATTTGGATGCATCCAAATAAGAATCTGTAATACAAATCCTATTACAATAAACCAACCAACAAAATCAATTCCATATTCAAAAGATACCCCTGCAAAAAATAAAAGGAATACCCATTGAAAAAAGACTCCCATTTTATAAGTCTCCAGTAACTCCACAATCTAATGTTTCATAATCATAACTGATAATCCTTTTAGAATTTTCATTAGTTAATTCTAAATCTCTTCCAAAACTTCTAGTATTGCTCATAGTAAATACATGTGTATTATCTGTACCCCTAGTTATAGTGACTACTATGGCTTCATCAGTTCTTGATTCTGTATATCCAAATTCTGAATTATCACTCACCTCAGCTTCATAACTACCTGATACATCAAACCCATGTTTAATCACTCTTGCAATTAATCTTCTATCTCCTGCAGATACACTTTCAATCCCTCTTCCTTCATCATCTGTCACATTCCAATTACCTGAAATTGTAAATGTGTTTAATACATGAGAATTACCTGCAACAGTAATGCTTGTATCTAAATCTTTAAATATAGCATCAGTGTTTTTTGTTGGAGAAATACTTTCAGTGGATTTTGTCACTTCTCTTGCAATACCATTCATGGTGACACTAACAGTTTCACCTTTAGCAACATTAATTTCAAAATCCTTAACAGTAAATCCATTAATTAAAGCAACATCACCTGTTGTAGGGTCAGTTAAACTTACTTTAATTGAATAACTTATAATAGTAGTATTACTAGAGGTGATAGTATAATCTATTGCATCTGTTCTCCCACCAAAACACAATTCTAAAAGGGCAGGTAATGATGCTTTAGTACATAATGTAGTTATTGATACATTTGCCCAATATAATCCGTCCTCAAATAATGCGGCAACATGCCCACTATTAATCCCTCTAAGTTTTTCAGAATTTTCTTCTTCTTTAATACTTAAAGTCTGTATATGACCTAAGTCAACCTCTGTGAAAGTTACAGGAGTTACTCCATAAGTACTTTCTTTTGCTGCTAAATATTTATTGTTTATGTTACTGAATGTTACGATTTTTTATCCCTCCTCAAATTCAAAAGGTGCTGCAAAATCTGTAGTTCTTTTGAATATTTTTCCATTGGTACTTTCAACAGAAAGAATCCTACTTCTTCCTCTTGGTTCAATATAAGTAAGCCTTACTAAATTGTTTCTATTGTCCATTAAATGTTGCCTTAAATTTGATAATATATCTTCAGTAGCATTTCTTCCCACCCCAAATGCTTGAAATGAAATCAATAACTCTGTTTGATATAATTGTCGATTAAAACTTTCTAATGTTGTATTATCTGAAATTATCTCAAACCCTATTCTAGGGTATGAATCAATACTAATCTCAGCTAAAGGAAAATCATCATATATTTTATCTCCTGATGAACTATAATCATAATCTATTTCAACATTTAATATCCCAACTCCAGGTGGTGTTGTAAATGTGATTACTTTATTATTTTCATCAGTTTCTGTTAAAGTATATGTGTAATCAACTAATGGTGTTTGAATGTTCGTATCTACTCTAACTTCACGAATGTTTTTTATTCCTGAATTTGTTAATGTAAATTGGGTTTGTATATTATCACCATTAAATGAATCTGTAGTAGTAGTAACTCCTCTCTCTGAGATAGTTAAAACATCTGCATTCCTTATACGATTAAGTAATTCTTCTTTTATTTGTTTATAATCTATGTCTGCCACTTAGCATTAGTCATCGGCACTTGCCTTTAACTAACTAAATTTCAATAACGATATTTATAAAGTTTACTATCTACTCGCTATCTCTATTGCTTGGTCGATTATATCTTTTAATTTTCTATGTAAGACATCTTTCATGAATGGATTAGGTTTATTTCCTGGGTGTCTAACTTTTTTACCTAACATAACAAATTGTCCATCTTTAGATAACATTGGAAATTTACCTGACCCATATGCGTTTGGGGATTTCCCTTCCCATTCTCTAATTGGAACAGCTAAAATCTTTTTATCTCGAACCATAATATCATGAGGTGCTGACCCATTCATAACTGCTCCTGCATATTTAGGTAAAGTGTACTTTATTTTATACCCTTCAATTCGTACTGTGGATTGAAAACTTCTAGCCAAATGACTTGTCTTTTTTGGAGCTTCTTTTACAAATTCGTTAGTAAGTAATTGTGTGACTACATTCATAAATGTTGTTTTATCGAATACCATTAGCTTAAAAATACCATATCGGCGTATTTATAAAAAACAGTGTCTCCACTAGGACCCCTCACAATAGGTTTATTAATTACCCTATAATTCTCAGTACCGAATGTTATTTTATCATCTCTATTTAAAGCCTGAGAGGGTCCTGTCATGATATAAGCATCAGATAATATCTCTAATCCTTGTTCATTTGATAAAAGAATGGGTTTTCTCTTATGTAATATAACTGAAATTACTTCAGATGTCCCTTCAGTTAATATTTCATCCCCATTTCCAGTTAAAGTTTTAGTTATAGGGATTCTTGTAACATCAACACTATTGTCTGCTAAAGCGTTTGCAGTGAAATCATCACTACTAATTATCGTTGCCATTTATTTACACCATACTACCTAAAAGTGCCTTTACTCTAATTTTAACACCGTCTCGTGCTTTAATATTTCTATCAAATGCATTTAACCAATGGGTGTATGGAACTCCCTTCTGCACTGAATATTCAGGATAAGTATATCCTGTTGCAATTGTATAAGTAGAACCTATAGCGTTGATTGCAACAGCAAGAGAACTCTCATATAATGATAATTGTCTAAATATTTCATTAGCCTTTGATTTCGTGATTAGAGCTCCTGATTCATAAGGATAAACTAAACTAGTTATGGTCATTGTGGTTCCATCATCAATTGTAGTAATTAAACCAACTTCTCTTTTTCTATTTAAATCTTCAATAAAAATATAATCCCCTGCTATAAATCCTGTTGTGTCAGTTACAGTTACACTTACAGCTGTTCCTGCTAAGATTGCTCCTCCTGTTGTTGTTTGAACTGTTGTATCTTTTTCAACAGCACCATATAAATATTTTAATTTAACATCAATATCCCAACCTGAGAATCTACTAGAGTATTGTCCCCCTATAGTGTCTCCATATATCTCTATAATCCCTGTATCAGAATGAACATATAAATTATCTAAATCCATTACTGTACTCCCATTTCTTAATTCATATACTGTTAAAGGGAAATATTCATCTACTATTATCTTATCTTTCCAATCAGCAGTTTTAATCTCAATAGTTGTAGTAGGTGTGAATTTAATCCCCCATACACTCTCGAGTTTTAATTCTGTTTCATCTATAATTGATTGTATATCTGCATCACTAATCAAAGAAACAGGTGCACCAGTTTGGGCTCTAATATCACTAGGGGTTACGAGACTCATACTAAAATTATGATATTACTTATTTATAAATATTACTAAAAAATAATAGTAATAAAATTAATCTTCTTGCCATTTAAATGTTGGATTTCCATATTTGTCTTCTCCAACTTTTACCATTTTCCCTTGTTTGGATTGTGGGGCTTCTTTCTCTTCTTTTACTTCGGGTTGTTCTTCTACTTCAGGTTCAGAAACAGGTTCCTCAACAACTTCAGGTTCTTCAACAACCTCTTCTTCTACATTTAATTCTTCTTGAACAGGTTCTTCTTCAAGGACTTCCTCTAAAGATTCAGGTTCATCTAAATTAAATTCTCTTTTCTCTTCAGCCATTTGTATCACCTATAAAGAATTACTCCTGATACAGCACCTGTTGTTGTACTAGTTAAAGTAATCACATTACCTGATGGAGTATATGTTTCTGCGGCACCTGTTGCATCAATAGTTAAAATAGCCCAATCAATACTATTTGCCCCATTTAGAGTTATTGTATCATTTTGTGCTGCTTTAGTTGCTGAATTTACAAATGAAAGTTTCCTACCTTTAGAGTCTGTTCCTGCTTGAGGTAATAATGCGTCTTCATTTAAATTTACATTAGTCATTTATTAGTTTCTCCCAAAAGAAAGATAATTATCCAAAGATAATATATCTCCTTTGTGCAGTATTTGCTGTTCCACCAACTGTTACTGTAACCACTCCTGATGATGGAGTAGTCCAAGTTGGTTGTTCTTGAACTTGATTTTCAATATCAAATCCTAAGATACCTACATCTGCAGTTGCATCAATTCCATAATCACTTAATGTGATTGTGAAAGTATCAGCTGTTACTGCTGTAGCTAATGTTGTAACCTCAATAACTTTATTTTCAAGTCTTGGGCTCTGTTCTTTAAATGTGGATGTGCTAGTTACGTCTGCCATTTTAGTTTGTTCCTCCTGTAATACATGCATTGAAGGCTGCATTAGATTTATCTACAAGCACTTCATACATTTTAAGCATGAACTTATTTCCATCATCAACTTTTGCAAGTGTCTCGAAAGTTAAATCTAACAACACTCTCATTTCCCATACAGATAAATCTAACATGTAAAGAGATTGTGCTGCTGCTGTTGTGGATAAGAATCTACTCGGAATTAAAGGGATATCTGTATCTCCTGTCTTAATCATAAGAGCTTTAAATCCATATACTCCTAAATCTTTGTATTCTAAGAATCCACCTTTATTTTGTAATAGTTGTTTAACTTTTTTGTAAGTTACAACATCACATACTGCGATATTAGGTTGACCTCCTGCTTGATATGCATCAAAATATGCATCATCTAAGTTATCTAGAGTAATTGCTGTTCCACCTAATGCAGTACAATTAGTTGAACCTTGTAAAGCTACAATACCATCAAATTCTTTAGAATCTGTTCCTGAGTTTCCATTAAAGATTTTATTCTCTTCAAACTCTTGTATTGCTCTAGTAGCTGTTAAAACGTTTTGGTCCATAGCAGTACTTCCAACACTTCCTGAGAATTGTCCAAATTCTGAATTTGTTCCTTGAATATCTTGTAGATTAAAGGAAGGTACACTAGCTTGAGCTAATCCTGATGTGTATCCTGCTACTCTAATGATTTTAACATCTTTTGAACTTCTCTCAGGTGTAAAGTCACTAACTACTTGTGGCTCTAATTCACCTTGAAATGATGCAGTTTGTTTTCCTGTAATTACATTATAAACTGCTTTAATTCCTTGATTGGATACTCTACGAAGAATACTTCTCATAGGAGTTTGTTTTCTTGATGTATCAACAATGTCTCTATCTAAGAAAATAGGATTCATTACATTATCTGTTGTTCCTGTACCTCCTGTTGTTGCAGTAAAGGATTTAGTCTCTACATTATATCTTGATTTAAGTTCTGGAACTACATCAATTAAATGATTTGCCATACCTTTTCTGATATCCTCAAACTTAGATTTAAGTTCAGGGCTTGATTCTACTTGTCCAAACTGTGTATTCATAGGGTCATAATAAATACTTCCATCTTTCATGTTTCCAAAGGATTTAGTATATACTGATGCGTTTGGTGCTCCTCTTCCGAAATTTACATCTTCCATTTTTAATTAGTGGGTAGTAGCGATTTGAAATTTACTTCACTTGCTACGATTTGTGAAGGAACCTGAGATTTAAGTTCTGCTCCATTAATAGGAGTTTTCTCTACTTTCTCTTGAAAGCTCTTTAACTCAGCAACTTGTTTTTCTAAAGCTTCCACTTTATCAAACTTAGATTTAAGCTCAGTTAATTCTTTTTCTTTTGCTTCACTAACAGATTTAAATTCTGCGTTCTTTTCTTTAACTGATGTTTCAGATGCTTCCACTTTCTCATTAAGAGATTTAAGTTCTGCATCTTTTGCATCAATTAGAGATTTAAACTCAGTATTCTCTTTTTCAAGAGAATCTATTTTAGTTTGCATTTCTTCAATGTTATTTTCTTCTGACATTTTTATATTTAATGACTTTAAAGCCAATTGAAATTTTGCATTATTGTTTACTGGGACACCTGTGATTCCTACATTGAATATATTTAAATCATCAATTACTCTAAAAGTTTCTTCTCCAATTCGTTTTGGAGAATCTTTCAATACATTATATGCAATTGAAAAACTGTGAACAAATCCTTCTTTAATTGAACCTAATAAGGCTTTAAATCTAGGATAATTCTTATTTAGTTTAACTCTAACAAAAGTTCCTGTACTTCCGTCTCCTACATCACGTAGTTCTGCCTTTTCGACTTTAGCAGCAGGTATTTTGTTTTGAGGCCTATCAAATGATTCCCCTGTATTTGAATCTCTCCAAACATCATGGTCTTCATCCATAGTAATATTACGATTTAATAATTGATGTAATATAGATTTTTGTGCTTCTTCTGTAACAATATCATTATACAAATCTGGGTCAGTCGTTGAAACAAATCCTTCAATAAAATAATTTCTACCTGATTCAGATTTGACTTCTATCAAATGAAATTTAGTATCTGTCGGACCCATTACCTATTTTTAAGTTTTTCTCATTTATAAGCAAGTAGTGAACATAAAAACTTATAAAGATACATAAAAGAGTATATATTAATGGCTAAAACTAAAGCAAATATATATTTTGGTGAAGAAAACTTTGATAAATTTAATTATTATTGTGAGAAAACAGGAAGAAAACTTTCCCCATTAGTTATAAGGGCAGTAGAAGAATATATAATAAGAAATCCAATTAAATAAATTTTATTTTAGTGCTATAAATTTGCTTGTTGTTAATGCTTTATCAATATCATCTATCTTAGGTGCTCTTGTTGTTGTATATCCTTGTTCAGTTAATGCATCTTTAACTGTTGTCTTATTAACTGCTGAACCTGTATTAACTTCAACAACATTTACAGGTGTCATCCAATTCACATCAATTCCAAATGCACTTGTTGTAGGGTCTTTAACAGGATATGTTCCATCATCTCTAAATATTCTTGCAGAATCTGTTTGTCTATGGGATGCAGTTGTAGTATTATCAAAATATAAATTCAATACTGATGTAAGAATTTTATAGTTACCTGTATCAATTGCCTCTACACCGCCATAAAATTGTTCTATACCTGGTGCAGTAAATACACTATACATATAAAATGCATAAGCCTCTTGTGATGTGAAATTAGAATCAGCAGATAAATCTATTTCATCACTAATATAATCTGCTGTAAATTTTGTAATTAATGAACCATCAACAGCATTAGTATTATATACATCATCATCTACTTGTGCAGCAACTGTACTCCAACCACTTGAAGTTGCAATCACATTAGTATTCCATCCTTCTTTTGCAGTTGTTCCACTTACATAAGCAACTCTTATCCTTACAGTATCTCCTGCAGTATAATCTACTCCTTCTGTATAATTAACAGAATAAGTTGTTCCTGCAACTATATCATTGAATACCTCAGTAGAAGTTGTAACATTATATACTTGAACCCTACTTCCTGCAACTAAACTAGAAATTGTAGCAGGTAAAATTACAGGAGGCACATAAAATGTTCCATCATCTGCTTCAAATTTACTAAAATCAAGATGTGCTGTTGTTCCATCATTTTGTACAACTCTAACTCCTTTTATTGTTGCTCCTATGTCCCCATAAATCTCGCCTCTAACTGTTTTGAATTTTGAACCATCTATTTGCACTAAATCATGCCAATTAAACGCATCTTTACCCTGAAATGTTCCTCCTAAACTAAGATTATATCTTATCCAACGCATAATCTCAGTACCTGTGTGAGCTGTTGCACTATCAGTTATAGTTATTGAAAAAGATTTTCCATTCCAGGTTACAGGAGATGCACCGTGGTCAGTTATTGTAACTCCTGTAACACTAGGGTCTCCTGTTGTCAATCCATTGCTTAAAGGTAATAAACCTGTAACATAAAATTGGTCTTCTAAAGTTCCAAAAATATTAACTAAATCACTATCAGCTTGGTCATAACCATCCTCTTGAATCTTTAATACCATATGCCCTGTATAATCAAAATTACCGTGAGTAGCATCTCCATAAATCTGTATTAATTGGTTTATTGGTCCTGTTGTTAGAGCATTAGTAGTATTAAGTCCATCTTGTTGTTGATATTTAATTTGTAATCCTGTAACATCTCCAATAGATAAAATTCCACACCAACTCGCAGTTAATACATCACTAGCATCAGTATATCTCATTCCATCACTTGTAAGATTATTAATACTACTAGTAGCATCCCATTCATATTCTTTTAATGTGAAACTATTTGGGCCATTAGCACTAAGAGGGAATTGAACATTCTTAAGTGTACTTTCACTTCTCCAACTTTCCATCATGAAACTATACCAATTTTGAACTGTTGAAGTCACAGTTAATCCAAATATTTTAGTAGTAGTATTTACTGTTGCAGTTGTTCCAAATGTAAGACCTGAACTACTCTGATAAGCCCTATCAACAATTTGATTTATTGGTATTGTTTGAATAGATGTACTAGCAACTACTCCAGTAACTCTTACAGGTAAATATCCTTCATTGATAATAGTATAATCTACAGTTTGGTCAGATACCCATGTTTCACTCCATAAATAAGAAGTTCCACTACTCTCAATAAAAGTTTTAACAGTTTGAGTCCCTGTAGCAAAAACATAAACTTGACTCCCACTAATTAATCCAGTGAAATTAATTCCTGTGCTTATAGTTCCTTGTTCAACAGTAATGTTAGGGCCATTATTAACGTAAACAACTCCTGCATCAATTTGAGCAGTAACATTCCCTCCACTAGTGTTATCGAAAGTTATAGTTCCACCCATAACTCTCCCTCTATGGTCAAAAGTGCCTATAACAGTATAATCTAAATCAACATCTTGAAAATCAAAACTTATGGTTCCTGCCGTTCCTAATTCTGCCGTTCCATTCTTTAATGTTCCTGTGCCTCCAATATTCTGAATAATCCAAGTATCAATAAGAGAATAAAAAGTTCCATCATACGATAAAATCAAACCAACACTATAAAAACTCATATATCCTGCTTTTCCAGTTTCTATATCTGCTACTCGTGTTTGTCTAGCTTTAAGGTTATCATAAACGTCTTGATACACATTACTTGAAGCATCTAAAGTTGATGTTGTATGATTGGTTGTAATTCCTGAAACTAATAATGCGTTAGCTTTAGTTTTAGAAATATGAGAATCAACATTTAGCCTTACACCATTATAAGATGAAGGTGTTCCTACTTGTCCTCCATTAAAACTTTTAGGAATACTACTCCATACATAATTGTATTCTCCAACTATTTCTTTATGCCCTGAATAAGTGGTAGTATCTACTTTATAAACAACATACCCTTCAACATTTCCATTAACATCACTTAATAATCCTCCTTTAACTAATGAGGTGTTATAAGTTTGGTCACTATCAGTATCTGTTTCAACATAAGCAATAATACAATTTTGTAAATCAAGATTGGAAGAATTATCTTTAATATTAGTCCAAAAATGAGATGCATAATAAACACTTCCTGTATTCTCCCATTTAACACCTGACACACCTTCATAAAATCCACCACTACTAACAGTTATTGTCCCATCAACATCAGTAGTAATACTAGTTAATTTTCCACTACCACTAATAATGATACTCCACCCTGAAGTTTGATTAAAAGTTACTCCATCAACAGTTGTAAGAGGAACATCATATTGTAAATTATTTGTCTGAATAGCCCAGGCCTTACAATAATCATATAATTCTTGATGAGTATGAGCTGTTGTTATAGTCACAGTCTTAGCTGTACCATTTATTGCTATTCCTGTATAAGCATTTGCTACAATATCACTCACAGTTCTAAAAGTATCAGAAATTTGAGATATAAATGATTCAACACCTAGTGAAGCAGCTATAGCACTTGTAACAAATCTTTTATATTGGTCTTTACCAATAAGAATATCCATTACTGCTCCAGTTGTAGTATTAACTTTAACTACTTGGTCTGCTGTTGCAGTTCCTGATGCTAAAAGTGTTCCATCAATATTTTTTTCAATTCTATAATTAGAACCACTTAAAACCCCTGTTAATGTTAAATCAAAAGTATCAATATCAACAGTATTATCCCTTTGGTCAGCTAAAGTAGTTGTAGTTTGAATCTCTACATAATTTAATGATTTTGTACTTGAAGTAGTTGAAGTCAATCTGACTTTCAATTTAAATCCTGTAGAAGACGAAATAGTCTCAGAAGTAAGATTAGTTGTATTTAATGTTTTCCAACTACTCCATCCTGAACCTGTGTCTATTTGATAATCCTTCGTTGAATATGAATTTATAGAACCACCAACAGTATAACCTGTTAATCCCGTATGACCATATACTATACTAGGACATTCCCATGTTATTGTTGCTCCTGATGAACTAAACTGGTCTCCAGAACTGCCCCCTGTAAAAATTACACTCCCTGTAAAAGTTTTATATGCTGTAAGTTCTAATACAGAACCTTGAGTAAAAGACACCACACCTGTTGTATCTGATTTAAAACCATCATAAAATATGGTATCATCAGGTAAACTATAATTGTCTAAATCATAATTTCCTGCGCCATAATTCAAAAAGTTTGTTCTTATTCCTCTTGGTGTAGTTTTTGAATATACACGTTGAAATCCTACATTTGCTAAAGTATCATGATAAGTTGCACAATTATATGTTTGAGGACTCCTAGCAGCACCATAAGTGTAAAAAGCAATTGGTACATAAGGAGAAGTAACTCTATTATTTTTAACATATACTCTTGCAACAAGAGGGTCCTGAAAATTTCCTGATAATCTTACAATAAACGGAGCATGAGTATCTAAATCTATCGGTGTTGAATAAGAACCAATATCTCTTATAACTAATCCAGTTCCAAAACCTGATGAAATATTAATATCTCCAAGATAAGATGGAGCACCAGGGTTTGTATATTCATACCCTTTCAATATGAAATTCTCAAAACTACCTCCATCAAACAGTATTCCATACGCACCAGATGAAGTTTTCTTTATCCCAGTAGGCTCACATGAGAATTTTATATTCTCAAATGAACAACCAGGACAACTTGTTAAACTTACTAATGCTCCCACTAACGTTAATCCTATTATTTTGGTATTTCTATTACTAGAAAATACAAATCCATAATAACCAGTACCTCCTCTAGTTTGTTTAAAAAATTTAATATTTGTTAATGTTGCGTTATTACAATTAGAAATAGGCACTTGTGCAGATGAATAATATCCTGAAGAATAAAATTTGTTTATTGAAGTCATTGTACCTCTACTAAATCCACCAAAAACTGATGATATATTATTATTTGTAGCAGCAGGGTCAGGACTACCAACATAACACCCATCTATATTTGTACTTTGTATTGGGTCATTTATCAGAACTCTTTGAGAAAATCCAGAGTTAAAAATTTTACAATTATAAAGTTTTTGAGATACTGCAGTAGATGTTTGAGTATTCATATACAAACTACCTCCACTAAATGTATCCAAATCTAAATTTTGAATAGCTACAGAAACACGATAATAATATGTTGCATGCATTTTTATTGCTGGCCAAGAAGTTGTATCTGCTTGACTCCAGTGAACATTTGGTACTCTTACATTTGCATTAGTGGGAGGAATTTCACCATTTACACCATCTCCAAAAGTAAGAGTTGAACTCCCTGTAATAGAAACAAAAAACCTTCCTGTATCCCCAATTCCAACTGTTGTTAATCCTGAACGAGAAGCATTTAACCAAACTTCATAAACACCACTTCCTGCACTTGTTTCTATTTCTACAAAAGGTACATAATCAGAAGTATAATGTGTAAATGTTTGTGATGCTAATCCTGTACTTCTTCCTAATGAATACCATTCCCCTGTGACTTTAAGAGTTCCTACTCCAACAATAGTATTTCCTGAAGTGTCATCTTTAGATGCATATTGAATCCAACCTCTCCTATCGGCACTTATTTTATAAGCATCAGATAAACCAAAATCATTACCTGTTCCACCTGTTAATACTTCACAAGTTAATTGAGTTTCACTATCAACATTAGTTATTTTTCCTATACTTCCATCTGTAGTATTTAAAATGTACTCTCCTTCTTTCACTCCACGTGTAATAAATGTTGCAGTACTATCTGTTAATGTTGTTCCTGTAGCATCAGCTGTTGTAACAGTTCCAGAAACCCCATTACCATTAGCTAATGCAGAACCTGTTGGAGTTGTAAATGTTAAAGTCTCATTATCTTCAAATTGACCTGAAATTCCTTTAATAAGCATATTTCCTGAAACAGTTGAAGCTGTAGAATTTAAAAAAACAACAGTCCCTGTTGCACCGCTAGTCCCTCCTGTTATAGTATCCCCTAATGTTGGAACTGCAGAAAGAGTCCCTCCATCATAATCCATTTCTCTTATACTTGTTCCATCAAGAAGTAATATCCCACTTACTGTGTGCGTATAAAGATATTTATTTATTCTACTACTGATATTTGGTTCATCAATAGTAAATGTAATATCAGTATTGATAGTTATTGTATCTCCATTAACCCATGTAACAGTGTTATTGAAAGTATTTATATCAGTATTAGAGCTTATTGTGTGATTAGTCATTATAATTCACCTTCCATTATATTTAGTAATTCCATTTTAACTGTAACTCAAACTCGCCCGATTATCCCATACATTATCAAAATTTGCATCTCCATCTGCCCAATTAATTACTAAACCTGATGTTTCATCTAATTTTTGTATTTGCCAACTAGCAGTACTTGTAGCAGAACCAATAACAGCTTTTCCAACATAAGTTACATTAGCTGTAGTTGTATCATCTAATATTATAGCATAATTAGATGCACTTAAAGTAATTGCATTTTGAGTATTATTTAAATATTCTAATTTACCTACCATTTACTCACCAACCATTATAAAAGACCTCGACAGTCGCAGAACCACCTGATAAATTAATTCTTAAATCATCACATCTAGCGTTCTCATATTGATAGGCATAAGTCCCATTTGCAGTTATAGTATATGTTCCTGAAGAATGTAAATCCACAGGATATGCTTCTCCTAAACTTACATCTTCAACAACAACAGTAATTGTTGTTGTATAATTAGATACTTTAAGATATATTTTATGATGTTCATAACGTTGTACTTTAGGAACCACAATAGTTCCAGGTGCTGATAGTGTTCCAATTAATTGAACCATAACTTTTTTTTATGTTTGTTATTTATAAATATTATGTGAAACCTGGTGTAGATTTAGCTCCTTGTTCAGATTCATAGAATATACTTATATTATCTATTCGTTCTCCTTCTTGTAATCCTTTAATATTAACACCTACAAGTCCAAATACATAATAATAATCTCTATGAAGTTCTTCATCTATTAAAAATTCTTCCCCTGCCTCAACAACACCCTCATTCTTAATTATATTGATAGGATATATGTTTGTATTAGTTTTAACAATTGTTTCATTGAATAATACCTCATTCTCGGCTGTTAAGATTGTTATTTTAACACTTTTTGGAATGTTCTTACACTTTATATTAAACTTAACTATTTTGCCCTCAATATTCCATCCAAAAGGTTTATCTAAAATAATATTATCTTTCTTCAATCTGAATAACATATTTATTCCTCATCTTCCTTATTTATAAATCTTCCAGTCGTTTCTTCTCTTGGTTGATTATGTAACTTTTGATGCTCCGAATTAGTCATGCATTGTAAATTCTCTATTCTATTATCTAACTTATCCCCATTAATATGATGTATTTGATGTCTAGGAGGAATAGGTTTTTGATGAAACTGCTCCCAAATATATCTATGTTCTATTCTTTCCTCTCCATCAACTGAAATCTTCTTGTATCCGTGAACATTAATCCAATACCCTTTTTTATAAGCATGATTAGCTTTTCCATAATTAGGATTTTTAGGCATATTTTTTCTTCCAGGATTAGTTTGAGGTTTTAATTCACATCTTAATTTACAAGATTCTTTTAAACTTCTAGATTTGAATCCCCAATCTTTAAAACGCTTCCTAATTGTTGTAGTACTTAAACCTGTAATTTTAGCTAAATCTCTATAACTTTTGTTTTGTTTGTAATATAATTTACTCAAATATTCTTTTGTTAATGTTTCTACCATATAAATTTCAAAATAAACAAACTTATATAGTTTTCGGTCTTTTACCAGACATAAAGAACGATTTCTCTATCTGAAGGTCGGTTTGGGGGGAGTAAATAACTATACTCTTTACCATTAACAGTATATTCAAATGGTTTATCTATATCTATTGCTTGTTCCTCTGACCCATATTTTGCTAATGCAACTTTACTATCCTCTCCTTGTCTTTTATCATTAACACCAACCATATATTTCTTTTTAGCACCTAAAGATTTAGCTTTATTTCTTGCTGATGTGTTAAGTATTGTTGTTGACTCTGTCCTTGCTATAGTCCTATATCTATTTTTATAATTAAAATGTTCAGAAGTATCTTCTTCAAATATCTGTTTAATTTTTTTAGTTAAATCATCTAAACTCCCTCTTTGACTAGTGTTTTCTAAAATAGCATTAGATATTCGTTTCGATATATCTCTATTTGCATCTTTGATATTCAGTTCTAACTTCTTCATGAAATTATTAATATCAGTCTTAGAGACTTTTAATCCACTATCTCTTGTCTTTTTTCCTTTATTCTTTGCATCTTCAATTGCTATATTATTTCCTAATTGTATTTCTATTTCAATTGCATCTTTGAATAATGGAGTAAACTCTTTTAATATTTCTCTATAGTAATCATCATTGGGATTAATCATTGTATTTTTCCTTGATTTGTTTTAAATATATCTGTTTAGATAATTGTTTAGAATGTAAACCTTTATCATGTGCTATTTGTTTATTATATGTTAATTTTGCCCAAAAATATTCTAAATAATATTTTATCATATTATTTTTATAATTGTGATATTTATAAATTTAATCAAATACTACAATCATAACTTTTTTACCTTCCCATGCTTTAGGGAGAATAATCTCACAAGAATGCCTTTTAGTAAAAGGTAATAATTTAAATCTATACTTCCCCTCTTGAATTGCTTGACTTATTTCTTCTTTGTATGCTTTATCCATTTGAATAATTTTAATACTCTTAATATGCCACCTAATTCATATTCGTCCATTTCTTCATATATCTTTCTTTTTTAGGTGCAGACCCTTGAAAGATTTTACCCGTCTTATTGTCTCTATAAAAATATTTATAATTCCCCATGTTACCTGTTCGTTTAATATATTTGTGTTTTAATTCCACATCATCTATTTCATTTTCATAATCTTCTGAATCCTCTATAATCTCTTTATTCTTGGCATCAATCTTTTTAATAAACATTCCCATAACTTTTTCTAAGGGGGTTTCCAATGGAACATCAGGTGTGTCCTCTGCTTTAGTTTCATGACGTGTCTCTTTATCTTCTACCCATTTCCCATTCTTTTTAATAATTGTTTTTCTATCAGTATATATTGGGTTCATTACATTATCTGTTGTTCCTGTACCTCCTGTTGTTGTAGTAAAGGATTTAGTCTCAGGTTTCTCTTTCTCTTTTTTATCTGCTTTATCCATCTCATTAGGAAAAGGATTATTCTCTTCAGGTACATCAGGATTATTTAAATTGAAATCAAACTCTTGTGCATCTTGATTCTGACTCTCTATCTCATCAGCATTAATTCCTTCTTCATTCATAATATTTCGAGCACTATTAATACCCATAGATATCTCTTGTTGTTGTAAATCCCTAATCTCTTTTTGGTCTATAGGGTCATAAAAATCAAATTCAAACCTTAATTTATCTCCATCTTCAAATTCAGATAAAATATCATATGTGAAACATTCTTCTATCATAACATAAATAGGTTTAATACTTTTTCTTATACTGTTCTTAGTTTGTTGCCCTGATGTTGCCCTATTACTATTTTCGGTAAAACCCATTTCATCAGCATTAACTCCAAATCTCATCCAAAGAATCTTAGTAAACCATTTCTGCTGTTCAAGTATTTCCATCTCTTTACTTGTCATATTCAATTTAACAAAATCTAAATTATCCATATTAACAATAGGCATTCTATATCCTATACGTCTCTTTAATCCAAATTGGTCTCTTGGAGTGTTAATACTTAAATTTAATTGGTCCTTAATCTTTGCTAAATCTTTCTTTGTTGCACCAACAGCATTAACAATCCCTTCAGGAGTATTTCCATTCATATAGAAATCTAAATTGAATTTTAAACCATAAATTAAACTAAGAATTAAATCTATTGCATCTTCTAATGGAGCACCATTAGTATAAACATTATCTGTTGAAGGGTTACTTGTAAGCCAACATAATTCTCTTTTTCCATAAGGAATAGGTATTTGTGATGCTACACTATTAACAAACTGAAAATATGCAGCTTTATCAATAAAATTTGTATAAAATTGAAATGCTGCCGTATTAGCAAACCCATTTTCCATATTCCTTGGATTCTTATTCGCTTCAATTAATGCGTTACTAGGTGTTTTATCTAAAATTATATCATCTCTTTCATCCAAATATCCACGTTTGTTTGGATTCTTTTTGAATGTATCACCTGGTGCTGCTCTAAGTTGTATCAATTCCCCTGCAAGGTTAAATACTTTATTAATTACTCCTGAATCATATTTGAATATATCATCTAATACTTTTCTAATAAATGAACTAAATGTTTCTTCAGGATTAGGTCTTTCAAAAAACAACTGATATTCATCTATTTTCTTTTGAAGTTCTTCATCAACATCAATACCTTCTTTAGCAACAACTTTTCTAGGTGTATCAATAATAACATCTTTAATTGTTTTGAAAATGCTTGACGCATATACGTTTTTTCCTAATTGTCTTAATAATCCTAAAGGTTGATATCTAGGGAATCCCCATGCAGGTTTATACATATATTGAGGGATAATAACCTTATATTGAGGACTATTACTCATTGACTCTTGATGTTCAGCAACATTATCTTCAACTTGTTTGTTAATATTCTCGGCTTTGTATTCTGGTTCATAAACAATCTCATAATTACCCATCTTCATTAAATATAGTTATTTGTCAATTTACTTATTTATAAATATTAGTGTTTAAGTTGCCACCAAGCTTTTTTCGTCTTGGGTTTAATAACTCTCTTTTTTCTTATAGGTTTTTTTAATGAATCAACTATTCTTTCATGTTCAACTCTAGGCACTACAGCCATTTTATGTTCACAATCAGGGTCAAGTAATCCCTGTAACAACCCTTTTCCATATGGTGTTAAACATTCTTCTTTCTCTTGTAATAAAAACTTTAAACTCAAAAAGATTTTATGACTCTCAAGTAATATAATCTTTGTCGGTTCTTCTTTCTTCTTTACCATTCTAAGCCACTCCTGTATTACCTCTTAATGCTTCATTTACCATTATCAATGCAACAGGCATATCAGGATGAACTCCAAACTCCTCTAATTTTCCATCAACTAATCCCCAACTAGTTAGTTCTGCTATTAATTTATTTGCTATATCTTGTTCTCTTTGAGTTTTATATGGGATTAACCATCTCTTATATTCAAAACTTACAGCTAATCGATTAATCGCATTAATCTTGCCTATAGTCTTACTAGTAAATGAACTAGATTTCTCATTATTCTTTGGGTCTCTTGCACCCATCCAAAAGAATTTAAAAGGAATATTGAGTTGTTTAATATCTTCTACACTACCTTTAATACTATTCTCTTCTAATACAACTAAGTCATGCCTATTAGCTAAATACTTTCTTTCAATCTTTTCCCAATGTTGATTTAAACTTAATCCTTTAGCCCATTCTGCATTCAATAATATTAATTTATCTATTTGACCATTATCATGATACTTTACACCTATATCCCCAAATGCACTCTGGTCAGCTGAAACTCTATCAGAAAATGCAAAATCCACCCCTAAATACACTTCATCAAAATCACAATCACTTACGCTTATCTCTGGTTCTAAACATTGTTCAACCCATTCTCTTTTAATTAGTGCACTAGAATTGTCAATTGGGTTATTCATATATTCTGATTCAAATGCTGCTGAACCTATATCTTTCTTTATTTCAGATAATTTCTCTCGAGTAAATCTTTCTGGCCATAAAGATATACCATCATTAATAGCACGAAAGACTTTTCCGTTCCAAGCTTTAATTCTATTATTTAGTAAACAATCATGATGTATAATTGTTCCTACCATCTTTATTCTGCCATTAATATCTAAACTAGGTATAATTACTCTAAACAATTTATGTCTATCTTTGTCTCTTAATATTGGATTGACTACTCTTTCATCAGAATCAATATCATCTCCAACAATTAATGTGGGTCTCATATTCCCAAACTTGAAACCCCTAAGATTCTTCTCAAATGATACAGCTTCAATCCTTACTCCATCAATATCAACACAATCTTCCCTATCTCTTCCATCATCATCTTTAGCACCTGTTGGAGCTAGATTACCATATAACCACCTCAACCGATTATTATTCTTGAACTCAAACCTTAATGGTTCAATGAATTGAACGGTTTTAGTATGATTCTGTGAAATATAAACAATATATCTCTCTAACTTATTTACAATATTAAATGATATAAATATAATCCCTATTGTTGTACTATTATGTGTAGGTATTAGTCTTCTTCCTGCCAAATATAGACCATCTTCACTATCAACCTGAATACAGTTACCTTTTTCCCCGTTAGGTTTATACTCAACTGAAGTTATACCTAACCTTTGTCTATTTGGAAATCTTCTAATCTTTTTCCTTTTTAAACGTGTAGGAATATCAATAATAGGGTCAAAAGCTATAGTATAAACTATTTGTTTACCTTTTGTAGAAGGATTTAATTTAGGGTCTTGTTGAGTAATATATGGTCGTGAACCTAATGATAATGCTAACTCTTCAACATTTTTTATTAAATTATAATTAATATTAACAAACCTAATTCTCCCTCTTTTTTTATCAATATGTCCATCTGAATCAATTAATCCTGCCATTAATTGCAATCTTTGATTTAAAGAACTTTCTAAATACTCTTTAGGTATATGCTTATTTTTATATAAATCCATTTTACGAATTGTTTCAATAATATTTTGATTTGAAAAATAAGTCGTTAATACTCCTGTAGTATTATGAGTACAAACTGTAGACACATTATAAGGAATTGAATTAACACTATCCATATCTAAAGGTGAATGAGTGATACAAGGTTTAGTGGAAGAACCATCCCCTAACCACATCCCTAAAAAATAAGGGTCCAAATCTAAAGATTTATGAGTTCCTTGAATAGGATTTCTTAAAGGCAATTGGAATCTACTTCTTTGAGATTCTTTATCAATCATATCAATAGTTTCAAGAGTTACAAATTTCTTTTTATTTCTATCAAATACTGTCCATTCGTGATAACCATGACATCTTATTTGTTCTCCATCTCTTGTTGTTACAACAAAATCAGAATTAGTTTTTTTATTTTTACCTACAACTTTGATAGCCTTACCACTTGGACTATATACATAATCACCAACTTTTAACTCTCCATGTGTAGTCCACCCTTTTGGAGTTAATATAGGTGTGCTGTCAGCTAACTGCTTTGCATGTCCTCTTGGAGCTCCTAATGCATCATTACCTGCTCTAAAGAAAGTTTTATAAAACTCTTTATGAAAATCTTGTACTTCTCCTTGAATATGCTCAGGAAATAAAAATTGACTAAATGTTGCAATATTCTCTTTAAATGAAAACCAATACCTTAATGTGGCTTTGAATTTTTCTTCTTCATCTTTATATTTATTCATTGCTATTGCTATAGTTTTCAAATCCACAATAGGTATTTTTGATTTCATTTATTTTTTTTGATTGCTTTAATAATATCACTAACTTCTTTATTCTTTTTAGTTATCTCAACTATATTTTTCTCAAATGAACGCATATTGTCATGTGCTTTGATTAAGTCACTTATTTTATCAGCTTTCTTATTACTTAACGCTTTATGTCTATTAATAGCTTCAGCAAATTCATTCACTTTCTCTAATGAATCTCTAGGCATTTGTGCCAATCTTGTTTCATTATCAGCAATAGCCATATTATTCTGGTCAATAATCGCACTATAAAACTCTAATGCTTCTTTCTTACTATTAAATATGAAATTATTCAATAATTCCACACTAGGTTCAATACCTTTAATAGGGTCCAATTTCCTATCATCAACATGTAATGTTATGATATAATTTTTTCCTTTAGTCTCCGTCTTAACTACCTTCATTTTATCCTAAATATTGTGATTTTGTTTCAATTTGGTTTAAATCATAACAAGTACATACATCTGTATATTCATCATACCAATAACTAACTTCATTTAAATCTGAACATACATTTAATGCACAAGTGTTCTCGTTCTCTATCATGGTGTTACCCATATTAAGAGCCAAAATAAATAATATTACAAATAATATATTTATCACTATACTAATTATTGCTGCTGTTTTCCATTCCATTTTCTATATTTTTGTGTGGTGTATTAATTTCTGAACTACTTTAGAGTAAGTTTTTTGATTTAACATACTCTTTAAGTCATCTAATCGTTTAACATCGGTTTTGGTTAATCGTAAAGAAATAGTTTTATACGCCATATATACTCTCAAATGATATCATTTATAAACTTTTTGATTGCTTTTCTCGAGAAAATGATATCAAACTATAGAAAATTTCTTTCGAAGGGATTTAGGTTTACTATAATCTATTGTCTTATCAACATAATATAACGCCTCTAGACTATTAAATTTCTTAAAATGTTTTAAATCAAGTTCTTCATTATCATTAAACTCTTCATCAAAGTCTTCTATACTATCTAATTGGTCCCCTAATCCATTATGATATGCCCATTGCTCAAAACTATGTAATATATAAGCATTATCTCTAAAACCTATACAAACCCAATAAGAATACTCTCTAGCCTCTTCAATATCTCCTGGTTCTAATAATTTATAAATGGTATTTATGTTTAATTTCATTTCTTCAAACTCGCTAATATCTCTTTAGATGTTGCTACCATATCTAAATTCACATTAAGACTTCTTACTTCAACTTTATCTGCTACCCTCTCTTTAATACCAAATGCTTCAAGAAATGCAGTAAATCTATCCATACACCTTAATAATAAATCTATTGCCTCTTTACGTTCCCTTTGATTAGATGCTGTCTGCATCATCTTTTGAACTTCCCTAAATAATCTATCAAACATTACTTGTATTTTAACTCTTGTGCTATCTATATCTTCAGCTGGAATGCTTTTATATACGTCATCTAACATATTGCTAATTAATTGCCTTCTGATATTTACTTGATGTTCTGAACTGAATTTATCTGCTAATTGTTGATGTGTTACACCTAAGATGTTCCCTTGTTGAACTATCTGAGATAATTCTTTCATTATACTCTCTTTAATGACTTTCTTTAATGGTCCACCTCTCCTTACTGTTGCAATCTTAGTCTTTGCCTTGACCTTAGACTTAGTTTTAATTGATTTTTTCCCTTTTACCATTTATTAATTTCTTCGTCCTCATATAACCTTTAACAACCCAGTCATCAAAATTATAGACTTCTTTTACTTTTTCACAGATTACTAAAATATAATCTTCTAAATCAAATTCCTCAATAAATTCTCGTCTATTCTCCCACATAAAATCTATATAGTGTTTATACCCTTTATTTTGAATTGACTTAGGAACTTCCATTATAACACCTCTAGTCTTCATCATCGTAATTCACCTTTAATCTCGTGCTCTGTTAAATCATCTATCACAATACAAGGTAATTTATTCATCCCTAATTTGTCTGCAGCTATTTTTCTCCCATGTCCAGCTATAATTACATTATTTTTGTCAATTAACAAAGGCTGTGTAAAGCCGAATTTGTCGATTATTTGTACTAGTAGGGATATTTGCTCCTCAGTATGAACTTTATTGTTTTTCTCATAATCCTTTAATTTGTCTGTTGAAATAAGTTTTATGTCCTTTCTAACATTATTTCCCATTTATATACCTCCATATAAACCCACCAGCAGTTCTATAATTAGGTTTCAATAAACATACATTGCTTATAGAACTATTATTTATTTTTAACTCTCTCTGTATATCCATCAAACTACCCCAAGTTTTAATTAAATTCATATTCTTATCATACTGATTTACTTTCTTACTATTGTGGTGTAACTTACCAAATTTATCTTTATTAGGTCGATTATTAATATACCCTAATACCCTGAATTTATGTTTTAAATTCTCTGAATAAGTACTCCACTCTAAGTTTTCTAATCTATTATCAGTTTTAATACCATTAATATGATTAATAGTTCTTTTATTTAAAGGATTAGAAATAAATGTTTCAGCTATCAATCTATGTACTTTAAATTGTTTTACTTTTCCTTTTTTAGATAAATTAACAACTAAATATCCATAATGGTTTTTTGTCTGTTTAAGTTTTCTAAGCGATTTTAAGCTTATTACTTCCCCTTTAGGATTAATCATATATAACTGGCTATAATCTCTTATTTTAGCATACTCTGAGAGCTTATTTGAGGGTATTAATTTATTTTTATCCTTATATTTTACCATTTGTGCAGTTAATGTTCGGTTATAATACTTAAAGATTATAATCACTGTTTATAAATTTATGGATTAATTATTATTTTATCCATTTTTTAAATATCTTTGACACTAGATTAATATCCCACCCGTTTCCTGCTGAAAAATAAGCATTTGTTTTAGGTATTCCTTGGATATTTATTTCATCATTGAAAAACCCCATTAATCTAAAACATTCTTTTGGTGTTAAACATCTTATATTTTTTAAATCCTTAACATTTGGTTCTTTTCCAACCATTAGGATATTGTAATGGAAATACTTCAACCATAATTCATTACCTCTTTAAGTTTTACTATCTTTTGTTCATATTCTTTAATTATGTCTGGTATGCTATCAATATCACATTTAGCTATATCATGACACTCTATTACTTGTTCCTCTATTGTTTGTTTATCATTGTGTGTATGTAATGTGTCATGATATAGAAATTCCCTATAGGGATTTAATTGTTCTATGGCATTTACTAATTCTTTTGTTTCTTCAGGATATTCTACTACTGCATATAATCCTTCTTCTCTCCAACCAATATTCCTTTTTAGATTGATAGGATTAAGAGTGTAATATTGTAATATTGCTATTGCTATTTCATATTTAACACCTTTATATTCATATACTTTCCTACCAATCTCTAAAATTCCATCTCTTCCAGATTTGGAAAAGTCCCTTTTATTTTCTTCTTCTTTAAGTTTTTGCATTATTTCTTCTTTTTTCATTCTAATCACAACTACTCCATCTTGACATCTTTAATGTCCATCCATCATACCCTAAAGATAAACAGGTCACTTTAGTACTATATCCTGCTGGATGATACCTTTTCATATATTCTTCAATTGCTAATATTGCTTCATCATACTCTTTGAAAGTTTCTTTATATTCTATTTTCATCAGTCAAATCCTCCAAAATCTCTTTTATATTGTTCAAATAAAGTCTGCTCAATCTCATCATAAATATCAGGATAATCTCTTTTTAAAAGTTCTACGATTTCATCCCTAAGTAACATCCCTTTAAATTCTTGATACAAATGCTCGTTTGCTACTTCGTTTGCTTCAAATCTTAATTCTTCATCTTTTAATTCTTCTTTACTCATTTTAATTTAATACCTCATTTAATTCTTCTTTTAAAATTTCTTCCCAACTTTTACTTGCTTCTTCATTTCTATTTTCACTTGTACCATCAATAGCTATAAGAGTACAAAGTTTATTCTCATTTGTTTTACAAATTTGACATTTTGCATATTCAGGTATTTTTTTATATATTTTCATTTTATTCTGGCCCTCCTTTAAATGCTTCTTGTAATTTTTTTAGACATTCTTCTAAATTCAATACACCTTTTTTATGTAATTGAATTAGCCTTACAACTTCTAATTCCCTTATTGATAAATTTTCTATATTCATTTTTCATACGTGGTCTTTCACCAATTATAATGTAAATACTTACATATATAAACCTTTGTATTACTTAAAAGTTACAACATATACCAATTATATTTACTTCCTGCTCTTTGAAAATAAAAACTTGTCTTTTGAGGGTGTTCTTCTAATTGTTTTTTCTCTATATTATTCACTTTTCTCTTAAAAGCGTATCTCTTATTGCCTATATATACAAACTTTGCCATTCTTTATTTTAAATCTATTGTGTCTACTTGGTCTTGATATCTTTCATAAATTTTATCTGGTGATTGTTCTTCATGTAAATTATCCATATATTCCATAAAAGCACTAATATAAATCACATTCTTTTGATTAGGAGTTAAACTATAATAATCAAGATTCTGTTCTGATGCTATCCTCATTGCAATCTTTTTGAGCACTTCACTAGGTTTCATTTATAAATTTAATGGTTTTTAGAATTTATATACTTATCGATAATAAATACTTTTAATTAGAAATATTAGTTGTATTTATGATTTCTGTTGTGTTAGGCACTACAAAATCATCAGGAATATCTGTTTGATAAGGTTCAGTATAATTTAATGCTTCTTTAATATAACTATCATTAAAAGATTCATTTTCGTTAGACACTACAGTTTGTGAACTAAACTGAAAAAAACCTAACACCACTAAAATTATAACTATAAGCACTCCATATATTAATAGTTGTTCTTTAATGTCTTCCCTTTGTTTACGTTTTTCTACTTTTGTGAGTTTTCTGAACCACGTCATATCTTTTATTAGAATTTGTTATTTATAAATGTTTTGGAATGGGCTACCCCAAGACAAATTTAAATACTAACAGTTTTAAAATGCTTATACAGAGAGTGCACCTCTAAAGCATTTGAAACACCTACTCGAACACCATACCATGTTTCATTGTTCCTTATGATTGGATAATTATGTGCCTTTCGGACTGTTAGTAATAATTTAGGATTTTGTTTATTTATAAATCTTACTTAATTCTTTTAACTCTATGATTCTCATTTTCATCTACATGTTCATACATTCTCATTTTTAGTTCTTGATATTCATAATCTCTATTAATCTCTTCCTTTAATTCCCAATCACATATAAGACATTTAAAGTGAATTGTTTTTGACATAATTAATTATTGAGTTCTTTATTTTTAAACTTAACTTATATAATTGTTCAAATTCTTTACAAGATAACTCTATTGTCTCAGCACCTAATAATCTTAATTTGATTGTCTTATTAGATACTTTCCAACATACTATTTTTGATATTACTATATTGTAATGCAATTCTTTATTATATATCTGTAAAATGTTTTCCTCTGTCTCTAATATCCATTCATTCATTTATTTGAAATAATCTGTCATCTCCTTTTGTGTATTAACTCTACTAGCACTTACACTATTATATACTTTTCCTTCTGATGCTTTACCCGGTAAACTTACAAACCTCTGGAAATCTTTCCCTTCAAAATTATAACATAAGTCAGAATTAGTGAACTCACTCAATCTATAATTATAAATTTCACCTTTAGCTCTAATAACAATGTCTGAGACACCTCTCTTGAATAAATAATCTAAAACTGACTGAGATATACCATACCCACAATAAAGTCGCATATAGTGAAGCTCAGGGTTTCTATCAGTGTAATAAACACCGAACTTCTTTTCTTTATCCCATTTAATCTCTCCCACTTTCTTATTTTTAAGTATAACAGGCTCACTCATTTTGTATATCTCCATAAATAATTGTGTGCAGATTTTCTTTGTCCAAGACATACAGCACTAATATTAGATATACTATAACTCTATTAATCTTTACTAAATATTTTCGTTCCATACGTGGCTTTCACCAATTATAATGTAAATACTTACATATATAAACGTTTCTATTATTAAAAAGTAGTTAATTAAGGGGACATATGATTAAAGAAAAGTCCCCTTTAAAAAAGTATTTGGCTAAGGATATTCTGCCACGTATGATAGATAAGAATTATCCCTTAGCTACTCTTATATGATTAAAGGTATTTATAAAAGTTCTTATTGATTAACATCAGAAGGTACTTCCTCATTTGAACCTTCAAGAACTTCTCCTTCAGCTGCAGGAATTTCTAATTCTTCTTCCTCAACATCAAAGACACCATTAAAATCTATTAATTCAGTATTAACTTCAACGAGTTTCTGTTCAAGGTCTGTTCTTTGAACTTCTAAATTATCTAACTCTGTCTGTAATCTATCTGCTTCTGTCATACATTGTTCATATTTAACTTTAGCATTTGCTACAGCTTCATCCGAGAGTTTTCTTGGTTCAGGATTTTTTTCCCACTGGCTCTCAAAATGTGTATATATTCCATCATCTCTTCTTTCTAGTTTTGCCATGATAACTTTTTCTTATGTTTATTATTTATAAACTTTTCTCATTACGCATTCTAGCATATATCTTAGCTTCATAACGTGCATGACAAAAAATATCACAATAATTCTCTATCCTATATCTTATATGAGCTTCCTTTAAAACAAACTCTTTACCACATTCTAAGCATTTTGGAATCTTTCTAATTCACCCACTTTATTTGTTAATATAACATAATCATCACTCAACTCAACTAAATATTTCTCATACTGATTTATACGTTCATTTAACATCTTTTGAGATTTAAGTAACGCTTCAAGTTTATTTAATATACTTAAATTAATTTCAGATTGAGATAAATTAGTCATCTTTTCTCCTCCAATAAGTTATCTTCCCTAGTTTAAGTTTAACTATCTCATCTGCAGCAGCTAATCTCTCTAACTCTTTAGAACAAGTGAAATGATGTAATTTTCCTTTATATTTATTCCCTTTCTTTTTAGCTAATTCTAATACTTGGTTTGTACTCATATGCTCTTTTTTTAATAAATTTTTCATCTTATTATCACCCCCATTATTTTTATTTGTTTGAACACTTTTTCACTATCCTCTCATTTAACTCTTTAATACTTAAATCTGTATCTTCTAACACACCAACTAAATCATTAATATTGCTCTGTATATCTTTTCTGTATTCTTGTAACATATTTCTTGCTTTAATCAATTGTTCAACTTTTATAGTGTGAATTTCTAATTGGGTTTTAATGGTTTTTAACATATCTGTATTATGTAAAGTTTTATTCTTTTTCCAAAACATTATCCTTCTAACACCCTTAATAATTGTTTTGCAGTTAAAGAAGTTTTAACCTTCTCCCAATTCTTTGCATCTTTTGAAAATCTATCTACCAATATATGCAAAGCCTCTAATTCCTCTTTATTTGGGACTTTTTCAAATCCCTCTTTAAATAATGATTTCATTTGTTCAATTTTAACATTATCTACATTAATTACTCCTTTTATGTTTCTTGTCATTACAACCACTCCAAATATGTTTCACATCCTGGTGTCTCACATTTTTGACCTCCAGGGAATTTCACCAACATTTTATGACACTTTTCACATCTAATATTATAAGTGTCATTACCATACAATTTACTCATTCTACATCATGCTCCCTATTTTTTGTTAATATAGACCAAAATGTTACTCTATCTTCTTTATATAATATACCTAATGCGTGTGAACATAAGAGTTTATTGGGTCTATTCATACTCACTCTATACCAAGTACAATCACAAATAGGTGTCTCGCCTTTATTATATATAATTTTATGTTTATAATTGTCTTTATCTGTTGTAGGGTTAGTATAATATATATTTTCTGCTTTCTTCTCGAACCTCATGTTCATAGCTTTCTCAATTGTAGCATCTGAAAAAATCATTCTTTTACCCACCATCCATCTACTAATACAAAACCCTGTTCAACCATAGTTGATGATTCCTTATACCAATCTTTACTTTTAATTTTCTCGATTTTCGAGTACCTCTCTAGTTTTTTTTATTTCATTCAATTTAGCTGAATACGTGCTCTCTAACTTGATGACAGCTTTTAATTCGTCATCAGGTTTAGTTTGATTGAATTTCTCCCAATACTCTTTACTTATCATTTCTCTAACCTCAAAATAGTTTCCACTTCAATCCCTTCATCTTTTAACATCAACATACAAGTTTCAATCACATCCATAAATTTATTTATGTTTTGGGTCTTAACCTGAAATGCTTTCTTACTTCTTAGTGTTAGTTTCATTTTTATATCCCTCATTAGACATATAATCATATAACTCTTTATGTATCTGCATTATGTCTTTTAATGTAACATCTGGGGCGTTATTTGCAATGGCAATATTTACTGCTTCCTTTAATGTGCTCTGTGCTAAAATCTTATTCTGTTTATCATCATAAGGACTAATAACTTTAGGTGTTGATGAACTAGTTACCTCATCCAATTTTTTATCTGCATCTTTGAGTTTCTGCCATTCATTTAACCAATTACTATTAAGTACACCATATCCTATTTCTCCAAATGCAATATTGTTTTTGAATGGTTTATCTTTCCAAATCTTTAATGTTACTTCTTCACCTGATTCAATTTCTTCAAATACGAAATCATATCCTTCTTTTCTTAAATATTTTAATTGTGTTTTCTCTACCATTATTCTAATAACCTCTTATTATTAATTATATGATATTTAATCTCCTCTAATCGCTTTTTAATGTTAACTCGATTAGCTTTGTGAGCCTTAACTAACTCTTCTTTATTCTTATTTAATGTGTTGATATATCTTATTGCTTCCATACGTGGTCTTTCACCAAATATAATGTAAATACTTACATATATAAACCTTTGTATTATTTTGTAGTGAAATCAACGCTGATATCTATTTAATGTTCCAACTACTTTTCCTTCTTCAACATATTTTACTTGAGGAATTTTCTTGAGTTTCTTAAAAGTATATGTGATATTACATTTGTGACATGTATATCGGGCTTTACGCTTCTTATCTGCAATCTTTCTACCTGTTACCTTCTCATCATTCCTAAATCTAATAATCCTATTAGAATAAGTCTCACATTTGTTGCACATCCAAATCAATGTTAGTTCCACTCATCTAATTCCTCATAAGGAAATTTATCTCCTATTAATAATTTGTTAGTTCTTGAATGTCTTTTAATCCAACCTAAAGCAACAAATTCTTCAACTTTGTCCATCTGTTCTTCATATTTTTTAATATTATATGTTTTGGATATAATGTCTTGAGTAGTAAATCCTTTCTCTTGCATATCTTCTAATATCGCCCTTTGTTTTTGTCCTAAATGCATTAAGTAAACACCCCTTTGAGTTCAGTTATTAAGTTACCTTCTTCAATATTTTTCCTATTTAATAACTTTATCTTTTCTTCTACAACTCTAGCTTTCTCAGTATGAAACACCAATTCTTCTAATAAAACTTCTTTAATGTCTCGACCTGCTTTTCTAATCAAACTCTGGATAACTGTTGAAGTAGTTATTTTTTGTTTGCCCCTATAATCTATTTTCGCTTGTTGAACTAATTTATCTAATATTTCAACATCCTATCTTGCAAGTAAATCGCTTTTCTATTTCCCATTTTTTATTAAAGTATTACTAAAGTATGAGTAATACTTCTTCAAGTAATATGTGTGTACATACATACTCCTTTTTTTATTTTGTATGTAATATATATCATACTATATTCTAGACGACTTACGTTATTACTACCACTAACAACTTCTTTGCTTAATTATATAAGCAAATCATAGGTTTTAGTAACTGCATTTAGTTTTTTTAGGAGTATGAGTATTACTCATACCTATTTAAGTAATACTTTACTCATACCTTTTAATATGGAGTTTTTACCGATAAGTTTATAAGTATCAAAATATAGAAATATATATCTATAGATACTTCTTTGGTGAGGTCTCCCTGACCTCAACTTTACATCAATTTGTAAAGCATACTATATTCTTTAATTAACTTATATATAAATGTTTACATTCTAGAAAGGTTGTGAAAGAGAAGGAGGAATTGGATAAAGACTCCTTCTAAAGGATATCATATCTTGAGTGTGTGAAGAAATGATTGTAGTAAAGAAGAGCTAAAAGCTCTTGTCGTCAATTGAAAACGACAATTAATCTCTAAAAGTTATAGTATATAATAAAGTGTTTTAACCACTCAATAGAATTTCAAGTAAATGCACAGGGTCAACTTCACCTGATAATGCAATCAAATATAAAATTATAGCTATTTTTAACCATAAATGTATATTATTGCTTTTTATTATCTTATCTAATTTCTTATCTAATTCGTGTATCCTCTTAATATGTTTTTTTCCCATTTAACTTAAATTATAGTTGGTTTTACGTTTAACCCATAAATACCAAGGAGTACTAAATAATAAAATTAAATATAAAATAATTACTATAATAGCTCCATCAATTCTATAGTTTTTTAGACAACGTATGCATCCTAATACTAAAAAAATTAAATCATACATGACTTTCATCATAAATCTTACCCCTTGATTTCTCTCCCCCATCATTAATATATAATGCCAATCATGTTTAAATGCAGTAAAATTTATATCTCGATAATATTTATATATCCAATATGTATATTTTTTCTGTTTCTCTGAACTCCCTATATAATTGTTACGTTTATCAAATTTTAATTTCATTTTTTATACCCCATTATTACTTCTACTAATTTCTAACCAATTAGTACCATTATAAAGTAATTGTATTGTGTCCTCAATATTATCTAAACTAAAATCCCCACTTAATTGTAAATTACCAATATTATCTTTAACAACAACAGTTCTTGTACTATCTGTCGCAGTTAAAAATAAAATATCTCCTATTGAACCCCCATTAATTGTATCCAAATCATCTGTTGATGCACTCGCTTCAGTATCTACTGTATGATAACTACCGGTTTTTGTTATAACTCCTGTTGCTATTGTTAAGTTTGTTGGTGTTCCGAGTCCTATATTTCCACTTGAACTGATTACACTTTTAATGAATGTAACCATATTATTATATTCAGTAGCTGTCATGGTCCCAAAGGTTGCTTTTACATCATCCCACACCATTATACAATATCCTCCAGGGTTTCCTCATTCAATTCAGTTTTTACTTGATTAAAATATAAATCATACTCGGCATTTACCGCATCAATCCATACTTGTTGATTTGTATTAGGTACACCGACAAATTCCAATACTTCAATCTTTTTTCTTAAAAGTTGTAACTCCTTCCCTCTATTTCCTTTGAATATCCCCTTAGTTATTTTCATAAATATATCATTAGTTGCCATTTTATCGTATTAATTTCACCCCATATCCTCTAAATGTTGGAGTAACACTTGTATCTATTGTACTTAAAGTGAAGGTTAAATTCAATGTTCCTGTACCTAAACTCGTGATATCAAACACACCTGAACTTTTATTAGAAGAATTAATACTCTGAGCAGAAGTAGATAAAGTTCCATCCCCTGCTGTAACTGTCATGGAAGTATTTGTAGGGAACGTAGAATCACAATATACACCAATACCCGTTTCAGTTCCATCTAAAGTTAATGTACCACTATCTGCTATAACAGTATCAGATGAATTATAATCTCCATATTCTAGTGTTGTTACTGAAGTTACATGAGTAGACCCACTTGTAAATGTGGTAGTATTTAATATTCTTATACCTTGTGTTGTTGTATTTAAATAATAAGTACCAGAATAAGATATACTTAACGAACTAACTTGGTGTGCAAGTGTGGCAACAGTTGTCCAAGTTGCACCATCATAAGTTTGTAAATATATATCTCTCCCTGTACTACCATTATCAGATTGAGAACTAATAATTTTAACATAAGAGATATATCTTGCAGAAGCAAAAGTTTTACCTAATGCATCACTTACTACAGTAGAGACATGATTTTTTGTTGCAGAAGTTGAATCATTATTATCAAAAGCATTACCAGGATTAGTAAAACTACTAGGGTTATGTGTTGTATCCCCTGATGCTTCATCTGTAAAATTAAGTGTATAACTTGGTGTTGTAGAATAAAAATATCCTGTACTACTCGTAGTATTTACTGTGGCATTAGTCCCTGTTGAAGTAACAAATTCATCTGCACATAAATTATCTTTATTCTCAAATATATCATTCGCTTGTAAAGATTGATATGCGTTTTGAGATTCTCCAATAGAAGGTGAATCAATTACTGCATCAATAGTATCATTTAAATCTAAACTCGCCAATTGCTCACTAGTCCAATCACTACCTCCTAATTTTGTATTTCTTATGGTCATTATACTGTTACCTCCACATTTATTGCAACTTGTATTCTAATTTCTTCTGAACTTAATTTAGTATAATCAGTTCCAATATTATTTCTTAAAGCAATATTTCCTCCTGTGTTAGCATCAAAAATACCTATCTCTTTGATTAATACATTCCCCTCAATTGTTGTTAAATATATTGTAAATATATATACACCTTCAGATAATAATTTGTTTGTACTATAAACCAATTCTCTAAATGTTTCAGTCTCTAAAATAGTATCACTACTTAATGCAGTTGTGCTCCCTGTACCTATAGCACCATAATTGAATGTATCAAAATGGTCTAAGACTATTTGTTTTACAGCATCTACTCCTGTCTGAACTATTGTCATAGTTTTTCCTCAACTTTATTATTTATAAATGTTATCACATTCATGTGTTAGTTACCTTTATATTTGTTTGAGTATATGCCACAACTTCAATATCAGTGGTTTTTACAATATTAGGAGTAATTAAATTCCTACTCCACATCTCTCCTCCTGATGCTAAATCAAATACACCATACTCTGATAATGTGTTACCATTAGCCTCTGAAACAGTGAACGTAGTTGCAAACAAATAAGTTCCTAATGCAACATTTTTTATGTTACTTGTAGTAATATTTCTATCAACTTCAGTTCCTAATGCTGTATCTGTAATTAAAGGTGTTGCAGTTCCTGTACCTACTGCAATATAATCATAAATATCCATTGAATCTAAAACTGCAGTTTTAATTTGAGTTATATTAGTTAAATTAACTACCATTTAACTAAACCCCCAAGGGAAACTCATAGGAAATTTACTTCCTTCAATTGGAATCCAAGATTGGTCATCAGAACCATCTAAAATGTCAGTCCCATCTAAAACACTACTATCTAAAACAAAACCATTATCGATAGCTTTCTTTTGATAAGTGATAATATCGGTAGATAATGCAATATTTAAATTGTCTACAGTATAAATAAAATTTGTTACAAAATCACTCGCCTGTTCTTTTTGTTCTAATTCTTGTATCCTTTGTTGAGCTTCTTTTTGCCAATCAAATATCCCCTCTTCATCTTCTCCAACAGTTAAATATAATCTATTTGGATATTCATAATCCACTCTAGTGATTTCATAATCCCCTGACACATTATTAGTATTATCAGTAACTATTATTGTCTCCCCAACAATATAATCTTCAAAATCTGTTCCATCATTCTTTAACCATTTAGATGTTTGGATTCCGTCTTGATATAATTGTAATGCTGAAAGTGCCAAATTTAATGCTTCATCTTTATCCTCTAAATAAGATTTTTGTAATTTCAATGTTTTTCCTGTACCTATCTCTACTCTCACTTGAGATTGGTATGTATATTCAACTTTAGGGTCTGTTTGATTAGGACTAAAATCTATTGTCATAGCTTGAATATCAACAGTATAATCCCCTGAAATTGAACTGGTAGTTTGAGTTAATACTGTGCCACTACTATTTGTCACTTTAATATTTTTAGGGGGTTTAGCTAAAGTTACTTGAGATTGACTTCCAATAAAAGTTTCTTCATTCTGTTGGTCAATATTAGCACCTTCAACAATAATTTTAGTATATTTTTTATTAGCATC
>Ga0114931_10000930_pt1 | contig 36801 bp, 34 predicted proteins | sample 2SBtaG_FD_89579 | JGI IMG/M metagenome (GOLD analysis project Ga0114931, IMG submission 89579) | Deep subsurface microbial communities from Kolumbo volcano to uncover new lineages of life (NeLLi) - 2SBTROV14_V59a metaG | ecosystem: Environmental > Aquatic > Marine > Volcanic | place: Kolumbo... | reverse complement strand
TCCCCAGTTCGTCCAGCACATGCTAGACCCCGGTCCCCGGCGCGCCTCGGGGCGGTCGTCGAGACACCCGAGGCGCGCCGGGGACCGGGGTCTAGCATGTGCTGGACGAACTGGGGATTTCGGACCGGCGCACCCCCGCGCTTCGTCGGGCGGTGTGCGAGGCGAGCTCGGTCACCTCGGCGCGGGAGCTGCTGGTCATCCAGGGTCGACGACTACTTCCACGTCGTCGAGCGACTGGGAGCGATCTCGCGCCCGAGTCTGCAGCACGGGGACGAGGCTCAACGGGCCTGGCTGCGCGTCCTCGAGCGCTTTCTGAAGGCGGGTGACATCGAGGCGATCGAGCGTTCCCTGGCGACGCCGCCCTACGAAGAGTTGGTGATCAACCTGCGGCTGAAAGGTTCGATCGTCTTCTGGACCGAGGAGCTCGCCGAGGGGATCCTCCATCTACGCGCCTACGCGAAGAGCGGTCGCTGGGCCGAACTGGAGAGCGCCGTGCTCGCCAACACCGGGTGGCGTCCGACGGCTCGCCTCGTCAGGATCGCGTGACCGGCTTTGGATCATCGCGCCCCAGGGCGACGCGCCCGGGTTAAACTCGATCACAGCTCCTCTGAGCCGCTGTGTTTCCCCGGGATTGCTCTGATGCGCGTCGCTCTCTTCTTTGATGGCAAGAACCACATGAAGTCCCTGCGGCGTTCCGCGGAGGACCGGTGGTTGGACCACGGGGCCCTGGCCCGCTGGACGGTCAAGCACGTAGGCGGCGACATGCTGTTTGCCGCCTACTACTACACCGGCGTCCCCGGTCCCGAGGACGACAGCGATCGCCACGCCCTGTCCGACCTTCTCGAGGAGTTGGAGCGGCGGCCAGGCTTTTTCGTGCGCCGCTTCAACCGCCGCGCGAGCACGCGCGACTGCCCGCACTGCCGCAACGTGATCGCCTACACCGAAGAGAAGATGGTCGACACCTCCCTGGTGACCGACATGATCATGCTCGCGGTGCGCGATGCCTACGACATCGCGGTCGTGTTCAGCGGCGACCTCGACATCGCCCCGGGGCTCGACGCCGTTCAGGGCCTCGGAAAGCAGGCGTGGGTGGCGACCTTCGGCGACTCGGGCCTCTCGCGCACCCTGTCCCGCAGTGCCTGGGGCGTGATCAACCTCCTCGAGCACATCGACGAGTTCAGCTACGCCGACCTCTCGGTTCCCTCGGTGCAGGTCCCCGAGGGGCCCCGCGAGGTCGACCGGGAGATCCTCCGCGAGCTCCGCCGCGCAGAGGCCCACTTCGAGGCGGGCGGGGGCTTTGTCGGCGCCCACTACTTCATCCACCGGTGGAAGGGGCACCACATTCCCGACGCCCCGGAGCTCCGGCGCCAGTCGGTGCAGCGCCTGATGCACTCGGGCCAGGTCGAGACCTACGAGGTGGACGGCAAGACGGCGCTCCGCTGCACCGCCGGCGCCTCTGCCGGCGACGACGAGGACGGTCTGGCCGACGAGCCCACCCGCGAAGTCGTCCGCGTCGCGCATGTGGACGAGGACGAGACCGTCGAGATGCGCCTGTCCGACGCGATGAAGACCATCCGTCGCCGGATCGCCCTCGAGAACAAGAAGAAGTAGCCGCTCCCGGGCTCTACCAGCCGGTCGCCTCGACTGCGGCGACGCTGGCGCGCAGGACCCGCTCCACGTCCGCGGGATCGAGGGGGGCGTGGCGGAGGCGCAGCCGCAGGTCGTCCATGTCGATGACCACGCCGTCCGCGACGAGGTCGAGCAGGAGCGCGCGGGCCTCCTCGCCGAGGAGGCGGCGCACGGCGTTCGGATCGTAGACCTTGATCACGAAGCCCCGGTCGAAGGCGGGGTCGTCGACCTGGATGTCCTGGCCCACGCTCCAGTAGCCGTCGGGCTGGGTCTGGGGCTGGAGGCGCAGCCCGAGGTCGCGGTGCTCGCGGGTGGTGACGACGATCTCGGTGTGGAAGCCGTCGGTCTCGCGCCGGACCTGGGCCTGGACGCGGCGCTCGTCGAGGGTGCCGACCAGGGCCGGCAGCCAGGGCTCGACCTCGAGACCGAGCGCCTCGCCGAGCGCCTCCCAGGCGGGCACGAGGCCCTCGAGCGCCTTGGGCGGCCGCACCGCGCGTCGCCGCTCGACCAGCAGGTCGGCGAGTCGCCGCATCCCGTCCACCAGGGCGCCGAGATCGGCCGGCGAGGCCTGCGGCCGCTTGAGGATCACCCGCACGTGGTGGTCGGTGATCATCAGGTCGGGCCAGCGGTGCGCGAAGGCGGTGACCGCCGCGAGCAGGCGGTCGTCGAGGAGCACGTTGATCCGCTCCTCGTCGTCGCCGAACACCTCGAACAGGCGGTCGAAGTCGGAGTCGGTCGTCTGCACCCGCTCCGCCCGGGCCCGCCGGCGCCACCGGCGCGACGTGCGCGGGCGGATCAACAGCCCGAGGCCGAGGGGGCGCGACAGCCCGATGATCCCGCGATGTTCGATGTGCCGGTCGGTGCCGTGGCCTTCCAGGACCTCGCCCACGTACAGGCGTCGGCCGTCGAGGTGGCCGTGGACGCTGACCCCGCGCGTGTCGACCGATAGTCCCAGCCCGCGCGCGACCACGCGGTAGGCGTCGGCCACCGCGAGCTGCCGCCAGGCGCGGCGCGCCGCGAAGTAGATCACCCCGACCGGCAGGGCGATCCCGAGCAGCAGGCACAGCAGGTAGGACAGGGTGCTCATCAGGGCCGGAGTCTAAGCCGTCCGACCCGGTAGCTCACAGGCGGTCTCGCAGCCGACAGGCGAGCTCACAGCCGGAAGACGGCCCCGCCCTCGATCCGGGGCAGCATGCCCGAGTTCTTCACACCCGTGTCGATGATCTCCCACTGCTTGCCGCTCCAGAATCCGAGGGATCCGTCGACGGTGAGCCCGAAGACCTTGGACAGGAACACGTCGGCGCCCAGCCGGGCGCGCGGGCCGAAGGCCCAGTAGGACTTCCCCGCGGACTTGTCGACGTAGTACTGGGCCGCCAGCAGGTCGGCGCCCACGTAGGGGACGACGTCGCCGCCGTGGTCGAACTTGTAGAGCAGCCCGGCGTTGAAGGGGAAGATCGAGTCCCATGCGCGGGCCTGGCCCACCTGCTCGGCGACGGCCTGGGGCAGCACGCGGTGCACCGACCACGCCTCGACGCCGGCGCTGGCATACAGGCCGCTCTGCCCGAAGGGCACGGAGATCTCGCCGCCGTAGGTGAGGAACCCGAGGGTGTAGTAGGGGCTGTAGCCGCCCCGGGCGACGAGGCTCACCGCGTGGTTGGACTCGCTCGCCGGCCTGGGCGTGCGGGCGGTGGCGTGGCTGGCGCTGGGGGACCGCTGGCGCTTGGGCTTCTTCTGCTTGACCGGGCCGTCCAGGTCGAGATCGAGGTCGTCGGAGCCCGAGCGCGAGGAGGACGCGGAGTGGCGCGGGCTCGGATCGTCGAGGTCGAGGTCGTCGAGGTCGTCGAGGCTGGCGACCGCGTCCGAGCCACCCTGGGCGTCGTTGGACTCGATCTTGATGTCGCTCTTGCTGGCGCTCGCGAAGCTGATCGAGTTGGGGTCGAAGTCGGCCGGCGACGGATCCTTGTGGCTGGCGGCGGCCTTCTGCTGGGCCACCTCCTCCTCGTGGCGGCGGCGCTCCTCCTCGGCGCGGCGCGCCTCCTCCTGGCGGCGGCGGGCCTCCGCGGCGGCGCGGCGCTGCGCCTCTTCCTGGGCCTTCTGGCGGGCCGCCGCCTCGGCCTGGGCGCGGGCCTCGGCCTCGGCGCGCTTGCGCGCGGCGTCGTCGGACGCGATCTTCGTGCTGCCGGTGCTGCCGTCCTCGAACTGGAAGTCGTCGTTCCCCGAGGGGGAGAAGTCGAAGTCGGACGCTGCGGGCTGTGCCTTGTCTTCCTCGGCGGGGGTCTTGCCGAGGAGCAGCGCACGAACCACGCCGGTCATGCCGTCGGCGAGGGCGGTCGGGTCGGCGGCGAGCTCGAACTTCTGGCGCCGCACGATCGTGTGCCCGTCGAAGTAGACCATGTCCATCGTGTAGGTCTTCGACGTCGTGTAAAGCACGCCGGTGATCAGCTCCTGACCACCGCCCTGCTCGGTGAGCGCGGACAGGCAGCTCGTGGACGCGAGGCACGCGTTGCCGCTGGGCGCCGTCTTGCCCTGGATGACCTCGGACACCGCGGGCTGGAAGTCGAGCTCCGCGGACAGCAGGTCGGTCACGTTGGTGCAGGCGGCGCCATTGCGGCCCTGCAGCGGTGCGAGCACGAAACTGTCCGCGTGTGCCACCGCGGGGAGACCCAGGGTGAGCAGCACGCCGATGAGGGAGGTTCGAAGGGGAGCCTGCATCGTTTCGCTCCGGGGGGCACGGCCAGAAGGACGGAGCAGTATGGCACGCGCGTTCGCGGCCGGCAATCGGGCCTTGGAGCGCGAGCGGGGATGGCCGGTCGATCCGTGCGGAAATACGAGGGTCGTCGGGCGCGTACTGCGGGTGTGAAATCCGCGTGGAGGGTGCAGCTTGGCCGGAGAGGCTCCTGGAAGACGCCGTTCTTCGCCGCTGACCTGGGGAGTCCTGGGCGGCGCCGCCTGGGGACTGTTCGAGGTCACCCGGGTGGTGCTCGTGTCCCGCCTGGCGCCTGGTCCGGTGGCGGTGCTGGGCCTGCTGCTCGCCGGGGTGGTGCCGCCGGCCCTGGTCGGGGCGCTCGGCGCCCTGTTGCTGGGCCTCCCGCGCCGCCTGCGCGAGGCCGAGCGAACGACCTTCTTCCTCGCGGGGCTCGTCCTCGCGGCGGTCGCGGAGCTGGCGGCCGCCTGGTTCACCCGCCCGCTGCCCTACACGAAGCTCCTGCCCGCTCAGGGCAACGCGGCGGTGTTCGCCGGCCTGGCGCTGGTGCTGATGGTGGGCTCCGCCTGGGCCTGGTCGCGCCTGGGTCGCCGGGGGCGCAACCTCGGGCTGCTCGCGCTCGCGGTGGCGGGCGTGATCGTGCTCTGGCTCGGGCGGGAGGCGCCGAAGGATCCGCCGACCGGCCCGAACGTGCTCCTCGTCACCCTCGACGGCGCTCGCGCCGACCGCTTCGTCGATCCGCGCGTGGACACCACCGCCACCAACCGGGTCGGCGCCGAGGGCGCCCGCTTCGCCCGCGCCTACGCCCAGGTCCCGTACACCGGGCCGAGCTACGCGGCGCTGCTCACGGGCACGACGCCCTGGGACGACGGGGTGTGGCTCGACGGCGTGCCGCTCCCCGACGACCGCCCGAGCCTGGCCGAGGTGCTGTACGAAGGCGGCTGGGACACCGGCGCTTTCCTCGGGAGCGAGCGCCTCGCGCGCGGCCTCGGCCTCGACCGGGGGTTCCGGGTCTACGACGACGACCTCGAGTGGCTCGTCGGCGGGCGGAGCCTCCCGCTGCTCCGCCTGTTCGACCTGTGGCGCACCGGCCCGAGGCACTGGCCCGAGGAGCGGCGCGCCGGCGACGTGGTCGACCGGGCCATCGTGTGGATGCGCACGCGGCCCGTTCCGTGGTTCGCCTGGGTGCAGCTCGGGGATGCGCGGCCCCCCTTCGATCCGCCGCCCCCCTACGACACCCGCTACACGCCCGCGGGCGGCCCCGGCGACGGCGCGGCGTTGCCCGCGGGCGTGCCCGCCTGGCTCGTCGCCCGGGAGTCCTCGGTCACCAGCGCCGACTGGATGCGCGGTCGGTACGACGGGGCGGTCGCCTCCGCCGACCAGCAGGTGGCCCGCCTGCTCGACTTCCTCGACGAGTCGGAGCACACCGACGACACCCTGGTCGTGATCACCGCGCCTCACGGCTTGACGCTGGGCGAGGACGGGAGCTGGTTCCGGCACGACGACGTGTCGGAGGCCGTGACCCACGTGCCCCTCGTCGTGCGCTGGCCCAAGCACGTGTCGCCGGGCACCGTCGTCGACGACCCGGTCGAGCTGAGCGACGTGGCGCCCTCGATCGCGGCGTGGCTCGGCGCGCACCTGCCCGCCTCCTGGACGGGCCGCCCCCTGGTGGAGGCGGTGCAGGCGGGGCGCGCCCCCCGCTCCCTGGCGCGGTCGGTCGCCTTCGTCCCCGGGCATCCACCGGGCGAGCCCCATCGCCTCGCGGCCGTGCGCAACCGCCGCGACGCGCTGGTGCACGACGACGCTCCCGGGGCCGAGGACCCGTTCTCCGGCGCCCCCGGCGATCGCGAGGCCCCCGATGCGGACGAGCAGGGCCTGCTCGGTGAGCTGATGTCCGAGCGGGCACGCGACCTGCTGCGCGGGTGGGACCCGAAGCAGGTGACGGCTCCGGACCTGCCGCCGGGAACCTCGCAGTGGCTCGGTGCGCAGGGCGCGAAGCTGGAGCCCTGACCCGCCCCTACCGATGCACCCGCCCGTCCACGAAGAACAACCCCGCGTCCGTCGCCACCCACACGCCCTCGGGTACCGCGCGCAGCGCCTCGACGCGCACTCCGGGCGCGAGCCGGGCGAGGTCGACCGCCACCGGGTGCGCGGGGTTCGGGCCCCACACCCGCCCGTCCGCGCCGGTGGCCCACACGGCGTCGTCCCAGGTCGCGACCGCGACGAAGGCTCCGGCCTTCCAGTCCAAGGACGCGGACTTCGCCTCCCCGCGCGCGTCGATCCGGTACAGGCCGCCGTCCGCCGCGACCCACGCCGCCGATGGGGTCGTGGCCACGTCCCGGGGGCCGGCCACGTCACGCCAGGCGTGGGGCCCGGAGGGGCCCAGCCGCACCACGGCATCGCGGCCGGCGATCCACAGCCCGCCGCCCCACCCGGTGCGGATCGCGCGGACGCCGATCACCGGCACCGCGGGGCTGAGCTGGGTGGCTCCGGGGAGCCAGATCTGCACGCCGTCGGCGGTCGCGAGGGCGACGCTCTTCGCGGTGGGGGCGAGGGCGGTGCCGCGGGCCGGGAGGCGCCAGCGCTCCAGGTGTCCTCGTGCGTCGAGGTGGAGCGCCGAGGCGCCGTCGAGCACCCACCAGTCGTCGCCCACGCGCTCGAGGGCGGCGGGCGGACCGGCGACCGCCGCGACCAGGGCGCTCCAGCCGCGCGGGGGCCGATCCCCCAGCCACACCGGCCCGTCCTCGGCGGCGACCGCGAGGCCGTGACGGGCCGGAACGACGCCGGCGACGGGCTCGTCGGCGGGCAGGGGGGCGAGGGGCAGGGCGGTCGCGCGCCCGGAGAGGTCGAGGAGTGCCGCGCCGCGGCCCGTCCCCACCCACACCTTGTCGGGCGGACCGGGGATCACCGACCACGCCGCCGTCGAGGGGAGCCCCTCCGAGAGACCGTGGCGGACCCAGCCCGCGGCCCGGCGCTGCCAGACCCCGTCGGGGCCCGCGGCGGCCACCAGCCCCGCCGAGGTGGGGGCCAGGGCGTCCACCTCCCCGTGGACCGGGCGCCACTCGGGGAAGGCCACGCCCTCGACGAGCCGGAGCAGGCCGTGGGCTGCGGTGGCGATCCACGGACCCTTCGGGCCGGGTGTGGCGTCGAGCACCGCGAGATCGGCGCCGGCGCCGGGGATCGGCGTGCCGTCGGGGGTGACGAGCCGCGGGCAGGCCGCCCACACGCCGGGGCCCGTGGGCGCGTCCATCAGGGCCTGGCAGGCGCCGGTGAGCACGGTGCGGACCGTGTCGCCGTCGATCCGCGCCAGCCCGCGGTCGGTCGCGATCCAGGTGGCGTGGCCCGCGATCCGGACGGCGCGGACGGCGCTGGCGGGGAGCCCGTCGCCGGCCGTCCAGGTGCGCGCGATCGTGCCGTCCGCGAGCCGGACCGCCCCGCCCTGGGTCGCCACCCAGGTGCCGCCTGGGGCCGCGTCAATCCCGTAGGCGACATCGCTCGGGAGCCCGCTCCGCCGGTCCCAGCCGGTCCAGGCGTGTCCGTCCCACGCCGCGATCCCGCCGCCCGCGCTCGCGACCCACAGGTGGTCGTCCTGCACGTCCAGACCGAGGACCGTGGCGCCGCGCAGGCCGGTCCCGGACCAGGCCGCGACGTCCGCCGGGGTCCAGATCCCGGGGGCGTGGACCGGGTCCGAGGCGGCGTCGCCCACCACGACCCGGACCTGCGCGCCGACGGGCAGGGGTCGGGTGGTCGCCGGCGAGGCACCCGGTGCCGCCGCGGGACGCCACCGCGCGCCGTCCTGCACCTCGACCCGTCCGGTACCGCCGCCCGTCCACGAGACACGCAGGCGCAGGCGATCCGCGGTAACCGCCGCGGGGCCGGCGACCGGTGCTGCGAGCACCGTCGCCACCGGCGCCGCGATGCCGGCCCGCACTGCGCACAGGAGCAGCATCGGCGTCACGAGGGTGCCTCGCCCGGCCCGAAGCGGCGCGCGAGGGCGGCGACGTGCGCGGGGCCGCAGCCGCAGCATGCTCCGATCAAGGTGGCCCCCGTGTCGACCCAGGTGGCGGCCAGGTCCACGTAGGCTGCTGCGGCGACCTCGGGGGGCGCACCCCACCCGAGGCCGTGGCCCATCGGCCCCGCGTTGGCGTAGGCGCCGAAGGGCGCGCCGGCTCGTGCGATCGCCTGCACGAAGGGCAGCGTGTCGCGTGCGGGCGTGCAGTCCACGAGCACGGCGGCGGCGCCGCGCCGCACCGCCTCCCGGGCGCCCTCGGCCATCTGTGCCGGGGTCAGCAGGTCCGCCTCCGGTCCGGCGGTGAACGCGACCCAGGTCTCCGTACCGGTGCGCACCGCCTCCTCCACCGCGATCAGCGCCTCGCCCACGTGGGGGAAGGTCTCGACGAGGAGCAGGTCCACTCCCGCCGCCGCGAGGCGCTCCGCCAGCTCCCGGTGCTCCGGACGGGGATCGGGCGGGCTCAGGTCCGGACGGTAGCAGTCTTCGAGCGGGGCGAGGGATCCAGCCACGCGGTGGTCGGGGGGCACCGAGGCCCGCGCCAGGGCGACGGCGCGATCGGCGAGCAGCCCCCAACGCGCACCGATCTGCCGGCGTCGGGTTCGAAAGGTGTCGGCCGTGTGCACGACGGCACCGACCCGGGCGTAGTCGGCGTGGATACGAGCGACTACGTCCGGGACGTCATCGAGCGCGGCAGCCGACCACGCCGGTGCCGGGGTGGGAACCCCCCGCGCGGCGAGCTCGGTGCCCATGGGGCCATCCAGGATGGTGACCCCGGAGTGTCGGGACCTGCTACTGGCCGTCGGCAGTAGCAGGGGCGGCAGCGGCCTCGAGCGTCTTCACGCGGGCGTCGAGGGCGTCCATCTGCTTCTGCATCGCCGTCATCGCCGCCTCCTGTTCGCTGTCCGCCTTCGGGACGACGGCGGCGGACTGGATGTCGAGGAGCGCGCTGACCGCGGCGGTCGTGCGGCTGAAGTTGTAGATCGACATGCCGAACGCGAGCAGGCCGATGATGAAGGCACCGGCGATGAAGGTCTGGACGGAGCCGGTGTTGGTGAAGGTCGAGGATTCATCGGGCATTGGGGAGCCTCTCCTAGCTGGAGCTGAAGGGGATGCTAGGATGCCCTCCTTCACCATGTCAACCAGAGGATCCCCGGACTTCGTGACGAGGAGACGCCTCATGGAGCACGCGCTCGTTCGGCCACCCTCGAACGCCTTGCGGCGGGCGGTGGTGGGGAACGCCGCGGGACCGCCTCCGGACCCGGTCCGCGCGCGGATGCAGCACGCCGCCTACGTCGCCGCGCTCCGGGATCTGGGAGTCGTGGTGAAGGTGCTCCCGCCCGCCGAGGAGGAGCCCGACGCCTGCTTCGTGGAAGATCAGGCGGTGGTGTATGCCGGGATCGCGGTGATCACGCGGTGCGGCCACCCGGCGCGTCGGCCCGAGGCCGGGGCGATCGCGGACGCGCTCGCGGTGGTCCTGCCCCTCGTCCGGATGGAGGCGCCGGCCACCCTGGACGGTGGTGACGTGCTCCCGGTCGGGCGCACCCTGTTCGTGGGCCGCTCGCGCCGCACCAACGCCGCGGGGATCGCTTTCCTCCGCGAGGTGATGGCGCCGCGTGGGATCGCGGTGCGCGAGGTGCCCGTGCCCGCCGGGACCTTGCACCTGCAGAGCGTCTGCTCCGCCCTGGACGACGACACGGTGCTCCTCGCACGCGGAACGGTTCCGGCGGTGGCGCTGCCGGGCGTGGCGCGGATCCTGGAGGTGCCGGCGGAAGAGGCCTACGCGGCCAATGCCGTGGCGGTCGGCGAGGACGTGCTGCTTCCCGCTGGCTACCCGGTCACCGCGCGACGGGTCGCCGAGGCCGGCTACCGCGTGCACCCGTTGCCCATGGACGCCTTTCGCGCCGCGGACGGCGCGCTCACCTGCCTGTCGCTGCGCTGGTGATCAATCGGTCTCGTCGTCGAGCTCGCCAGCGCGGGCCTTGTCCAGCCACTGCTGGATCTCCTTCTCGACCACCTGCATCGCCACGCCCTGGAAGGCGCGGAACAGGAAGGGGACGTCGAGGTTCAGCTCGATCTCGCTCGGGCGGACCTGCACGGTGCCCTCGAGGATCCGACCTAGGGCCTTGAACCGCACGATCGCCTTGTCCATGCCCACCCACTCGCCCTCCGGATCGTAGGCCGCGAGGTTCTTGCGGTAGGTCTCGAGCGCGTGGCGGGTGGCGCGGCGCGCGAGATCGATCCCGAGGTCGTGGTGGATGACGTGTCGCGAGGGCCGGTCCTCCTGTCCGAGACGACAAGCGCGCGCTCCGAGGGTTCCCGGAGCGCGCGCCGTCAGGGTATGCGTCGAGGATCAGTCGGCGACGCGCTCCTTGAGGGTCTTGCCCGGACGGAAGTACGGGTAGGTGCGCTCGGGAATCTGGATCTTCTCCTTCGTCGCCGGGTTGGTGCCCGTGCGCGCGGCGCGTTTCCGGGTCCCGAAGGTGCCGAAGCCGGGAATGGTGACCTTCTTCCCAGCGTCCAGCTCGATGGCGATGATGCCCTTGCCGGGGCGCGCGTCGAAGATCGCGTTGATGATCTCGCTGGCCTTGGCCTGAGAGATGTCGACCTTCTTCGCGAGCTTGGCTGCGAGTTCCTTCTTGTTCATGCTCGGTTCCTCCAGAAAGCAGGCCCGGGGTGGCCCCGGACAGCGTGCGTACACCCATCGGGGGGGTGGCCGAAGTGTAGTACGGAGGTCCCGATCGGCCAGTGTCAATGGGGCTCTGAGCACGATCGCCCCCCCGGGGGTCCGAGACCCGTCCATCGGTTGTTGTCAGAAAAAGCACTTTAGAACCTTGGATATCTGTATCCGCGCCGCGTCATTGCCGCTCGCAAGGGGCTCCTCGAAAAAAAATCGAGCGCAGCGCGGTCGTCGATCCTGGGGTGTCGCGCGCGCCGTGCGACGAGGATCCCGCTGCGGCGCGGGCAGAAGGGTTGGGCCCCGGCGTGGGCTTCCGTAGAATGGGGCCCCCATGGACTCCACCCCCCCCGCGCCGACCGGTCGTGTCACGGTCGTGTACACGGACGTCGCCGGTTCGGCGGCGCTCTGGGAGCGCTATCCCGACGCGATGCGTGAAGCCCTCGAGCTGCACGACGCGCTACTGCGCGAGACGGTCGAGGCCTCGGGCGGCCGTGAGGCACGGGTCTTCGGAACCGCCTTCGTGCTGGTGTGGACGGACGCGATCGCGGCGGTCCGGTGGTGCCTGCGCTTCCAGGAGGCACTCCTCGACTGCCCCTGGCCCGAGCCGCTGCTGGAGCATCCCGAAGCCGCTGGGGTCCGCGACGCCGAGGGCCGACTGCTGTGGCGGGGGCTGCGGGTGCGGATGGGGGTACACAGCGCCGAGCCGGTGCCTGGATCCGAGGCGGCGCTCCGGGGGCCCACCCTGGGCCGAGCGGGGCGCCTGGCCCACGTCGCCCGCGGCGGCCAGGTCCTGCTGAGCGAGGTCGCGTGGCGCGAGGTCGCCGCCCTCGAGGGAGAGGCTCGCCTGGAGGACCTCGGTGCGCACCGGCTGCGCGGGGTGGGCGGGCTGGTGCGCCTGGTGGACGCCCGCGCGCCCGCGCTCGCGGGTCGCGAGGTCGGCCGGCTTCCGACCATGGAGCACGCGCGCACCAACGTGCTTCCCGACCTGAACGCCCTCGTGGGGCGGGATGGCGACCTGTCTGCCCTGACCGAGCTCTTCGGGCTGGGCGTGCGGCTGGTGCTCGTCGTGGGCGGGCCGGGCCTGGGCAAGAGTCGCCTGGTCCGCGAGTTCGCACGGCGGAACCTCGGTCGGTGGTCGGGGGAGGACCAGGGCGGCGCGTGGGTGTGCGACCTCTCGGAGTCGCGGGAGCTCGCCGACCTGCTCCAGAGCGTCGGCTCGGCGCTGGACGTGCCCCTGACCCTGGGACGCGTCCCCGGCGATTCGGTCGCGCAGATCGGGCACGCGCTGGCTTCGCGCGGGCCGATCCTCCTCGCCCTGGACGAGCTCGACCGGCTCGGAGCCGAGGGGCAGGAGGCGGTGCTGTCGTGGATGCGCGCGGCTCCGACCCTGCGGGTGCTCGCCACCGCCACCCGGCGGCTTCCCATGGAGCGGGAGGTGGCCTACCGGCTCGATCCGCTCGGGGTGTTGGTCGATGATCACCCGGCGGAGGCCGCGGCCGTCCGGCTGCTCACCCGGCGACTGCGCGAGGGCGGCGAGGGCGTGCGGCTGTCGGCGGACCAGCAGCGCGCGTGTAGCGGGCTGCTCGACCTCGCCGGCGGACTGCCCCTCGCGGTGGAGATGCTGGCGGGACAAGTCGGGGTGCACCTCGTGTCCGACCTCGAGGCCGACGTGGCGGGACGCTTGGAGGACGCGGACGCCGCCAGTGCAGAGCAGCGGCTGGGGGCGGTCTTCGACGCGTGCCTTGCGCGACTGCGCCCTTGGGAGCGTGGCGCCCTCGCCCGGTGCTCGGTGTTCCGGGGTGGCTTCGACCTGCCCGCCGCCGAGGCCGTGATCGATCTGTCCGAGTGGGCGGGCGCGCCGAGCGTCGGCGACGCGGTGGAGCGCCTGCGAGAGCTCGGGCTGCTGCGCACCACCGAGGTCCCCGCGGCTCCGGGCACCCGGCGGTACTGGATGCACCCCTTCGTCCGGGAAGCGGTCTCGGGCAGCTTCCCACCGCCCGACCGCGCCGCCACCGTCGAGCGGCACGCCGCCTACTTCGTTCAGTGGGGCGAGCCGTGGGCGATCGAGGTCCACCGGGTCGAGGGCAACGAGGCCCTCGCGCGCCTCGACGAGGAGCGGCACAACCTGCTCTCGGCGGTGCGCGGGGTGCTCGCGCTGCGCCCGCGGACCGCCGCGCGCGTCGACCTCGCCCTGCGCGGTGCGCGGATCCTGTGCCGGGTGCTGGCGGCGCAGGGCCCCTTCGAGCTGGAGCTCCAGCTCCTCGACGCGGTGATCGACGCGTCCGCCCAGGTGGAGGGTGCGTCCGCACCGCGGCTCGCCGCCCTGCTTCGGGAGCGCGGCGACGCGCGCCGCGTCCGCGGCCAGTGGGCGAGGCACGGTCCGACATCGAGCGGGCGCTCTCCATGGCGCGCGAGCACGGCAACAAGGCGGGGGAGGCGGAGGCGCTCGCCTCCTTCGGGCAGCTCCTGCGGCTGCTCGGCAAGCCCAACGAGGCCCTTGCGGTGTTCGATCAGGCACGCGACCTTGCCCGCGCCGAGGGCCTGCGACGCGAAGAGGCCCTGATCCTCGGGCACATGGGGGTGCTCTACCTTCATCTCGCGGACATCGAGGCGGCGCGCGAGCGGATCACCGAGGCGATGGAGCGGTTCCGTGCGCTGGGCGATCGCCGCCACCTGGGGGTCCAGATCGGCAACCTCGGGGTGATCCACCGGCGGCTGGGCCATCTCGACCGCACCCGGGAGCTGTACTGGCAGGCCCTGGAGCTGCACCGGGAGACGGGCGACCGCCGCCGCGAGGGGGTGATGCTCGGCAACCTCGGCGTGCTGCACTACCACCTCGGCGATCTCGGGACCGCCTTCGACCTGTACGATCAGGCCCTGTCCCTGGCGCGGGAGGTGGGCGACCGCCGGAGCGAGGCCACCGCGCTCGCGAACATCGGCCTCGTGTACACCGAGCGGAGCAACTACGACGACGCGCTCGGCCTGTTCCACCAGGCGCTCGCCCTGAACCGCGACGTCGGCGAGCGCACGGGGGAGGGGTGCGACGCCGGGTTCCTCGGCGTGCTCCACCACCTCCAGGGCGACCTCGACAAGGCCCGCGATCACTACCGCCGCGCCCTGGAGGTGCTCGACGCCACCACCGAGCGCCGCTACGCGGGGAGCTTCCTGTCCTGGGCGGCGGCCTGCGAGGCGGATCGCGGCGAGGCCGAGGCCGCCCAGGAGATGTTCGCGCGCGCCGACGCGTTCCTGCAGGGTGCCGGCGACCCGCACCTGCTGGGCGCGCGGACCGTGCTCCTCGGCGCGGTGGACCTCGCCCGGGCCCGGTCCTCCGTCGACGACGGCGACCAGGTCGCCGCCGCGAAGGCACGGGAGTCGGCGCGCCAGCGCATGGTGCAGGTCCGAGCCGAGGTCGAGGCCCGCGGCGAGCCGCTCTCGGGCGACCTGCGGCTGGCGACCAAGTGGCTCTCGGAGCGCCTCGGCGACCTCGCGTAGCGCGCGTGCTCTGGGCTTCGGGCTCTGGGCTTCGGGCTCGAGTCTCCGACGCCCGCAGCCCGCCCCCGTCCCTACTTCAGCGGCGTCCCGTCCGGCTTCACGAAGCCCTTCGGATCAGGGCCCTTCTGCAGGTCGGCGGCGAGCTTGCCCATCGCCTCCAGCGCGTTCTTGATCGCGCCCCCGGCGAAGCGGGAGGCCGGGCCGGCGGGGAGGCTGCCACCCGGATCGCTCCACGCGAAATACTCGGCCAGGGTGTGCTGGTCGTCGACCTTCATCAGGAGCCAGGAGCCCTTGGTGAAGGCGACCGGGATGCCCTGCTGCAGGTAGGAGGCGTACTGGGTGCCCTACACCCGGGACGGGTCGGTCGCGTCGGTCCAGGACTGCTCCCAGAAGGTGCCATTGCTGTCCTTGTACAGGGCGGCGTTGTGCAGGATGTGCACCACCCACCACCGGTCGGACACGATGGGCAGCGGCATGAACTGGAACAGGTACCGCCCGGAGTGGAAGCGCTGGCCAGCGACGTCGGCCGAGACCGACACCGGCAGGCGCCCGGCCTGGTCGCCATCGTCGTTGACCGCCTTCCACAGGACGGACACGGGCAGGTCGTAGAGCTGCACGCCCCATCCCTTGCCGGCCTTCTCGCCGTCGACGAACTCGATGCCGGTGGCGGGCCGACCCCCGACCGCCTTGACGTAGGCGCTCTCGGGGATCTTGGGCGCGTCCTTGGCGAGGCGGTCCGGGCGGATCGCGGTGATCGCCCGGTAGATGGCCGCCCCATCGGCGGCCTGCGCGATGGCGGGCAGGGCGAGCAGGGCGAGCAGGGCGGTGGCGCGGATCAAGCGGACTCCTCGTCGGGTTCCCAGTTCTGGAGCAGAGCCCAGGCGGCGGCCTCGGGCAGGGTGTCGGCTGCCCAACCCTTGAGGCCCTCCGGGGTTTCCACCGCCACGATCCATTCCTCGGCCTCGCGGGCGACGTCGACCAGGATGCCCAGGCCGTCGAGGACCCCGAGCAGCGCGCCACCGGTGGCGAAGGCGGACAGGTCGGGCCACGCCCCCTCGGGGAGGCTCCCGTCGTAGTAGCCGAGCACCTCGTCGTCCCGGGTGCACATGCGCATGCCGGCCTGCCACGCCCAGTTGGGGTGCTCGAGCAGCATCCCGGCCACGTCCCACTGATCTGCGTTCACGGTCACCTCTCCGTCGTCTTCGACCTATAACGAGCGGTTCCCCACAGGGCCGCGGCGGTACCGCCCCCGAGCAGGAGCGCGGTGACGGGGGCGATGGACGGGGCCAGGGCCACGAGCGGGGCCCACACGAGGCGGGCGAGGATGGCGGGCCCCACCGAGCCGCGAGCGAGGCGGGTGACCGAGGCCAGCGCGGCCCCTGCGACGAAGGCGGACAGCGGCTCCAGCGGGCTCACCACCAGCGCGAAGGCCAGGGTGCCGAGCGCCGGGCCGACCCGGCGCTGCACCCAGCCGCGGAACAGGATCTCCTGCGCGACGACGGCCACGACCAAGCCGGCCGGCCCGACCCACGTGGGCTCGACCGCGGCGCCCAAGCGGAAGCGCGCGTCGGAGAGGAGGAGCGCATGGGGCAGGGGAACCAGGCCGGCCATCGGCGCCGAGATCGCCAGCACCAGCCCCACGACCACCGCGAACGCCCACGCCTGTCCCGGCGCGCGCACCAGCCCCAGCTCCACGGCCGGCTCCCGCGCGCGTCCGGCGTGGACCAGGGAGAGCAGCAGCAGCGCCACGGCCCCCGCCCACACTGCGGGCGCCCGGGGGAGGCGATCGGTGATCACCGGGTTGCCGGCGGCCCCCCACAGGATCGGCGCGGTGAGCGGCGCCCACCAGGCCACCGCGGCGATCGCCGCGATAGCGAGGGACTCCCGGGTGCGGCGCCACAGGCTGTCCGGCGGCTCGGGCGGCTGCTCGAGGTACCGCGCGGTGAGTGCGAGGGCGCCCGCGGTGAAGGCGCCTGTCGAGGCGGCGGCGATGGCCGACAGCGTCGCCCCGGGCCAGGTCGCCCCGGCGGCCATCAGCGCGCCCCCGATGGGCAGGGCCGCCGCGAAGACCGGATGCTGGTCGGCGAAGAGCCACGACACGAGCCCGGTGAAGGCGAGGAGCGCTGGCAGGTAGCGCAGGGAGACGGTCGCCCCGCCCACCACGTCCGTGGCGTGCCGCGAGAGGAACAGGGCGAGGGCCACCATGCTCGCGGCCACCATCGGGAGCGGCAGCAGCCACCACCCGGCGGGCACGCGCCCGAGCGCCACCGCGAGCAGCCCCGCGAGCAGCCCCGCGCCGCCCCCGTAGCTGGCCCAGGCGAGCCACTTGCCGAGGACGACTTCCTCGCGGGTGATCGCCGCCGAGAGCAGCGCCTGCAGGGTGCGTCGGGAGCGCTCCCCGCCGATGGACTCCGACACGGCACCCGTGAGCACCGACGCGGAGATCAACGCGAAGAGGATCGAGCGTCCCGGCATGTGCTGGCGCGGGGAGGTGTGGCTCACCTGGACCGCCGGGGGGTCGTCGTCCAGGGCCTTGCGGATCTCGGGCGGCACCTCCTGACCGCGCACGAGCAGGGCGCCGTCGCTCGCGCGGTGGAACAGGATCTGCGCGCGGTCGCGGACGACGACGTTCGGCAGGTCACGGACGGCCTCCGGGACCTCGCCGGTGACCACCACCTGCCGTGCGGGGTGGTCTGTCAGGGAGGGCACGTTCATCCGCACCGCCGCGACAGGAAGGAGCAGGAAGGCGGTGATCCCGCCGAACAGGGCACCGCGCCGGCCGCGGAGCTCCTGCACCCAGTCGCGGCGGGCGATGGCGAGCACGCGGGCGAGGCGGGGCGCGTTCATGTCTTTGCCGATCGCCAGGTGAACAGCGCCGTGGTGAACAGGGCGAGCACCGTCGCGCCCAGCAGCGCCTCCCAGCCGCTGGCCCCCGAGGCGAAGGAGGCCAGCGGCACCCAGGCGGCGAGCCGCCCGCCCGCGATGCCGATCGCCACGAGCGCGGTCGCCAGCGACATCCCGGTGGCCAGCGGGCCGGTGAACCCGGTCTTCAGCCCACCCCGGCCGATGGCGATCAGCCCGATGCAGGTGGAGCCGCAGGCTCCGGCGAGGGCGTGGCGCAGGGTCGCGCCCACGTCCGCCAGCCCGATCACCGCCTCGACCATCAGCACCCCGAGGCCGAGGAAGGCGAACAGGGCGAGGGTGCCCGTCAGGACGCGCGCGGCACCGTGCACCCAGCGGGGAACCGGCAGCGCCAGCTCGATCTCGAAGGTCCCGTTGTCCCGGTCCCGTGCGACCATGCCCGCGCCGAAGACCACGCCGTACAGCCCGAAGAGCACCCCGAGGAGGACCACGATCCGCTGGCCCATCGCCACCGCGACGTCCAGGGAGGGGTGGGGGATGTTCGCGTCGGGGCGCCAGGCCGTACCCGCGTGGGTGCGGACGGCGGACTCGAGGGCCAGCGCCTTGGGGCCGCCGCCATGCAGCCAGATGTGGTCGTCCTCCGCCCCGCCCCAGGCCTCCTCCGCGTCGACCATCGCCTGCGGATCGGAGGTGATCACGGGCTTCATCCCGGCCGAGAGCAGGGTGGGGGCGAGGTCGGCCAGGTCGGGGGACAGGGCCACCGTGGGCTGCCAGCGCAGCCACGCCACGAACCCGATCGTCAGCATCAACGTGCCGACGATCAGCACCGTCGGGAAGGTGAGGGAGCGCAGCACGAGCCCCTCGCGCACGAGACGCTGGAGCATCGATCCGGTGAGGAGCACCAGGGCGCGCAGCGGGCTGGGACGCGGTCGACTCACTCGGCGGCCCCGACCAGGTGGAAGAAGGCGTCGTCGAGGTTCGCCTGGCCCGACACCTCGAGCGCGTGCTGCAGGGTCCCCTCGGTGACCATCCGCCCGTGGTCGACGACGCCCACCCGGTGCACCACCCGCTCCACCTCGCTCATGATGTGCGAGGACAGCACGATGGCGCGGCCCTGCTCGGCCTGGGCGCGGATCAGCGCGAGGACCTGCCGGCGCCCGGGCACGTCCAGACCGTCGGTCGGCTCATCGAGCAGGAGCACGTCGGGGCTGTGTACGAGGGCGCGCGCGAGCACGACCCGGCGCTTCATCCCCGTCGAGAGCTCCCCGCACGCCGTGTCCGCGAACCCGCTCGCGCCCAGGTCCGCCAGCAGCCGCTCGGCGAGGGCCTTGCCGTCGGGGATGCCCTGGATGCTCGCGAAGAGCCGCACGACCTCGCGGGGGGTCAGGCGCTCCGGGAGTCCGGCCTCGGCGGGGACGTAGGCGATGTGCTGCCGGATTCCGAGCGGGTCCCGGGTGCGGTCGACCCCCGCGACCTCGATCGTGCCCTCGTCGGGCTCCATGAGGGTCGCCAGGATCCGCAGGGTGGTGGTCTTACCGGCGCCGTTGGGGCCGAGCAGCCCGTAGATCTCGCCGGGAGCGACCTGGAAGGACAGGCCGTCGACCGCGACGATGCGGCCGCGGGCGCGGTCGTGGAAGGCCTTGCGCAGGTTGCGGACGACGATCATCGGCGACTCCTGGCGCAGCCTACGCGATGCCGGGCGCGCAGTCGACGGGGCCACGGGCCGGCATTACCAGGGGTGGGGCCCGACACGGGCCCGCCGGCTGCCGAGGAGACCCTTTCATGCGGCGTCCTACCCCCAAGCGCCCGCCCGTCCAGATCGCCCGGAACCTCATCCAGGGGGGCAGCGGCGGCGTCCTCGGCGGCGCCGTGCTCGGGCTGGTCGAGGCGTGCTACCACCTCGCCGTCAACGGCGCGCCCGACTTCCTCTCGCCCTTCTACGCGACGCTGCTCTACGGGTTGATCGGCCTGCCCCTCGGCGTGGGGGCGGGGGTGCTGCTCTCGATCTTCGAGAAGGTGATCGCCCCGGCGCGCGAGGAGACCGCCTGGGCCACCGGCTTTGCGGGGGCCATGGCCCCGATGCTCACCTTCATCCTGTACTACCTGGCGAACAAGGTCGTGTACCTCGAGATGGGCGTGCCCACCCAGGGCAAGCTCACGGTCCTCGCCCTGGGCCTGGGCATCCCGGCGCTCTTCCTGCTGGTGCTCCCCTTCCCGCTGCACGGGGGCCTGAACGGCCTGCTGCGGGCCAAGGGGCTGATCATCACCTGGGGCGCGATGCTCCTGGTCACCGGGGCCGTGGCCGAGGCGCCGCTGCGGCCGGATCCGCACGAGGGGTGGGGGCACCACGAGCCGATCCCCGCGGCCCTGAAGGATCGGCCGAACGTCCTGTTCTTCTTCGTGGACACCCTACGCGCCGACCGCACCCAGCCCTACGGCGCCGACCTGGCCACGCCCACGGTGCAGGCGCTCGCCGACGACGGAGTCCTCTTCGAGAAGAACTTCGCCCAGGCCTCCTGGACCCGCTCCTCGGGCGCGTCCATCTTCACCTCGCTGCTCCCGTCGGCCCACAACGCCGAGACCAAGGCCTCGCGCCTTTCCGACGACGCGACCCTGTGGTCCGAGGTGCTGCACGACGGGGGCTACACGACCGGCGCGCTGGTGAACAACATCAACCTGACCGCGGGCTTCGGCTTCGACCAGGGCTGGGACACCTTCTACTACGAGTCGCCCGACTACCGGTTCGGCGCGAGCGAGAGCGTGTTCGCCCTGACCTTGTACAAGGTCGTGCAGAAGCTGTCCGAGCGGGCGCTGCCCGGCGACAAGGTGGTCACCCACTTCTACCAGCCGGCCGATCACGTCCTGGGCGACGCGCGGCAGTTCATCCAGAAGAACGAGCAGGGGCGCTGGGCGCTGTTCGTGCACCTGATGGAGCCCCACGACCCGTACTTCGAGCACCCCTCGGTCGAGGGCACCGGCGTGGAGGACTACGACGGCGTGGCCTTCGCGCGCGCCGAGTACGAGCACCCCGACCCGGCGAAGAAGGACGAGCTCTCCCACCTGTACGACAACGAGGTCGTCTACCTCGACCGGCAGCTGAAGCCCTTCTTCGAGTGGCTGAAGGCGTCCGGGCACTACGAGGACACGCTCATCGTGTTCACCGCCGACCACGGCGAGGAGTTCGACGAGCACGGCGGCTTCTGGCACGGCACTACCCTGTACGACGAGGTGATCCACGTGCCGCTGATCCTCAAGCTGCCCCACGAGCAGCTGAAGGGGACGCGAGTGCCCTGGCAGGTCCGCTCCATCGACATCGCCCCGACCATCGCGGCCACCACCGGCCAGAAGCCCGCCGCCGACTGGGAGGGGCGCGACCTGATCGGTGACGTGCGCGCCGAGGCCGCCAAGGAGGAGGCCGCCGCCGAGGTTGCCAGGGAGGCCGCCGCCGCCGACGCCGCCCCGGACGGCGACGCCCCGGCCGCGGGCGACCCACCGCCGGACGCGCCGGCCACCGCCGATGCGCCCGAGGCCCCCGGTGCGCCCGTCCCTCCGGCCGCTCCCCAACCGCCTCCGCGGTCGAATCCCCTCGACCGCACGGTCGTCTCCGAGGAGGACTTCGAGGGCAACGTCCTCGCCTCGATGCGCGAGAAGGGCTTCAAGTACCTGCGCGCGAACCAGGGCAACCCGCGCGGACTGCCTCCCGAGGAGCTGTACGACGTGGTCGGCGACCCGGGCGAGCAGCACGGCATCCTCGGCAGCACCGAGGCGGTCGACGGCCAGTACCCCGAGGACGTCGCGGGCGCGCTGTCCTCCGATCTGAAGGCCTCGATCGCCGCGGCGCGCAAGGAGGCGGTGCAGGGCGGTGACGTGAAGATGAGCGCCTCCGAGTGCGCCCGCCTGAAGGCGCTGGGCTACCTCTCGGGCGACGAGGCGTGCAACTGACCCGCGCCCCTTCGCCCCGAGCGGGACGGGACGGGAATTCCGCAACAGTTGTTTGGCGTGGGTTCGATGGGGGAGGCAGCTTCCCCGGGTTCGTCATGTCGCTCCGCACGCGCTGGATGCTGTACACCGGTCTGCCGATCGTGCTCGCCTTCGCCCTGATCATCGGAGTCGTCACGGTCTTTCTCGGCTACCAGGCCCGGTTCGAGGCCCGGGGCTGGATGATGAGTGCGATGGATCGCACCGTGCCGACCCTCGACCGCGAGGGCGCGGAGTTCGTCAGCGACTTTGGCGTCCTCCTCCGGCGGTGTGCGAAGGGCGGAGACACGACTCTCGACGTGGCGGTGCTGGACGCGATCTCGCACGACCACGCGGACCTCGTCTACGCGCTCCGGGGGGAGGACGGCGACTTCCTCGCGGGCAGCCGCTGCGCGGCGGTCCCCATCGCCTCCCAGGCGTCCTTCGTGGACTGCGGGGGGCGGCTGGTCGCGATGGAGAGCGTGCCCATCGGGCTGCGGACCCTGCAGGTGGGACGCTACGTCGACGGCGAGTACCTGCGCGACATCGCGGTCGCCACCCTCACCGAGGCGGTCCTGCTCGACGGGGACGGGGTCGTGGACGTCACGACGATCAGCGCGTCGGGGCTCCCGTACCGGCCGCAGATCACCGAAGTATCGGGGGATCTCCGGCCCGCGTCGGGGCGGAGCTTCGGCGAGGCGACCCTGCAGGGTCCGCCCTACCGGGGGTACATGACGCAGCAGATGGATGCCGGGAAGCGGCGAGTCCGCGTGTACTTCATCTCGGCCCCCCTGGATGCGCGCCACTGGCTGCTGCTGGCGGCGCCGGTCGACGCGCGGAGCGCGGGTGCGACCATCGCCACGGGGTTCATCTCGGCGATCATGCTCCTCGGAGGGACCCTCGTGCTCCTGGCGGTGATCCTGTTCACGCGACGGCTCGCGGATCGGCTGGCGGAGCTCGCCATCGCCGCGCGCCGCATCCGGGGCGGCAACCTCGAGGTCTCCGTGCCCGTGGACGGCTCGGACGAGCTCGCCGTGGTGTGCTCCGCGTTCAACGAGATGACCGCTTCCCTGCGCGAAGGGCGGCGGGACCTGGCGGAGGCCTCCCGCCTCGGTGGGATGGCCGAGGTGGCGACCGGGGTGCTGCACAACGTCGGGAACATCGTGAACAGCGCGAACGTGAACGTGGAGGCGGCGCGAGCGCGCGTGCAGGGCCTGCGGACCGACCGGCTGGCCCGGGTGGCGGACCTCCTCGACGAGCAGTCCGATCTGCCTGCCTTCCTGTCCGAGGATCGGCGGGGTCGGATGGTGCCAGCCTACGTCGTGCGCGTGGCCCGCAGCCTGGACACGGATCGCGCCCGGCTCCTCGAGAGCCTCGACGCCCTGCAGGCGGACGTGGAACAGATCAAGTCGGTGGTGGCGGTCCAGCAGACCTACGCGCGCGCGGTCGCCATCCGGAACGTGGACTCTATCGACCGGGTGGTCGCGGACGCCGAGGCGACGGTCCGCTCGGGGTTCGAGGGCCACGGGGTGCGCCTCGTCCACAACCTCGAGCCCATCGACGCGTTCCCCATGGACGCCACGCGGATCACGCAGATCGTGGCCAACGTGCTGCGAAACGCGAAGGAGGCAGTGGTGGCCACGGGGCGGCCCGACGGCGAGGTCCACTTGCGCACCCGCGTCGTGGACGGGATGGCCCGGATCGAGATCGAGGACAACGGCGTCGGCATCCCCGCCGAGGAGATGGAGCAGATCTTCCGGTTCGGGCACACGACCAAGCCCAACGGCCACGGCTTCGGGCTGCACATGGCCGCCATCTCCGCCGAGGGCATGGGGGGGAGCCTCACCTGCGCCAGCGACGGGCCCGGCCGGGGCGCGCGGTTCACCCTCGAAGTGGCGATGACCGAGGACGGGTTGAGGTAGCGCGGCTCAGGGCGTGCGCTCGATCCACAGCTCCGCGCCGAACTGCTTGACCGCCTCCATGCAGCTCCAGCGGCTCGTGTCGTCGATGCGGGCCCAGCCGCCGCTCGTCAGGGTGTAGCCCTGGGGCGTGGCGGTCTGGCCCCGGGCGAGCTGGGCGGCGCCGTCGGGGAAGCCCACGCGCATGGTGCGCTCGCTCCACGGGCCGCAGCGCGTGGCGTAGGCCTGCACCTCGCCGTCGTCGGTCCAGGTGAAGGGATCGGGCGGGGTCGCATGCCCCGGGTCGCCGTGGCGGGCGGCCCACACCAGCAGGCCGGTCGCGTCGTCGATCTCCAGGGTGCCGCGCGGCACCTCGTCGCGGCCGCCCGGGTAGTAGACGCGGTCGTGCACGGTGAGCGTGTCGCCGACCGAGCGCTGCGACAGCGACACGACCTTGGCGCGGACGCCGACGACCCACTTCTTGCCCGCGCCGTCCTGCAGGGTCACCCAGCTCGCGGCGGCCGGGTCGGTCTCGCTCGGCGCCCACAGCGCCCAGTCCCCGTCCACGAAGCACGGGGCCGGGCCGGAGCCGATCGCGGAGATGGTGCCGTTCACCACCAGCTCCGCCTGGTTGGTCGCGGCGATCGCGGTGGCCTCGTCGGGCCAGCCGCCCTCGGGAGCGACGCACGCCCCGAGCCCGGGAGCGCCGGGCAGGTCGGCGGGCAGGGTCTGGGGGGGATGGGAGCAGCCGGTGAGCGCGAGGGCGAGCAGGATCATGGGACACCTCGGCCCCTGAATAGCCGGCGCGCCAGCATCCGGCCGACCTCGTGGACCTCGTGCACGCCGAGCAGCAGGGTGGTTCCGACGTAGACGGCGAGTCCCGTCGTGGCGAGCGCGGCCGCGCGCTCGACGGCGATCAGGTACACGCCGAGGTGCTCGCTCCCCTCGAAGGCGGGCAGGTCCGGCAGCCAGGGGGACAGCACCCACCCGACGGCGATCCCGAGGGCGACCGCGGGGACCGTGCGCGCGAAGAACCCGCCGTAGTGGTCCTTCACGCCGGGGAACTGCCGGCGCAGCAGCACCATCAGGACCACGACGTAGGTGGTGATCGCGGTGGCGCTCGCCGCGGCGAGGCCGGTGGTGCCGCCGTGGATCCGCCCGAGCACGTACACGGGGTAGGCCACCACCACGAGCACCGTGCCCACGATGGTCGGCAGCCAGGTGTTCCCCATCGCGTAGAACCCCCGCGCCACCACGGTCTGCGCCGCCCAGGCCCACAGGCCGAGGGACATCACCCCGAGCGCGGTGCCGATGGCCTGGTGCTGGGAGGCGGGTAGCTTGGGGCCGTAGACCACGGTGGCGATCTCGGTGCCGGCGACGGTCACCCCGACCTGCGCGGCGAAGGCGAGGACGAGCATCCGCCGCGTGGCGCCTGCCAGGGTCCGGTACGCCTCGTCGCGGTGTCCCTGGTGCAGCAGGCGCGTCAGCGTCGGGAAGGCCGCCACGCCGGTGGCGAGGCCGAAGACGCCCATCGGCACCTTCATCAGCGTCTTGGCGTACTGGAGGGTCGAGATCGCGCCGGGGCCCAGGAGCGACCCCTCCCGGCGGAGGATCCAGTCGTCGACCACCACGATCGACCAGCCGAACATGATCGGCAGGGAGCGCCACAGGTAGGCCTCGAGGTCGTCGTTCCACCGCAGCACCGGGGTCCAGCGCATCCCCATGCGCAGGCAGCCGATCAGTGGCAGTCCGAAGGGCCCGACGATGCTCCCGGCGAGCACGCCCCAGGCGAAAGCCCAGGCGCCCAGCGACGGGCCGAGGAGCAGGCCGGCCACGACGATGCTCCCGGTGTAGAGCAGCGGCGCCAGGGCCGGGAGCGCGTGGCGATCGCGCGCCTGGAGCGCCGCCGAGAGCAGCCCCCCGACGAGGTGGAAGATCTGTGCGGGGAGGATGATCCGCGACAGGGCGACGAGGTCGGCGGCCTCCTTCGCGTCGAAGCCGGGGGCGACCACCGGCACGAGCCAGGGGAGCGCGAACCACAGCCCGATGGTGATCAGCCCGAGGGCGAGCACGAGTGCGTTCGCGATGACCGAGAACGCCTGCCAGGCCCCCTCCTCGTCGTCGCGCGCCAGGTAGCCGCCGAAGATCGGGATGAACACGATCGACAGGGCGCCGCCGGCGAGGAGGTAGTTCAGGAAGTCCGGGACGACGAAGGCGGTCCAGTAGACGTCGGCCGCCGAGCCGCCGCCAAGGATGCGCCCGATGACCGCCTCGCGCACGAGGCCGATGATCCGCGACAGGAAGATCGAGGCCGCCCAGATCGCGGCGGCGATGCCGATGCGTCGGCCGGAGTCCGCGGGCGGGGGCGTCGGCGGCGGGGCGGGGGGCTCGAGCGGGGGCATGCGGGGGCACGGGGGTGGGAGGGCCGTCGGGGGCGGCCGGGAGTGTACGACAGGTGCGGCCCGGCGTGGTTCCTCGCGCTCCCCTCGTGCTCGCTATCGCGGGTCGCGGCAGCAGCAGTAGGAGAGGTAGTTGTAGGATGTGGCCAGCACGGCATCCTGGGAGGCGGTCGCCTCCGAGCCACCGTTCTGGGATCCGCTGCACGTGTAGTTGTAGAAGGTCCCGACAAGCTGTCCGTTGGAGGTCGCCTTGCCGGGGAAGCCGGCGATGGAGACCTCGGCGTCGCACGCCTCGCCGTAGCTGCTGCAGATGGTGCTGCAGGTCTTCCCGCTGTTGGTGTTGCGCACGCGGACGAGGTTGCCGCAGCAGCCCGAGCCGCCGGTGTTGGTGCTCCCGCGGCACGCGGCCGCCGCAGCGGCGTGGAGCATCATCCATGCCGCGTCGTAGTCGTAGTGGGTCGGTGGCATGGCCTGGCAGTCACCGATCCCGCAGGTGCCGTCGCCGTCGACGTCCTCGGTGCTCGGGTCGCACACGCCGTTGTCGTTCAGGTCCCAGCACGCGCGGCCCGGGTCCCCCTTGGCGCCGGTGGGGCCCTGCGGCCCGGTTCCGCCCTGGGGCCCGGCCGGTCCCTGGCAGTCCCACCCGTCGCAGACGTTGTCGCCGTCGATGTCCTCGGTGGTGAGGTCGCACGCGCCGTTACTGTTGGTGTCCCAGCAGGCCAGCCCGTTCGGGCCGATCTCGCCCTTGGGTCAATGGGGCCCGACGTCGCCCTGGGGTCCGATGTCTCCCTGGGGTCCGACGTCGCCCTGCGGCCCCTGGGGTCCGGTGTCGCCCGGGTCGCCCTTGGGTCCCTGGGGCCCCTGGCAGTCCGAGACGCCGCAGGCGCCGTCGCCGTCCATGTCCTCGGTCGCCGTGTCGCAGGCGCCGTTGCCGTCGAGATCCCAGCAGGGGAGCCCATCCGCGCCGGGCGGTCCCTCCGAGATCGAGCCGGAGCTCTGACATGCCGACCGCACGCCCACCAAGAGCCAACCCATCCAACGCATCGCACCCTCCGCGGGCACACGGTAGCGCACGGAGAAGCGATCCAGGAAGCAGAGCGGCGAGGAGCGCCTGCCAGCGCCCCCCGCCGCAGCGGGCTCCCCGACCGGAAGAGGTCCCGGCGGAGGTCAGTTGGCCGGGTGGAAGAGGACGCGCGCGATCTCGTTCTCGGGCGCGTTCAGCTCGTTCACCTTCATGCCGTAGTTGCTGATGCTGAACAGGTTGTCCTCGATGTACACGCTGCGGCGCATCCAGGCGTACCAGTAGCAGCTGTTGCCGTCGTAGTAGTCGGGGTCGCACTGGCTGCTGTCGATCAGGTCGGCGTGGTCGACCCGACCGATCTCGGACAGGTCGTCGGGGGTCGCGTGGAGCACGAGCATCCCCGAGAAGCCCTGCCAGTTGCTGGTCACGTCGTCGTAGTCGTAGGTGTAGATCGGCAGGGACAGCACGTCGTTGTGGTAGGTGAAGGCGTGGTGGTCCCACAGGGCCTCCGACCAGCTCCAGTCGTCGCTGTTCACCGTGTACTGCTCGGCGAGGCGCGGGTTGGACATGTCGCTCACGTCGAACACGTTGACGCCCATCCCGGTGATCTGGCCGTCGGAGTTCGCGGCGTAGCCCACCGTCAGCAGGTGGTCCTCGTCCATCGGGTGCAGGTAGGTCGAGAAGCCGGGGACCTCCAGCTCGCCCGCGATCCGGGGATCCGTCGGGTCGGAGAGGTCCAGGGTCCACAGCGGATCGACCCACTGGTAGGTGGTCATGTACGCCTTGTCACCCAGGAACCGCGCGCTGGTGATCTGCTCGCCGGGGGCGATCCCGCTGACCTTGCCGACGACGTTCAGGTGCCCGGCGCCGTCGTCACGCAGCACCTCGACGCTGTTGCCGCCCTGATCGGTGCCCGTGCCCCACCACCAGTCGGTCTGGGAGGAGGCGACGCGCAGGTCGTCGTCGTACTCGCTCATGCTGAACTGGTTCAGCACCCACCCGTCGATCTGGCCGGCGGCGACGTACGCCGGGTCGCCGTTCGTCAGCTTGAACTTGTGGATGTTCGTGGTGAGGTCCATGTCGCCCCAGCCCCACCACCACCACCAGGAGGTCTGCGCGACGTACAGGTTGTCGCGGCTCGCGTAGACCTGCCAACCGTCCGACAGCACGCCGGTCGCGCCGAGATCGCCGGTCGCGATGTCCAGGTGCACGATGCTCATCATCGCGTACTGGCTCATGTCGGCGGGGCGGTACACGTCGCTGCACTGCTCGAGGGGCTGCGGGTCCCCCGAGGCGTCGGCCGAGTCCTCGTACATCGGGATCAGGTCGGTGAGGTCCATGTTCTGCACGATGTCGTGCACGTAGGGGCGCAGGATGTCGCGGGCCTGGTCGCGGATCTGCTCCTGCTGGGCGTCGCTCGCGTTCCAGTCCATCTCGGGCAGGCCGAGCTGGTCGTTCCACAGCAGGTCCCAGGCCTCCTGCGGGATGGGCAGGTAGGAGTTCAGCACCAGGTAGGCGTTCTGGTCGATGAGCCGCCCGTCGGCCATGTACCCCTCGAAGTCCACCTTGCGGGTGATCTCGGGGTTCGACCGGTCCGTGACGTCGACGAAGGTGACTCGGGTGCCGCCGTACCACCGGCCATCGATGGCGTTGGAGTCGTAGTAGTAGGAGAAGACGACCGCGGTGTCCTGGTACAGGAACAGGCCGTAGGCGTACCCGCCGAGGTCGACCGTGCTGACCAGCTGGCTGTCGGCCACCGGCCAGGACTTCACGATGTGCAGCTCCTGGCCCTCCACGGTGTAGATGAAGTTGCCGTCGGTCTTGACGATGTCGACCTCGTCGACGCCCTGCTCCTGGACGTTGGTGGTCGTGTAGTCGGAGGGGCTGGAGGAGCTGTCGTTCGAGGAGGGGCTGTCCTCGGCGGCACCCTCGGCCACGCCGTAGGCCCAGATCGTGTACCGGGAGCGCACCAGCTGCTCGAGCATCGCGTCCTCGGCGTAGTCGCGGAGCTGGCCGCAGTTGCCGAAGGTGCGCAGGGCGATGTCGCCCGAGGTGTGGGGTTGGTTCGGTTGGCACCCAGCCAGGTTCGAGGCGGCGAGGGCGCTGGCGAGGACGAGGGTGCCCAGGCGCAGGGGTCGGATGGTCATGGAGGTCCTCCAGGGGGTTCGGTCATCCTCTTGGGAAGCAAGGTGCGTGCCACCGCAGCGAATGACCGAGAATGCTGGATTCTTGTCGATTCGGATCGCCGGCCCCGAGGGGTCGGTGGGCCCGATCGCGACATCCGTGTCATACCAGCCTCGATGCCCCGTCCCCTCACGATCCTGCAGGTCGGTGCCTTCCCGTTCCCGCTCCACCAGGGCTCGCAGGTCTACGTGCGCGGGATGGCGACCGCCCTCGCGCGGCGCGGACACCGGGTGCTGCTCGCGTGCTGGGCCCACGGCGACGGGCCCGACCCGGAGGGGGTGCAGATGGTGCGCGCGGTGCCGGTGCCCGGGGGCCGCGTCGAGCGGAGCGGGCCCCACTGGTCGCGGGGGGTGCAGGATCTCGCCCTGATCGCAGCGGTGCGACGGGCGCTTCGCCAGGGGGTCGACGTGGTGCACGCCCACAACGTCGAGGCGCCGGTGGTCGCGCGTATCGCGCGGGGGCGCCACCGGGTGCCGGTGATCTACGACCAGCACACCCGGATGGAACAGGAACTCCCCACCTATGTCCGCGGGCGGCTGCGTAGGCGGGTGGCTCGGGGGGTCGGGGGCGTCGTCGACCGGTGGGTCCCCGCCCTGTGCGACGCGTCCATCGCCCTGTCCGAGGCGGGCGCGCTCGCGCTGCGGGCCACCGGGGCCCGCGAGGTGGTGCGCCTCGACCCGGCGGTGGATCTCGACGACCTACGCGGGGCCGATCCCGACCGGGCGCGGGCTCGGTGGCGCCTCGGCGACCGCCCATGGGTGGTCTACGCGGGGAACACCGACGCCTACCAGGAGCTGCCGCTCTGGTTCGAGGCGATGGCGCGGCTTCCCAAGGCGGGCCTGCTCCTGCTCACCGGGGACGACCACGATCCCTGGGAGCGCCGGGACGCCGCCCTGGGCATCGGAGAAGACCGGTGCCGGCTGGTGCGCACCCGCGACTTCGCCGAGGTCCGCGACGGGCTGGCCGCCGCGGCGCTGGCCGTGTCGCCGCGATCGCAGTGCGCGGGGTTCCCGATCAAGCTGCTGAACAGCCTGGGCCTCGGGGTGCCGACCGTCGCCGCGGGGGGCTCGGCGCGCGACCTGCCCGGGGTGGTCGCCGTGCCCCCGCGTGATCCCGAGGCGCTCGCCGGGGCCCTGGGCGCCCTGCTGGCCGATCCGGGCCGTCGCGCACACCTGGGCGAGATCGCCCGAGAGGCCGTCCGGACCCGGTGGAGCTGGGCGCCCCGGGCGGCCCGACTGGAGGAGTTCTACCGGCGTATCCGTGCAGCCGGGTGATTTGACACGCCCAGGGCGGAGACGGCCTGTTCGAAAAGGCACGAGGCGCGGTGGCGCGGAGGGCCGCAAGCCGGCGGCCGGTATCCGCCGGATGTGCTGTTTTCAGGTGTTGACGGGTGCATCTCAAAGATCGTGCTGGTACTTGGCACGGGTGTTGCTCCAGGGTGGGGATGAGCCCCGCCCAGGCTCGCCAGCAAGAACCTACCCGAGCGCCCGGCCTCGACCCGTCCCCCTCTGCGGTCACCGGACGCTCAGGTCTCTCTGGCGTCGGTGACGATGGGACGCTCCACCCACCTCGAGCGCATCCGCCTCGGGCCCGAGCGGGCTCTCATCCGAGCCGCTGCAGGTGGCCTTCCGCGAGCTCCTGCTCGCGGGTGGACTGCTGGTGACGCACGCCGACGGGCACCCCATCCGCCGCGACCAGGCGCAGATCCTGATTCACGCGCTGCTCCGGCTGTGTGCCGATCCGGAGGAGCGCATCGGGTCGGTGCACTCGCCCGAGGAGGCGCAGCAGATGCTCGACGGCGCTGCGAAGTGGCTCGCGGAGAACGCCGGACAGGAGCGCTACGCGGCCTTCCTCCAGGTCGCCCACATCGCCACGGTGGACGGCACCTGTCCACCCAGGCCTCGTCGAAGACGCCGCTGTTCGGGTTCGACACGGACGACGTGCGCCCCGGTTGGGAACCGGAGCCGTCAGCCTGGCGGGCTGGTCCTGCTCAGCGGGACCGCGTCGCTGCCGTCTTCGGCGAGGCAGCCGAGCTCCTCGAAGGGGTGCTCGAGCACCCGCTTGACCGCCTCGATGCCGAACCGGGCGTTCAGCCCGTCGTCGATGCGCTCGTCGTAGGTGTAGCGGATCGGGAGGATCGGGCGGACCACGACCTCGCCGTCGACCGCGACCGGGCGCTCCTCGACCTCGCCAACCATCACGAACAGCGGGCAGGTGCCCCACTCGTACAGGTGGTGGTAGCCGGGTGCCATACCGAGGCTGCCGAGGTTGGCGACGAACATGCTCGCGAACATCCCGTCGCCGTCGATGAAGGAGCCCGGCAGCAGGCCGTAGTGGTCGAGGAGGCGCAGCGCCCGGTTCATGATCTGCAGGCCCGGCCGGGGCAGCTTGTTGAACAGGTCGTACTCGCGGTCGTCGCGGGTGACTCGGGAGGAGCGCTCCTCGGAGACCTTGGCCTGGATCCGCCGGCAGAGCTGCTCGAAGGTCTCGCCGTCGAGCATCTCGAGCTTCACCTCCGAGAGCTTCGCCGTGCGGTCGAGCTTCTTGCGCTTCATCGAGAAGGTGATCCACCGTCCGTGCCGCTGGTAGAGGCGGCGGCCGGCCACGAACCGATTCATGCGCGGGTTCTCGGCGAGGCCGACCGCGCCGGCGGCGACGAGCGCATGGGTCAGGCGCGCGTCGAAGCGGGGGCCGGCCTGCTCGAGGTAGGCGAGCAGCGCGGTGGCGTCGACCGGCGAGTCGAAGAACACGAGCGACTCGTTGCGCTTCGGCATGATGAAGAACATCAGCCGGCGGTAGGGGTGGGTCCCCAGGACGCGCCCGTCGGGACGGCCCGAGCGCACCTCCAGCAGGAACCAGGCGAGGAGCAGGACCAGCAGGAACAGGGTGCTGGTGGACACGGGCCACCTCCAAGCGGTTCGAGGATACGCCTCGGGGCACGGCCGTGGGCTCCGTCAGATGCGGCCCCGCGCGGGTGCGACGCGACGACCGCGGAGCGCTCGGGTCCCGAGCGCGATCGCCCAGCCGAGGGCGGTGGCGGTACCGAGCCACGCGGTCACGGTGGCGAGGCCAGGGGAGAGCCACCAGGCCTGGCCGAGCACCGCGAGGGTGAACCCGCCGAGGATGCCGACGTAGGCCAGGCGCACCACCGCGGGGATCCGTGGCACTAGGGGGCGGGTCAGGGTGAGGAGCACCGGGCCGAGGATCGCGTAGTGCAGGCCGGCGATGGATACCGCGTGGTTCGCCGGCAGCAGGCGGGTGCCGAGGAGCAGCAGGGCGCCCCCCAGGCCGACCCACAGCAGGCGCACGTCCAGCGGCGCCCGAGCGTGCCAGCCGGCGACGGCGACGAGCGCACCGAGGATCGCCAGGCACAGGAAGCTCGCGAGGAAGGGCATCGGGCCGAGGGCCATCGCGCTGCCGAGGGCGGCGAGGAACCACAGGGCCGACGGGGGCGCAGGGCTCCGTCCAGCGCGAGCGCCGCGGGGACGACCACCCCGAACAGGAGCAGGGTCAGGAACCCCTGGACGAGCCGCTGGGCGAAGGTCGGGGCGGACAGGCTGGTGGCCGCGACCCCGGGGATCGCGATCGCGGCGAGGACGATGGCCGGGGCCGCGGGGGCGAGCCAGTCCCGGGGGTTGCGGACCCGGCGCGCGAGGCGGGCCGCGCACAGCAGCCACACGCCGAGGACCATGGTGGAGCCCCCGATGGCGAGGGGCCCGTAGCCGGCCCGGGCGAAGCCGAGGGTCGCGAGGAGCACGGCCCCCGCGTACACCGCGGTCGTTCGCGGGCCCGGCACCGGCGCGCCGAGACCCGCCCAGGCCCACCACACCAGTGGGAACAGGATCCCGTAGTAGCCGAGGTGGCTGTGGGCGTGGCGGAGCAGGTCGTACTGCCCGAAGGGCAGCGGCTCGGCGGCGAGGAACCATCGCAGGCACACCCCGAGGGTCACGGTGCCGAGCAGGGACAGGCCGGCGAGCCAGGCGAAGCGAGCGCGGGAGTCGGCCATCGGCGGCCCCCCTTGCGGGATCGAGTCCAGATGGCCATTTAATTGTGGATAGGAAGCTCCGCCAATAAGGGGTGTCCAGGAGGTCCCCCGTGCTGCTCAACCAGACTGTCGAGTACGCGCTCCGCGCGATGGCCACCCTCGCGAACGCGGACCCGGAACGCCTCGTGACCTCCGAGGAGATCGCCGAGCAGGCGGCGATCCCCGGCCACTACGTTTCGAAGGTGATGCGGCAGCTCGTGGTGGCGCGGCTGGTGCGCGGCAAGCGCGGGCGCGGCGGCGGGTTCCGGCTGGCGCGATCGCCCGGGGAGATCGCGTTCGTCGACGTGATCAAGGCGGTGGACGGGTGGCCGGAGCCGGATCACTGCGCCTTCGGTCACGAGCGGTGCAACCTGCAGGCGCCCTGCCCGCTGCATCCGACGTGGACACGGCTGAACGACATGCTGGAGGCGTGGGCGATGAGCACCACGCTCGAGGACGTCGGGTCGCTGGAGAACCTGGGGCACGCCCTGGCCGACTGAGCTACTTGCGGCGCCACCACGACCAGCGGCGATCGCCCAGGCGGGCGGCTTCGGCCGCGATGACCTCGGGGGCGCTGCGGTGGCCGAGGCGCTCGCTCACCACCCACACCTGCACCGGCTGGCCGGGGCCGTCGGCCGTCGTCTGCAGCAGCCCGGCCACGCGGACGCAGCGCACGAGCGCGTACAGGCGGGTCTCGAGGTCGTAGGTGACCAGGAGCACCGTGGGTTCGTGGCGATCGGGGAAGCACTCGATCACGAGCGGCTGGTCCAGGGCGTTGTCGAGGGATCGCTCGTAGGCGGGCAGCTCGAACCAGCGGTACTCACGGATCCGTGCGCTCACGCCCTGGAGATCCAGCGCCTGGCGGGCGTCCTCGAGCGCGCGGTGCAGCCGGCGCGTGGGCAGGGCGTCCTCGCTCCAGGTGGACCAGGGCTCCCAGCGGCCGGTGTCCTGGTCGAGCCACTCGACCTCGCCGACGCGCAGCTTGTAGTCCATCGCCGAGTCGCCCGGGACGATGTAGCCGGCGTAGTGCAGGTTGCGGCCGTGCTCGCGGGCCCACTCCACCTCGAGGAGCATCGAGGCATAGCCGAGGCTGTGCTTGCCGAACTCCGGGTCGTAGGTGCCGAGCAGGCTCTGCACGCCGTCCTCGCCGAGGTCGAACCACGAGAAGGCGACCAGGCGGCCGTTCTGGCGGATCGTGATCTCCCAGGTCTCGAACAGGTCGCGCTCACTGTCGCCGAACAGGAAGTCCTCGAGGGTGGGCGCGCGCTGGCCGCGAGCCACCTGCAGGTAGCGGCGGTACAGGGCGGCGCGCTCGTCGTCGAGCTGCAGCGGGCCGTCGGTGACCTGGAAGCGGCGCCGGATCTTGCGCAGGAGCTTGCGGTTGCTCTTGGAGAAGGGCTCGTCGTCCACGGGCAGACGGGTCCACACCACCGGGCGGAGCACCCCGTTGAACAGCAGGAACCGACACGTCATCAGCGTCTGGCCGATGCGATACCAGCCCCTGGCGAGGAACGCGTCGAGCTCCTCGCGGGACAGGTGGCGGGGATGGAGGACCTGGGTGCTCATTTGGGTAGACCGACTGCCTCAGCCTATCGGGCTTCAGGGGGGAGGCGATACGCCGAAGTGCCAGGAATTGTCCGCGCGCCTTCGCCGCGTCCAGGCGAGCGCGATCAGCAGGGCCCACCCGCCGCCTCCGGACCCGGTGGCGCACCCACATCCACCGGCGTTCACCGCGGTGTCCGTGGCGCTCGTGTCGGGCGCGCCGCTGTCCGCGGTGCCGGTGTCCGCCCCGGTGTCGGGGGTGGCGGTGGAGCGGGCGTGGGCGGGCCCGAGCAGTGCGAGGAGCAGCAGGAGCATCGGGGCCTGTGTACCCGGTGGTCACGTGGCCCGCGCGGAAATTCAGCCCTCGAGGCCCTCGAGGAGGCGGTCGGCGACCCAGTGCAGGTGGGCGCGGCGCTCGGCGATCCCGGCATCCGACAGCGGGTCGCTGCCCCAGGCGGGCTGGAGCAGGGGCGCGTAGGTGAAGAAGTTGATCACCGCCCCGCTGAAGGTCAGGAAGAAGTGCCGCGGCGCCAGCGGGCCGTCGGCGGGCGCCACCTCGGACAGGGCCTGCTCGACCAGGTGGTACAGGGCGGCGAGGTTGGCCCGGACCGCCTCCATCGGCGCGCCGCTCCCAGCGGCCACCCGCTGCACCAGCCTCGGGTAGTGCTTGTTCTCGGCGATGAAGTCGAGGTAGGCGTCGATCACCCGGTGCAGGCGCTCGCGGACGGGGGCGTCCCCCTCGAAGGCCGCGCGCAGGGCGTCGCTGTGGGCGTCGTAGTAGCCCTGGAGCACCTTGCCGAAGAGCGCTTCCTTGTTGCCGTGGTGGTAGAAGACGAGCTCCTTGTTCACCCCGGCCTCGATCGCGATGTCCCGCATGGACACGGCGTCGTAGCCGCGCTCGCCGAACAGGCGATCGGCGGCCGCGAGGATGCGTGGGCCGGTTTCGTCGGGGAGGGATGAGGCGGACATGGCGCGAGACTAGCCTGCGGTGGCATCCGCTGCACGGAGGCCGTGGAAGGACTTGACCGATCGGTCAACACCGGCTAGGAAGGGTGCGACGAAACCACAGGAGATACGGCGATGAACGTTCCGGTGATCGGTGGCAAGCAGATGGTGAAGGGCGGCGAGATCGTGACGCGGCTTCTCGCGGCGGAGGGCGTCGAGCGCGTCTTCGGGATCATCGACGGCACCTACTTCGGGATGTACTCGACCTTCGGCGCGAACGGGATCGAGCTCGTCACCCCGCGCCACGAGACCTCGGCGCTGCACATGGCCGGCGCCTACGCGCGGCTGACGGGCAAGCTCGGCGTCTGCATGGCGAGCAACGGTCCCGGGGTCGCCAACGCGCTGCCCGGCGTCGCGGTCGAGCAGACCGAGGGCAACCGGGTCCTCCTGATCACCAGCAGTCGGCGGCACGCCGTCGTCGAGCCCGATCGCGGCGGCGCCTATCAGTGCTTCCCGCAGCAGCAGGCGATCGCGGCGATGGCCAAGTACAGCGTGCACGTCCCCTCCGCCGACCGGATCGCGGAGTTGGTGCGGCGCGCCCTGCGCATGTGCTTCACCGGGCGCCCCGGCGTGGTCCACGTGGACATCCCCGAGGACCTGATGAACGGGGCCTTCGAGCCCTCCGACGACTGGTTCCGCGCCCCCGAGCGCACCCGGCAGGTGGCGCCCGTCGAGCCGACCGCACACCAGGTGGCCGAGGCGGCGCGGATGCTCCGGGCGGCCAAGCGCCCGCTGATCCACGCGGGGTCCGGCGTGCTGCACGCCGGTGCCTTCGACGCCCTGGTGCGGGTCGCCGAGCAGCTCCACGCCCCGATCACCACGAGCTGGGCGGGCCGCGCGGTCGTGGACGAGCGCCACGATCTCGCGGTGCCGATGCTCTTTGTCGGGGCGGTCGACCAGGCGAGGCGCGAGGCTGATCTCGTGCTGATCCTCGGCTCCCGGGTCGGCGAGACCGACTGGTGGGGCAAGGCCCCGCACTGGTGCCGTGCGGGCGAACAGGCGACGATCCAGGTCGACCTCGACCCCACGATCCTCGCGAACATCCGCCCCACGGAGCTGCCGATCCTCGCCGACGTGGGGGCGTTCCTCGAGGCGCTCGGCGCGGCGCTCGCGGGCGGCGCGGGCGAAATGGCCCCGCGCAAGAAGTTCGTCGGCGCGCTGCACAAGGCGATGGCGAAGCGGCGCAAGGCGCTCGACAAGCACCTGTCCAAGCGGGGGCTGCCCATGCATCCCGCCCACGTCGCGCCGACCGCGCAGAAGGTCTTCGGCGACGACGCCATCGTGGTGATCGACGGCGGGAACACCGCGATCTGGGCCAACTTCTACCAACAGGTCCGGCGTCCCGGCACCATGCTCTCCACCCCGAAGATGGGGATGCTCGGCGCCGGCTGCTCG
>Ga0114931_10000929_pt1 | contig 36802 bp, 30 predicted proteins | sample 2SBtaG_FD_89579 | JGI IMG/M metagenome (GOLD analysis project Ga0114931, IMG submission 89579) | Deep subsurface microbial communities from Kolumbo volcano to uncover new lineages of life (NeLLi) - 2SBTROV14_V59a metaG | ecosystem: Environmental > Aquatic > Marine > Volcanic | place: Kolumbo... | reverse complement strand
GCCAGTCCAACGGCGTCCTTGACCTTGATGACGATCTTCATCAACTGCTCTCCGAGTCCCATGATCCAGCCTCCTTCGCGTAAGGGGGGATCAAGCCCGGGACACAATCTTTTTTACACGACCGAGCTGTTCGACGCGCACTGAACGGCGCGCTCGCGAGGCACCGGTGTGTGCGCGGAGCGCCAAACGGCGGCCGAAGACCTGCCGCAGCCCCTCGAGACACTCCGCTGCCACGACGTGCCGGGTCCACGCGGCGTTCCGCAGACGTCTCCGCCGCCATCTCGCCCGCCCGCAGCCGATGCGAGAGCGTTCATATCAACTACGCGCTCGAGCACCACGTAAGGGCCTGTCGTCAGATCACTGTCGTACGTTCCTATGGCAGTGTTGTCGGGTTGATAGGTGATATCCAGCAGGAACTCGCCGGCTCGCTCTCCGCCGCCGTTTCCTCCCGAGCCCGAGCATGCGCTCGTGAGAAGGAGCACACCGAGTGCCGCAGCCGCTTTCATGGAGCGTCGTCTCAGCGAACGTGGTGTCAGGCCGACTCGTTTCATGGCAACGCCTTGGCAGGTTCTAGCCACCTCGGCACATCAGTCCGGTTCCCTGGCGACTGGCCATGCTGAAGCGGGACTATCTTTTCGACATCCCCCTCACCCAGCTGATTTGACAGTTGGATTTTCCTAGCCGCCCAGTGGGACAGTCGACCGCTCCTCTCCCTCGTCCTCGTCGGGCTCCCCGAACTCCACGACCGAATGCGCCTGCACCGCAACCGCCGCCTCGCGGAGCGGGAACACCTCGCCGATGCTGCGTACGTGCGGAGCGCCTTCCCAGAGGATCGTCCGCGCGTGACGCCGTCGGAGTCGTTGATGGTCTTCCGCGACTACCTCGGGACTGCCCGCGGTCGAGATAGCAAAGTGGGTCAACCGCATTCGCTTGCGCAAGGCCGGCGTGCCCCCATCGAGAGCGTCGAGCTAGGGTGCGGCGCATCACCGGCGTTCTGGGTCGGTCAGCCAGGCACGTTCAGCCGGACGACGTCGTCGCTCGGACGGATCGCGCGGATAGAGCCGTCGTGCACGAACAACTCCGTGGCGCCGTCGGCGTCGCTCAGCACCTTCTTGATCTTGCCCTCGTCCAGCGCGAGCACCACCAGGGGTTTGGCGCCGCTGGCGATCGCCGCGACGTGGCCGCCAGCCGCGACCACTCGCTGACCGTTCTTGATGGTCGTGCTTCGCGCCAGCTCCTTCCAGCCGTCGTCGCCCTTGGCCATCCAAACCACTGCCCGCTTTCCGAGCACGACGAGTTCGTCTTCAGCCACGGCGGCGATGTCGCCAATGTCTCCGGTCTTGGCGACGTGGTCGATGAGCACCACCTCTGGCTCGTCGCTGTCGCGCGAGAAGGCATGCACGATCCCCAGCGAGGCGTCGAGGCCGTAGCCGCGGGTTCCACCCGGTGACAGCGCCAGCCGCTTGGGGCGGTACGCCCGCACCTGGTGAACGTCGGTTCCGGTGGCGAGCGTGTAGCCTTCCTCACGCAGGGTCGCGACCACATCGTCCCCGTCGGCGCGCACGGCGCACGGGTTCTTCTCCGGACCCCAATGCAGCAGGTGGTCGGACGGATTCCCGGGGTGTGTCCAGCCGCCGCGCGCGATGTTGTCCTCGCCGTCTGGTTCGACCAGCTTTGTGGCGACGGCGGGTTCCCAGGTTGGTTTGGAGGAAGCCGCCCTCGGCTTGCGCGCGGTCTTCTTCTTTGCCACCCGTTTGGCTTTGGGCTTGGCCTTCTGCTCCAGCATCTCGGCGACGTTGGTCAACGCGAAGTAGGTGTCGTCTGCGGCCGCGACTTCGGCGTCGAAGCCGTGGCGCACGACGACTTGGTCGTCCGCGTCGTTCACGAAATACATGCGGTCGATCTTGAACTTGCTCGCTGGCGCCAGCTTGGCGCCGTTCCACGCGACGAACCCTTCGTTCACCAGGTGCAGCAAGCGCCCACCTAGGCAGGCCCTGATGGGTCTGTCGCCGCCACGGCGCGCGTGGGTGATACTCGCCTCGCCCTCGCCGCTGGTATCCAGCGCGAGGATGCGCAGGTTGGTGCACACTGCGAGGTGGTCCCCGGTCAACCATGCGACGTTCTGGATGTCCTCACGATCCGGCGCCGTCCACAGCACGCGAACCTGGCCGCTGGCCGCATCGAGAAGCAGCACCACGTGGCTGCGGCCCAGGTTGCCGGCGAAGGCGATGCTCTTGGCAGACGGATGAGGAACCGACAGCGCTCGCGTCGTCACGCCCTCCGGAAGCGCGACATCGCGCGCCTCACCGGCGATAACCGCCTTGATGCTGCTGTGGATGCGCGCCGCGCCGACCGGCACGCGCCGTGGATGCGTGGCCGAGCCGTCGAAGCGCATGCCGTCGTCGTCGGTATAGAGGTCGCGGATGCTCTGGGGAACGTCGTCGTTGCTGATGGGCTCGGTCTTCGTCGCGATGGCGAGCCCAACGTGGCCGGCGGGCGGGTCGACGATGAGCTTGGCAATACGTGCCTGCCTTATTGCCAAGTAGACGGCCGTCACGGCTTCGTCGAACGCGGAGCGCGGCGCCGGAGCAGGGTAGGTAGCGTCGGCGGGTCGTTGGCTATGGGGAAGGTCGGGGCCGGCATCCAAGTTCGCGTAGTCCTCGGCCGCCGTCAGATGCACCGCTTCGACCAGGGGCGCGACCGACGCGTGCACCTGTTTGATGAAGCGCGCCACCTGGGCGAACAGGGTGGCGTGTTGGCTGTGCCTGGGTATGGCGACGAGGTAGGCGAACTCACGCGAGAACGTCCAGGGGCCGGGTTGCAAGGCCGACTTCTCGACGTCGCCGCAAGCGATCCACGCCCTCGCCAAGGCCGCACAGCAGGCGTCGTCTGGCTCCGACGCGAAGCGCAGCTCGTATTCGAACGCCAGCTCGTCGTGCCATTGTTTCGGCTTCTCTCCAAAGAACTTCATGCGTCCTCGATAGTGGGACCACCTGGGGAGCTCAATGCGCCGCCGGCACGTTCAATTCGCGAGCTGGGTCGCCTCGTCGCAGACAGAGGCACGGTCGGAGCATGTCGGAATGGTCGTCGATCCAGCCCGATTCACCGTCGCGGCGGCAGTGACGCGGCTGGTGATGCGCAGGTCGCCGCTCATCTTCGGCTCCGTTCAGGCAGCGAGCACCCCGACCGGCCGCATACCACGAGCCTCGCCACCGGCTGACATACGCGGGCTCCGACCCCCGCGACGAGGAAAGGGAGGGCCTTCCGGAGCCCGGCCCTGCGCGACCCCGGTCCGTTCATGACGACGAGTGAAGCCCCGAGGTGTGACGCCGCTCAGGCGACGAACGAGCCGAGACGACGGAAACGCTGGTAGCGATCGTCGCGGAGCTCGTCCGGCGAGAGGCCGTCCATCGACACGAGCGCTTCGAACAGCGCGTTGTCGAGCAGGCGCGCGGCCTCGTCGTGATCCTGGTGGGCGCCGCCGGCCGGCTCCTCGACGATCGCGTCCACCGCGCCCAGCTCCAGCAGGTCGGGCGCGGTGATCTTCAGACGCGCCGCCGCTTCGCCGACCCTGTCCGCGCTCTTCCACAGGATGGCGGCGCAGCCCTCCGGCGTGATGACGGAGTAGTAGCTGAACTCGAGCACGAGCACTCGGTTGGCCACGCCGAGCGCCAGCGCGCCGCCCGAGCCGCCCTCGCCGATGATCGTGGTGACGACCGGCACGCCCAGGCCTGCCATGACCTCGAGCGATGTACCGATGGCTTCGCTCTGGCCGCGCTCCTCGGCCTCGATGCCGGGGAACGCGCCCGGCGTATCGATGAACGTGATGACCGGCAGCCTGAAGCGGTCGGCCATCTGGTACAGGCGGATCGCCTTGCGGTAGCCCTCCGGGTTCGGCATCCCGAAGTTGCGCCGCATGTTCTCTTTCGTGTTGCGCCCCTTCTGGTGGCCGATCACCACCACGCTGCGACCGTGGTAGCGTCCGAGCCCTGCCACCAGCGAGGCGTCGTCCGCGAAACGCCGGTCGCCCCCGAGCTCGATCCAGTCGCTGAACAGCCGCGAGATGTAGTCGAGCGTGTAGGGGCGGTTCGGGTGCCGCGAGAGCTGCACCTTCTGCATGGGGGAGAGGTTGTCGAAGACCTCGCGCGCGAGCTTGGCCGCCTTGTCCTCCAAGCGCTTGAGCTCGACGGTGAAGTGCGGATCCTCGCTGGCGAGCTGCCGGAGCTCGCGCACGCGCGAGACCAGTTCCACTACCGGTCGTTCGAAGGCGAGGACGTGGGCCATGGGAAGCGCCCAGCCTGCCGCGAAGCCGCCCGGGAGTCGAGTGCGTGGATTGACGCGAAGCGGCAGCGCGCGCTCCCCGCGGCGGCGAACCCCCCCGGAACCCGAACAGGTCTAACCAGTCTCGACCGCGGCCGGGACCTGCACGTTCGGCCGGTAGCTCTTGATGTTGAAGACGCGGAAGGGCTTTTCCTTGCCCTTCAGCTGCGCGGGCGGCAGCTCCTCGTACTCGAACTTGTTCTGCAGCCGCGCCAGCGTCCCTTCGCTCACCAGGATCTGCCCTGCGGCGGCGATGCCGCACAGCCGCGCACTGGTGTTCGCAGTGTCGCCGATGACGGTGTAGCTGAGTGCCTTCGAGCTGCCGATGTAGCCGGCGACCAGCGGCCCGGTGTGGACGCCGATGCCTACGGCCAGCGGCGGGACGTTGAGCTCCATGCGCTTTCTGTTGAACTTGCCGAGCGCTTCCATCTGCTCGATGGCGCAGCTCACGCAACGTAGCGCGTCGTCGGGATGCGCCACCGGCGCGTCCCACAGCGCCATGATGCCGTCGCCCATGAACTTGTCGAGCGTGCCCTCGTACTTGAACAACGTCTCGACCATCTGCTCGAAGTACTCGTTGAGCATCTCGACGATGCCTTCCGGGCGTGCGCCTTCGCTCATGCGCGTGAAGCCGCGGATGTCGGAGTTGAAGACGGTGCATTTCTCGACGAGCTGACCGCCCTTCTTCACCTCGAGCTCGCCCGACAGCACCCGCTCGGCCACGTTGGGCGAGAGCAGCCGGCTGAAACGCTCGCGGTTGATGATCTCCTTTTCGATCTTCTTACCGAGGATGTTGATCTCGATAAACATGCCGGCCTGTGCGGCGATGCTCGTCACGATCTCCATGTCCTTCGGCTGGAACTGCGCGAGCGTCTCGCTATCGAGCCACAGGACGCCGAGGATCTCGTCGTTGTGCAGGAGCGGTGCGACGATGGCCGAGCTGATCCGGTTCAGGATCATGCTCTTGCCCTTGGACGCGGCGAAGTCCATCGCCGCGTCGTGCGTCAGCACGGTGGCCCGCTCCTTGATCACGTGATTCATGATCGTGGACGACACGCTGATCGGCGCGTCCGTACCGTCGCGGCGCAGGCTCGCGCCGGCGCGCAGCTCGGCGTTGCTGTCCATCAAGAAGATGACGCCGCGGTCCGCCCGCACGAACTTGAAGATCGTCATCAGGATCTTGTTCAAGAGCGTGGGCAGATCGCGTTCGAGCGCGATCTCGCGGCTGAGTTCGTGACTGAGGCGCAGGCGTTCGTAGTCGGCCTGGAGCTGCTGCGGATTGCCCGCCACCTGCTCGTACGGCAAAAAGCCCTTCTGGGTCGCGGCGATCTGCGTGCCGATGGCGCGCGCCTGGTCGTTCACGTCGACGCGCGTGGCGTTGACCGGTGGCATCTGGTCGCCCGGCACGTCGTCGAGCGTCACACCCAGGGGGCGGCGCGCGACGGCGGCGGACTCCGCGTACGCCGGCTGTGCGGGAGGCGAAGCCTGCGACGACCGAGGGACCTGGCTGGGGCTCTGGGTAGCGGGAACCGGTGCTGGCGCCTGGCCGGCGCCCGACTGCCACGCCGGAGGCCCTGCTGGGGCCGCTGCGATCGACGGCGGAGGCGCGATCGGTTGTCCCGAACCGTCGTCGAAGCGCGCGCGCGTCGTGCCGAGCGCGATGTCGTCGCCGTGACGGAGGCGCTGCTCGCCGACCACGCGCTCGCCGTTGATGTACGTGCCGTTCAGGCTGCCCAGATCCCTGAGGTGAAAGCCGTCGTCCCTCTGCTCCATCGTGCAGTGCTCCTTCGACACGATCTTGTCGAGGAGCTGGATCGAGTTGGAAGGGTGGCGGCCGAGGGAGTTGTGCGCCCGCAGCTCTACGACCTGCTGACCTTCCGGGGTAGCGAGGAGGAGACGCGGCATCGCGGGAAAGAAGGGTACCGTCACGACCCCGCCGCGACAAGCGCGACCCCTCCGCCGGGGCCGATTACCCCACAAAATGGGGTCGCCGGCGCGCCACAGGCGGCCGTTCCGTGGCAGCCCGGATCTGGTAGGCTCGGTCCGTGGCGGACAAGCACATTCTGGCCATTGATCAGGGCACTACGGGCTCGACGGCCCTCGTCATGGGGACGGACGGCTCCACGCTCGGCCGGGCGAACCAGGAGTTTCCCCAGCATTTCCCCCAGCCCGGTTGGGTGGAGCACCAACCGGAGGAGATCTGGGCCAGCGTCACCGGCTCGGTCCGCGAGGCGCTCAAGCGGGCGGGGATCAGCGGGGCCGACGTTGCGGCTATCGGCATCACCAACCAGCGCGAGACCACGCTGCTCTGGGACCGGAAGACGGACGCACCGCTCCACCGCGCGATCGTGTGGCAGGACCGCCGGACGGCCGACCGCTGCCAGAAGCTCAAGCAAGGGGGCCACGAGGCCGCCGTGCGCGACGCCACCGGCCTGGTGATCGACCCCTACTTTGCCGGAACGAAGATCGGCTGGCTGCTGGACAACGTCGACGGTGCCCGGCCGCGGGCCGAGCGCGGCGAGCTCGCATTCGGCACGATCGACTCGTTCCTGGTGTGGAAGCTGGCCGGCGGCGCCGCCCAGATGGCACCCCACGTTACGGATGTGACGAACGCTTCCCGCACGCTGCTCATGGATCTCCGGAAGCGCGAGTGGCACCCGGGAATGTGCGAGCTGCTCGGTGTCCCACCCGCGCTTCTGCCGCGCATCGTGCCGTCGGCCGGTGCCATCGGGCGCACCAAGGGCCTGGCGGAGCTGCCCGACGGGATCCCCATCGCCGGTATGGCCGGCGACCAGCACGCCGCGCTGTTCGGTCAGGCCTGTTTCCAGCAGGGTGAAGCCAAGTGCACCTACGGGACCGGCGCCTTCGTGCTGGTCAACACTGGAAGCGCCCCCGTCCCGAGCCGGTTCGGGCTGCTTTCCACGCTGGGCTGGCAGATCGGCGACGAGGTGGTCTACGCCCTGGAGGGCAGCTGTTTCATCGCGGGCGCGGCCGTGCAGTGGCTGCGCGACGGGCTCGGGCTGGTGCAGTCCGCCGCGGAGATCGAGGAGCTGGCGCGGAAAGTCCCCTCCAGCGACGGCGTGGTGTTCGTCCCGGCGCTCGCCGGGCTGGGCGCGCCGTACTGGGATCCCGACGCCCGCGGGCTGATCAGCGGTTTGACCCGCGGCACCACCGCGGCGCACCTGGCGCGCGCGACGCTCGAGGCGATCGCCTTCCAGGTCAACGACCTGCTCCGGGCCATGAGTGACGATCTCGGTCAACCAATCGCCCGCATGCGGGTTGACGGGGGCGCTGCAGCGAACGATCTTCTAATGGAGTTCCAAAGTGACATCTCCCGGGTCACGGTCGAGCGTCCCAGCGAGCTGGAGTCGACCGCACGTGGCGCCGCGATGTTGGCGGGAGTCGGCGCCGGGCTTTTCAAGAGCGGCGCCGAGGCCGCGCAGATGATCAAGATCGACAAGAGCTTCAGTGTGGGGATGAGCGACGAGGATCGCGTCGCACATGTGGAGCGCTGGCATGACGCAGTGCGTCGTTCTCGCAGCGGAGAGGCGGTCCGGGGCTGACACCAGGCCCGGGCGGACCAACCCTTTTACTAGAGGTACCAGGAACGATGGCTGACGCGGACAACGGTGGTTCCGGAGGCAAGCAGGCGATGCGCGAAGTGCCCGTCGACTGGGAAGCGCTGGAAGACGCCTTCGAGAACAACGCGCCCGAGGTGCACAGCTACCTGCACCTCGGCACGGGGGAGGTCTTGCGCGTGGTCGACGGCATCGCCGACCCGGAGATGCACGCGCGCATTGCTTCGGACCCCAACTACATGCGCATCGATCCGGTCAGCTCGCGGGAGCAGTACCGTTGGATGGAGCGCTTCATCCCCATGGTCGACGACGAGGAGCTGCAGCGCCGGCTCACCAACGCGATCGACGGCAAGGGAGCCTTCCGCCGCTTCAAGGACGTGCTGATGTCCTACGGCCCGGAGCGCGAGCGCTGGTTCGCGTTCCGCAGCGAGCGGCTGCGCGTCTTCATGGAGGCCTGGCTGGACGCGCACGCGCTGGTGCCGGTGGCCCGCCCGGTGTGGCCTACGGAGGCGCCGCCGGGCAGTCCGGAGGCATCTCAACCCATCTCGCAGGAAGCGCTCGCCGGCCGACGCGGTCGCAGCGCCGAGACCCTGCGCCAGCAGCTCGCCGAGCTTGCCGAGACCCTGGGCGCACGCGATCTGGAGAAGGTCACGGCGTTTGCCGAGTTCGTGAAGGCGCGTCGCGCTGCGCGCAGCTACTCCCATCGCCACGATGCGGGCAGCGGCGAAGCGAGCGGTGATCGCGAGTCGCGCGAGCTGCCCAAGGAGGGCGCGGCCAAGGCCGAGAAGGCCGAGAGATCCGGAGACGAGGAAGAGCCGACGCCCTCTTCCCGCAAACGGACGGCCTCTTCGCGTTGAGTCGGCGCAGCCTGGCCCCGCTGTTCGCGGTCGCCTTGGGGCTTTCGCTCTGGGGCCTGGCCTGGACGGCGCGCGCCGAGCCGGTGGTCGTCGATCGCGTCGTCGTGCGGTTAATCGCGCCCGAGACAGGCGGCGTGCGCTCGCCGCGATTCATCTCGCAGCGCGTGCTGGCGTTCGAGGCGCGGCTCGAAGCGCTGGCCGATCCCGATCGCATTCCGGGCGACCAGCGCCCGTACCGTGACCGCCACGTGCGGGCTGCGCTCGAGCGGCACATCACCGAGACGCTGCTCGCCTCGTCCCACATCGATCCGGAGCCCCGCGATGCCGAGCTGACGCGGCAGACGCGCGCGGCGCGACTGATGCTGATCGAGCGGATCGGTGGCGTCCAGGCCCTCCAGGCCGCGGCCCGCGCGGAGGGCATCGAGAATCGCGAGATCTTGAGCATCCTCCGCCGTCGTGCGCGGGCGAGCATCTACCTCGATCGCATGGTCACACCGATGCTGAAGCCGAGTGAAGCCGAGCTCCGCAACATCCACCGCACCGTGCGGACACCGTTCCAGGACAAGCCCTTCGACCAGATCGAATCCGCGCTCAGCCGCTGGTACGTCAGCCGCCGCCTCTACGCCGCTCTCGCCTCCTACTACCAGAACGCGCGCTCGCGCGTCGAAGTCACGATCATCGGCCCGGAGCAGTGAAGCGTGCCCACCGCGCTGCTGGATCTGACGGTGCTGGCCACCGGCTCGCGCGCGCGCGGCATCGGACGCTACGTGGCGGACCTGGCGCTCGCCATGTCGCGGCGGCTGGAGGACGGTTCGGGCGCGCTCCGGCTCCGCGGCGTGGAGAGACTGTCGTTCCTCGGACCCGGTCGCATCGCCGATGACGTTCCAGCGGCCGTCGAGCGGCTGCTGTCCAGTCCGCACGAGAACGCCCACATGCACTGGGCGTATCACGTGCGCATCGCCCTGCCGCGCGAGACGCGCCGCGCCCGCCCCGACCTCCTGCACACGGGGCACCCCGAAGCCACGCCGCTCGGGCGGTTGCCGTGTCCGCGCGTGACGACGGCGCACGATCTCATCGTCCTCAAGTTTGCCGAGCGCTACGCGAGCTACAAGGAGGGCTTCCGTCCCGGGCGCGAGCGGCTCGACCTCAGACGTTTCGGACGCCCCGAACACATCATCGCGGTGAGTGAAACGACGGCTAGCGATCTGGTGACGCAGCTCGGCATTCCCGCCGGGAAGATCAGCGTCGTGTACAACGGCGTGGATCTCTCGCGCTTCTCGCCGGAGGTCGCGCCGCGCGACAGCGAAGCCCGCGCGCGCCAGGGTCTGGAAGGGCGGAACTACCTCCTCTACGTGGGAGCGGGGGACTGGCGCAAGAACCCCGACGGCATGTTCGCCGCACTGTCGCGCGCGCGCCGCCGCGCGCCGGGGCTCGATCTGTGTCTGGCCTGGGCCGGCCGGCTCAACCAGGAAAACGGCCAGGCCGTCGGGGAGCTCGCGGTCCGGCACGGTGTGACGCGCGACGTGCACATGCTCGGCTACGTCAGCGACGAAGACCTCGGCGCGCTGAACCGGGGCGCCGTGGCGCAGCTCTTCGTGTCGCGATCGGAAGGCTTCGGATACCCGATAGTGGAGGCGATGGCTTCGGGCTGCCCCGTGATCACGAGCAATCGATCCAGCATGGCGGAGCTGGCGGGCGACGCGGCGCTGATGGTCGATCCGGAAGAACCGGACGAGATCGCCGAGGCTATCGTTGCGCTCGGGGAGAGCGAGTCCGAGCGGCGGCGCTTCCGCGACCGGGGCGCGGTGCGCTGCCGCTACTTCAGTCTGGACCGCATGGCGGACGAAACGCTCGAGGTCTACCGTTCCGTGCTCCGCGGCCGGCGCTAGGCGTCACGCGGAACGCCGCGCCGTGGCGCGAACACGAAGTAGCGCTGCAGCGGGAAGTTCCAGAGCAGGCTGACCGCGGCGGCGACAATCACGCGCGCCACGACGTACTGCATGCCGAGCACCGCCGTGAGCAGCCACTCGCCGGAAGCATTGAGCCCCAGGCTCGCGGCGGAGACGAAAACGTAGCGCACGGCCTGCCCGGCCGGCGGCGAGTGCCTCGCCTCGAACGCCCAATTGCGTCCGAGCAGGAAGTTGGTGACGGCGCCGGTGCCCGCGCCGAGCACGGTGCCCACGACCGGCGAGAGCCCCACCAGGCTCACTGCGGTGATCATCACCGCGAAGTCCACCGCCGTCGCGGCGACCGCCGCCACCTGGTGGCGCCCGAGCAGCACGAGTGGGTGGCGCGGCGGCGCAGGGCTCGGCGGGGTAGACATCGGTCGCCTCCGCGTGATGTAGGGACGTTCGTGGCGTGCCGCAAGCACAGCACGCCGGAGAACGTGGCAAAACCGCACAGTTTTGTGACGTTCTGCCACGGATTTAGCGAGCGGCTGCCAGGACCTGCCCGGCAGCCGCTTCGATCGACGTCAGTCGACTCGCACGTACTCGAAGTCGACGGGGCGGCCCTTGATGCCGCGCTTGGGGGCGGCGACCCAGTTGGCCATCTTGCCGCGCTCGTAGATGGGCTTGGTCATCAGGCTCTTGACGTAGGTGAGGTCGGCTTCGCTCGGTAGCCACTCGCCCTTGCGATTCTCCCACTCCTCGTCGGACAGGAACTCGCCAGCCGGTGTGGTGTGGAGGCCGGCGTACAGGCCGACGCTGCGGTTGAAGCGCCGGCTCGGAAGCATGAGCTTGAAATCGATGTTCTTCTCGCCCAGAAGCTTGTTGAACTTGTCGACGCCGCGCTGCGAGTCGCTCACGTAGGCGTCGCGCAGCACCTCGTTCATCGCGTTGCGGAGCGGCACGCTCTCGCGCTCGAGCTTGCCGTCCTTCGGTATCTCGAAGTCGTAGCTGCCCTCGAGCGCGACGTGATCCTCGAAGCGGTCCTCGTGCGCACGGCCCTTGATGCCGGAGGCGAAGTACGCCGCGGCGTTGCTGGAGACCTCCCCGCCGAAGAGATCCAGCGAGATCGAGTACCAGAAGTTCATGTAGCGCTGGATGGTCGGCAGATCGATGGCGCCGTGCTGGCGCGGGTCGTCGCCGGGGAACTCGTTCATGATATCCGCCGTGCGCTCGCAGACGCGCAGGATGCCCGTCTCGCCGACGAACATGTGGTGCGCTTCTTCCGTGAGCATGAAGCGCGTGGTGCGGCTCAGCGGATCGAAAGCGCTCTCCGCCAGCGCCAGAAGCTGGTACTTGCCGTCACGGTCGGTGAAATACGTAAACATGTAGAACGACAGCCAGTCGGCGATGGGCGCGTTGAAGGCGCCGAGGATGCGCGGGTTGTCGGGGTTGCCGCTGCGGCGCTTCAGCAGTGCTTCCGCCTCTTCACGGCCGTCGCGCCCGAAGTAGGTGTGCAGAAGATAGACCATCGCCCACAGGTGGCGTCCCTCTTCCACGTTGACCTGGAACAGGTTCCGGAGGTCGTACAGGCTCGGGCAGGTCTGGCCGAGCAGGCGCTGCTGCTCGACGCTGGCCGGCTCGGTGTCGCCCTGCGTGACGATCAGGCGGCGCAGCGTGTTCCTGTGCTCGCCGGGCACTGCCTGCCACGCGGGCTTGCCCATCTCGTCGCCGAAGCCGATCTTGCGGTCCTCGACCGGGTCGGCGAGGAAGATGCCCCAGCGGTAGTCGGGCATCTTGACGTAGTCGAAGTGCGCCCAGCCGTCCGAGTCGGCGCTGATGGCGGTGCGCAGGTACACGTCCTGCGACAGGAAGCCCTCGGGCCCCATCTCCTTCCACCAGTTGACGAAGCTCGGCTGCCACTGCTCGAGCGCGCGCTGCAGACGCCGGTCGCCCGCCAGGTTGACGTTGTTCGGGATTTTCTCGTTGGTTGCTACGTTGCTCATGTCTCCCTCGAATCAGGTGCGCTTGTAGTCGAACACGGGGCGTTCCGGGCTACCGTACATGGTCAGCGCGCCGCGTTTGCCGACGGCGTTGGGCCGCTGGAAGATCCAGTTCTGCCAAGCGGAGAGCCGTCCGAAGATTTTCGTCTCCATCGTCTCGGGACCGGCGAAGCGCAGGCTAGCTTCCATGCCGGTGAGCGCGTCGGGCGAGAAGGCCGCGCGCTCCTCGATGGCGATGCGGACCTCGTCGTCCCAGTCGATGTCGTCGGGGGCGAAGGTGACGAGACCCTCGTCGAGCGCTTCCTGGGTCGAGAGCATGCCTTCGCGGCCCTTGAGCTCCTCGGCGCGCTCGGGCTTGGCCAGGAAGCGCGTTCCGAGGCGCGTGAGGCCGTTGGACATCGGCAGCGGGCCGAAGTTCATTGGCGAGAGCGCGACCTGGGGCCCATTTTCCTCGAGGTCGAGCATCCAGGAGCGATCCGCCGCGATGGCCAACTCGAACAGCGAGCCCGCGAAGCACGAGCCAGGCTCGATGGTGGCGAACACGGTGCGCGCGGACAGGTCCAGCCGCTTGAGCACGCGCTTCATTTCCAGCACGACTTCCTTGGCGAACCAGTCGTTCTTCGCGGCTTCAACGAGGGCGCGGTCGCTTTGGAGGACCTTCTCCGCATCGCCTTCGGTCTTCAGCACGACCAGCCCGATCTCCAGCTGGTTGAAGCGCAGGTCGAGCAGCGCGTCGTCCAGCTCGCGGAAGGCGCGCAGGGCCCAGAGCTCGGCACCGGCCTTGCGCATGGCGTCGGCCGACGTGGGCTGCGCCTCGGCAGGAGCGCGCATGGTGAGCATGGCGACGCGCTTTTCCGGATCGCTATCGAGCGTGACGTACTTGTACGTGGTCGTATTGCCTTCGCGCTTCGGCTCGAGCGGCGGGAGCTTCACGCCGGGACCGCCGCGGTCCGTGCCGCGCTCGGCGGCAAGCTTGTCGGCCGCGGCCTTGATGCCGTCCTGGAAGCGACTGCGCGGCACCGTCTCGTCGATCAGGCCCCACTCGACGGCGCGCTTGCCGCGCACGCCCTCGGCGACGGTGGAGAAGGCGTCGGCGAGGTCACGCCGCACCTTGCGCTTGTCGACCAGGCGCGTGAGACCGCCAGTGCCCGGCAGCACGGCCAGAAGCGGCACCTCCGGCAAGCTGACCGCGGAGTTGCCGTCGTCCGAGAGCATGATGTGATCGCAGGCCATGGCCAGCTCGTAGCCGCCGCCGGAGGCGGTGCCGTTGAGCGCGGCGATGGTGGGCACGCCCGTCTCCTGGCTCATGTCCTCCAGGTACAGCTGCGTCTCGTTCGTGAACTTGCAGAAGTTGACCTTGAACGGGTGCGTCGAGGTGCCGAGCATGTAGATGTTCGCACCGGAGCAGAACACCTTGTCGTTGCCGCTGGTGACGACCAGCGCCTTCGTCTCGGGGTGCTCGAAGCGGATGCGCTGGATGGCGTCGGCGAGCTCGATATCCACACTGAGGTCGTAGCTGTTGAGCTTGAGCACGTAGTCGGAGCGCAGGCCGCCGTTCTCGGGAACGTCCATTGCGAGGCGCGCGATGGAGCCGTCGAACTCGAGCTTCCAGTGCCTGTAGCGGGAGGGATCGGTCTCGAAGCGGATGGGATCCATGGCGCGGACGCTAGCTCCGGACGTGATCCAGATCAAGCACTATGTTGCAGTTGACGGAGACAAAAAGTGCAATATAGTTCTTGATCGATGACAGCCAGGGTAGCCCAGCCGCGGCATCCGGCGCTTTCTGCGCTGGCACGGGCCGTGCGCGCGCGGCGCGTCGAGCGTGAGCTGACGCTGCACGCGCTGAGCGATCGCGCCGGCGTGAGCGAGCGCTTTCTGGTCCAGCTCGAGGCGGGGCAAGGGAACATCTCGGTGGCGCGGCTGTGCGACGTGGCGGCGGCGCTCGGTACGTCCGCCTCCGAGCTCTTGAGGGACGCCGAGTCGCCGCGGCGCCCCGGCGTGATCGCGCTGCTCGGACTGCGCGGCGCCGGCAAGAGCACGATCGGTCCGGAGCTGGCGCTGGGCCTCGGAGTCTCCTTCATAGAGCTCGACCAGCTCGTGGAGCGCGCGGCCGGAATGAGCCTGGGCGAGGTGTTCGAGCTGCAGGGCGAGGCTTTCTACCGCAAGCTCGAGCGCAACACGCTCAAGCGGCTGCTCGCCGATGGGCAGGACGCGGTGGTCGCGACCGGCGGCAGCATCGTGAGCGACCCGGACACGTTCGAGCTGCTCAGGCGCAGCGCGACCACGGTGTGGCTCAAGGCGCGCCCCGAGGAGCACATGGAGCGCGTGCTCGCGCAGGGCGACGAGCGCCCGGTGCAGAACCGCGGCGACGCGATGGCCGAGCTGCGTGCGCTGCTGCGTCAGCGTTCACCGCTGTACGCGCAGGCGGAGCACGTCGTGGACACGTCGCTGCTCGGCGTGGAGGGCGCGGTGAAGTCGCTGCTCGGTGCGCTCTGCACGACCTGAGGCCGCGCGCCGCCCTCTGTCAGGCTTCACCGGTGCAGCACGCGACGTCTCGAATCACGCTGGCGGTGGGCGTCGGGTAAGCGTTTCGATCGCGACGAGCGGGCGTTCGGCCTTGTGCGCGATCTGCGCTTGGCAGTGGGACGAGCCGCGCTCGAGCCAGCGGCAGGCGTCGGGACGGCGCTCGTAGATGCTGCAGGCGAAGCGGCGCGTGATCGGGTCGATGCGGAGCGCGGCGCAGCGCCCGTTCTGCATGCTGAGATAGCGACGGCCGTCGACGACGGACGTGACCTCGTCGGCGAGCTCGCCGAGGCGATCGGAGTCGACGCCCCAGACCTGGATGTAGCGCGGCGTGTTCGCGAAACAGCACGCGCCGCACTGCTGGCATTCGGGAACGTCTTCGTCTGCGGCTAGTTGTAGTACTGCGGACATGAAGCGTACGCCTGGTAGCAGCTCTGCAGATCCTTGAAGAGATTACCGCAGTCCGTCCCCTGGCACGAGCAGCCGCCGACCTGCTCGCAGTCCTGGACGTTCCAGCGGTAGCCGAACAGCATCTTGCACTTGCCGTAGCCATGGGCGTCCTGCGGATTGCAGTCGGAACAGGTCATGCCCGGGCAGCCCTGGCCGGGCTGAACGCAGATGCCGTTCCCGTCGCACATCGGGCAGCAGATGCTGCCCGGTGCGCAGGTCGTCGTGCCACACAGCATCGGCGGCGGCCCCGCGTCGGTGCAGCTGATGGTCGTGCACGGCGTATCCGACCCCTTTGGAACGCAGATGCCGCAATCGGCGTTGCAGCAGTACTCGCCGTGGGGGCACGTCTTCGGACCGCACGTCTGGCCGCCACTCGAGCCGCCCTGGCCCGCGCTGCCGCTCGAGCCGCCGCTTCCGGCCGTCCCCGAGCCGCCGCTGCCCGCGAGGTCGCCGCCGGCGACGCTGCCGCCGCAACCGGCGAAGGCAGCGAGCGAGAGGCACAGACCGAAAGCGAAGGCGAGGGAAGCGAGACGCATGATTCCTCCGTGGCGCGTGGCGCGCGGCGCCCCTGTCCTGTCGCAGGAAGTGTGCCGCGCCAGGACGCCGCGGATCAGGTCCCGACGCGCCGCGCTGTGGCCCACGCTGGCACACACCCCTGACGCGCCGGTCAGGTGCGGGCTACCACTTCACGTTGACGGCGGGCGGCTGGATCTCGGCGTGGACGTTGGAGATATCGACCGTGACGGGGACCAGCGCGGAGCCGTGCTTCTGCTTCGAGAGATTCACGTCCTTGGCCTTCGCGAGGTCCACGCTCGGAACGACCTGCTCGGCTCTGAGGGCGCGCACGACCTCGGGCGGGCCGACGACCGTCACGTCCACGCTGCGCGGCTTGGTGACGGCGCTCGGTACGCCGATGACCTCGACCGGTCGCCTTGCGAACTTCGCTTCGCTCACGCGCCGCGCGATGGTGACTGTGACGGTCGCGCTCTGTGGCCCGATGTAGCTGACGCGGTTCGTTGGAGCGTCGATGGCGATGCGCCGCCGGTAGGTCCCTTTCGTGAGACCCGAGACGTCGAAGGCGGCGAGCCGTGCGAACTGCATCACTTCCACCAGGCTGACCGGGCCGCGCACGGTGATGGACTTCGGCTGCACCTCGGGCTCGCCCTTGACGACGAAGCCCTCGGCCGTCTTGCCGGTAATGGACGCCTGGATCGGGATCTTGCGCGTGACGACGTCCTGCCATTCCAGGTCGATGCTGGGCGGATCGATGATGGCGATCTCGATACCGGGGGGCAGTGTGAACATGCTCGGCTCGAAGGCGATGCTGTCGTTCTGGCCGTCTCTGAGGTCGATCTCCACGGGGGCTATGCCGGTCTGGATCAGGTTGTCGATGGCCCGGGTCGAGCCGCGCAGCGTGACGTGGATGCTGGCCGGGATCTGGGTCATCAACTCGCGCTTCGCGCTCTCGGGTGGCAGACGCAGCACCACGCCGACGGGCACGGTGCGCTGCTGCTGGTCCTCCTGACCGTGCAGATAGGCGAACAGCCCGAGCGCGAAGGCGAGGCTGAGCGCCTTGAGCCCGATGTTGTCCGTGAAGGCTTCGCGCAGCCATCGGAGCACGCTGCTGCCGGAGTGCTCTAACACAGCCCTACCTGTCCTTGCGTCCCGTGTCCGGCGCGGTGGTGTCGTCGTCGCTACCCGACGAGCGCCGCGAAGAATCGGGTGACCGTCCGCCGACCGGAGTCCGCAGGGAAGGCGTCAACGGGGTTGCGGGAGGCGGCCTCGGGCTGCTGGTCGGTCCATCGCCGTCCGACGCCGACACAGGCCGCGGCCTGAGCGGAGCCGGAGGCGGAGGCGGAACTTCGCTGTCGCTCTGCGGGCGGCGCAGGCTCGGCGGCGGCTCGGCGCCACGACCGCCGCGCACGCTGATGGGAACGGTTTCCTCCTCTTCCATTTCCACCACTGGCACCTCGCGCTGCGACGACGGCGCCGCCTGCTCGACGATGGCGACGGGGGGCGCCTGGCCGGCGCGCGCGCTGGCGGGGGCCTTCTTCTTCGTCTTGCGGACTTTGGGGCTGAAGATGGCCTCCAGCATCGCGCGCAGCTTCGGACCGTCGAGATTGGAAGCGATGTTGCCGTTGAAGCAGAAGCTGATGGTGCCGCGCTCCTCGCTGACCACCACGACGACCGCGTCGGTCTCTTCCGTGATGCCGAGCGCAGCCCGATGGCGCGAGCCAAAGCTCTCGTCGACGACGCGCCCCTCGGGCATCGGGAAGAACACGCCAGCCTTGGCGATCCTGAGGTTCCGGATGATGACGGCGCCGTCGTGCAGCTTGTTCATTCCTTCCGGTATGAACAGCGATACGAGCAGCTCGCTGGAAACGGCGGCGTCGACGAGGTGGCCCTTGTGCACGCCGACGAACTCGTCGAGGTTCGCATCCTGCTCGAAGGTGATGATCGCGCCGATGCGGTGGCGCGCGAGGTCGGTGGCGGCGTCGACGACCTCGTCGATGACTTTCGTTTCCTGTGCCTTCGCCAGGCTGCCGAACCACGCCCGGCTGCCGACGCGCATCAGGCCGCGCCGGATATCGTTCTGGAAGACGACGACGATCACCAGGATGATGCTGGAGATGAGCGCGCTCAGGATGCTGAGCACCGTCACGAGCTGCAATAGCTGCGCGACGATGTACAGCACGAACACCATCCCCAGCCCCACGCCGACCTGCATGGCGCGGGTGCCGCGCAGCACGAGTAGCGCGCGGTACAGCACGTAGTAGACGATGAAGATGTCGAGTGCGTCGCGCATCAGCTGCACGACCGTGCGATGATCGAGGTAGCTGAGCACGCCTTCAAGCATGGCGCACCTCTGCTTGCCCCGGCGATGGCGTCATTTGGGCGGCGTGGGCGACGGCCAGAGCCTGACGCACGTCGCGCAGGTCGTGCACACGCAGGACAGACGCGCCGCGCTGCACGGCGAGCAGGCAAGCCGCGATGGTGCCGCCGAGGCGTGCCTCGGGCGGCGCGGGGTCGGCCGTCGCGATGAACGACTTGCGGCTGGGCCCGACGACGATGCGCGCCCGCGCTCTGCCGAGCTCGGCGAGGCGGGTGAGGACCTCGTACGAATGCCGCGCGTTCTTCGCGAAGCCGAGCCCCGGGTCGAGCAGGACGTCGCCGCGGGGCATGCCGGCCGCCACGGCCCGCTCGCGCGCTGCCGACCACTCCTGGAGCAGGTCGGCCACGACGTCGTCGTAGGCGTCGTCCGGATATTGCGAGAAGCCCGGCATCCGGCTCATCGGTCCGCGCGAATGCATGATGACGAGCGCGCCGCCGTGGCGTGCCGTCACTTGTGCCAGCTCGTTGTCGGCGAGGCAGGACGTGTCGTTGATAACGTGCGCGCCGAGCCGGAGCATGCGCTCGGCGACTTCCGGTCGGGTCGTGTCGATCGACACGAGCGCGCCGCGCTTGACGGCGTGCTCGACGACCGGCTCGATGCGGGCGATCTGCTCAGCCGGGGCGACCGGCTCCGCGCCGGGGCGTGTGGATTCGCCGCCGATGTCGATGATGTCGGCGCCCTGCTCGATGAGGTCGTCCACGTGGCCGGCTGCCGCCTCCGCGCCGAGGTAACGCCCGCCGTCGTAGAAAGAGTCCGGCGTGACGTTGACCGCTGCCATCACCGCGGCTCCACGCTCGCGGCAGGCCGAGTCAACGATCGCGTCCAGGCGCCCCACAGCTACCCGGTAGCAAGAGGCGGGCCGGCGCGCAAGCTGTTGGGATGATTGAGAGAGTCGCCAGCGGGACGGGTGGGGGCCGGCGTTCCCGCAAGCCAGCGGAACCCCTGGCCTGCCGGGCGGACGCTTCTCGTCCGGCCTGGGTCCTTTTGTCGATGGCTTAAGCTGCCGACCTTGGCTAGCGTCGGGGTTCGAAGGCGCGCTGGCAGCGCCGCGAATCGCGAGAATGCTGCGCACGCGGGTACGGGCCGGACCGATCGCCGGGCTCGTCATGAGTCTGGTGTTCGCCTGTTTGTTGACGACCATCCAGTCGGGCGACCGCTACGTGTCCGCGTGGGCGCCGCGCTTCGGCCATCCCGTGCCGGTCACGCTGCGCGTTCCGTACGGTCCCCGGATCGTCCGCGACACCCAGACCGGCCGGGCCGACCTCCACTACGAACATCGCCGCATCGTGGTGCCGATCGGCAGCGAGCTCAGCTCCCGGAACGAGGCGCAGTGGACCGCGTTCATCTACGAGACGCTGCACCGCCCGCCGCACTGGCCCCGCCTGGCCGGCGTCTTCGTGATCTTCCTGACGCTCGGCATGGCGCTCACGTCCTACCTGAGGCGTTTCGGGCAGAGCCGGCTCCGGTTACTCAGGCTGCAGGTGGGGCTGCTCCTCCTAATGGTGCTTGTGGCGCTCTTCGCCAAGGCGCTGCTCCTGTTCACGTCGCTTCCAGAATTCTGGATACCCATGGCGGTGGTGCCGCTGTGGGTCGCGACCAGCCTGGACCGACGGACTGCGTTCCTGGTCACGGTGGTGTTGTCCTTCGTGATCGCATCGCTGCTCGAGTTCGATCTGATCCTGCTGGTCGTGATGCTGGCGCGCGGCATGTCGGCCACGCTTCTGTGGACGGATCGCAAGCGAGCTCGCCAGATGTTGTTCTCCGGCGTGCTCGCGGGGCTGAGTGCGGCCGCGGTGTACGTCGCGATCGTCGTGAGCTTCGAAGGGCGCTTCAACGCGCTCGGCGACGTCCTCACGCTCGGTAACTCCGAGCTCTTGGCGTGTGTGGGCGGCGGCCTGCTCGCGGGGTTGCTCGCTGCACTGTTCAGGGCGCCCGCCGAGCGGCTGCTCGGCAAGGTGCCGCGCGAGCGACTGCTCGACCTGCAGGATCTGTCGCAGCCGCTGCTCCGCAAGCTGGCCGAGGAGGCGCCGGGGACGCACGAGCACTCGCGGGCGATGGCGAACCTCGCGGAGCAGGCGTCCAGCTCGATCGGCGCCGACGCGCTCCTGACGCGCGTCGGCGCGTACTATCACGATCTCGGCAAGACGGCGCAGAGCAAGTACTTCGTGGAGAATCTGGGCCCGGACGAACGATCTCCGCACGACGAGCTCGAGCCCGAAGTGAGCGCGGACGCGATCATGGCGCACGTCGTGATCGGTGCGAAGATCCTACGCGACGGCGGCATCCCGGAGCCCGTCGTCGAGTTCGCCTACACCCATCACGGGACGCAGGTCGTCGAGTACTTCTGGAACAAGTGCCAGCAGCAGGGCAATCCGAATGGCCTCGATGCCAGCAACTTCCGCTATCCGGGGATGAAGCCGCAGACCAAGGAGACGGCCATCCTGATGCTGGTGGATTCGATTGAAGCCGCCTCGCGCACGATCGATCCGCCCGAACGCGACGCGTTCGAGACGATGATCCAGCGCGTGCTGTCCACCAAGCTCAAGCAGGGCCAGCTCGACGACAGCGGGCTCGACATGAAGGAACTGCGCATCATCACGACGCGCATGGCGGACACGCTGGTCAACATGCACCACCACCGCATCAAGTACCAGTGGCAGGCCAAGCGCGCCGAGGAATTCGGAGTGCCGTCGCACGCGGTGCGCGACTCGGCGCCGGTGATCGAGCTGACCAGCCACGTCGGGAGGAGCCCGTCGGAGGTGCCGCCGGGCGGGTCCGAGCCGCCACCTACGTCACCCGAAGCGGCCTCCACCCGCGACATCCCGCCTGCCGCTCCGGTTCCGGAGGACGTGGCAGGCGGCGATCCGGTCGACACGGCGCCGTCGGTCGTGGTCGAGCCGGTGGATCCGGAACCGCATCGCGACTGAAGTCAGCCATTTCCAAGCCGAGGCTACAGATGGACGAGCAGAGCTTCATGAAAGCCCTCTTCTTCGGCGTCATTGCCGAGGAGGTCATCTTCCCTTTCCCGCGCACGCCGGACCCGGAGCGGCAGCGGCTGCACGAGCTCTTCGACAAGCTGCACGGTGTTGTCTCCGGGCACGTGGACGCGGCAGAGATCGATCGATCGGGGCACATCGACACCGCGATCGTCGACGAGCTGCGCGGGTTGGGCCTGTTCGGCGCCGGCGTGCCCCGCGAGTACGGCGGACTCGGGCTCTCCTTCTCGGGTTTTTCCCGGATCGTGCAGGAGGTGGCCGCAGCGGACGCATCACTCGGCATGCTGCTGACCGTGCACGGCGCCACCGGGCTCAGAGGCCTCATCCTGTTTGGCACGGACGAGCAGAAAGAGCAGTACCTGCCGAAGCTGGCGAGCGGCGAGATGATCGCGGCGTTCGCCCTTACGGAGCGTTCCTCCGGCGCGGACGCCGGCGCGATCCGCACCCACGCCGAGCTGGACGAGGAGATGGGCGTCTACCACCTCGACGGCAGCAAACCGTGGGTGTCGAACGGGGACATCGCGGATCTCGTCACGGTGTTCGCGCGGACCAGCCGTGTCGACGAGGGCCACAAGCCCCGCATCACCTCGCTGCTGGTCGAGCGGGCGCACGGCGCCGAGACCGGCTCGCGGCGCGACACACTGGGTCTGCGCGGTCTGGCGATCACCCAGCTGACCTTCAAGGACGCCCGGGTGCCTGCCGACAACGTCCTGGGCGAGCCGGGCAAGGGCTACAAGGTGGCGATGTCCGTGCTGAACGATGCCCGGGTGGTACTCGCGGCAGCGATGGTCGGTCAGTGCCGGGCGATCGTGAACTTCACGGTGCATCGGCTGCAGAAGCGCCGCAGCTTCGGGCGCGTGATCGGCGAGTTCCCGATCCTGAAGGACAAGGTCGCGCGCATGATGGCCGATACCTACGCCATCGAGTCGATGACCTACCTCACCGCCGGCCTCGTCGACCGGCAGGTGGAGGACTACTCGCTGGAGAGCGCTATCTGCCGCGTGGCGGGCTCCGAGGCGCTGTGGCGCGTCGTCAATGACGCGATGCAGGTCGCGGCGGGCAGCGGTTACCTCAAGACGCAGCCGCTCGAGCGCTTGTTGCGCGACGCCCGCGCGTGGTTCGTGCTCGACGGCACCAACGAGACGTTGCGCTGCTTCATCGCCCTGGCCGGCATGCAGGGTCCGGGCAAACGGCTGAGCAATGTGGAAAGCGCGATGCAGGAGCCCGTCAAGGGCTTCGGGCTCTTGCGCGACTTTGCCGTGCGCAAGGTGCGCGAGGCACTCAAGCGCGAGCGCGTGACGATGGCGCACCCGCTGCTCGCCCGCGAAGCAGTGATGTTCGAGGAGGCGACGGAGCAGCTCGGCCGCGCCGTGGACCGCGCTCTGCGCGAACACGGCAAGGAGATCGCCGAGATCCAGTACACCCAGATGCGCATCGCGAACATCGCCATGGATCTCTACGCGCTGGCGGCGTGCCTGGCGCGGACCACGCAGGCCATCGAGCAGCGAGGCGAGGCGGGCGCGCGCCGCGAGATCGATCTGACCACGATGTTCGCGACCGCGGCGCAGGGGCGCATCGCGTCGAACCTCGCTCGGCTGGAGAACAACGACGACGAGTTGCGCAAGGAGATCGCCGCACGCACCTACACGGACGGCGGCTATCCCTTCGACGTGTTCTGAGTCTCGACGTCCACGACAAGGCCGAGTTCGGCGAACGAGGCGAACCACGCGCCCACGTTCTCTTCGATCTCGGCGCTCAGCTCCGGCATGCGCGCGAGGACGTGCTCCGCGGCCTCCACCAGCGATTCCCCGCGCCCCAGGGCTTCGAGCAACGCGAACGGCGCGTCGCCGACTTCCTTGTCGAACAGATCGTAGTCGATGCGGTGGATGACGAGCTTCTGAGGGGCGGGCGCGGGGAAGGCGACGGTCGAATCGCCCTGCCGTAGGGCGCGTCGGAGGTCCGCGACGGGATAGCCGAGCTCGAGCAGCCGGAGTGCCGGATTCAGGACGATGCGCGCGGTGTCCCAGGCCGACTCCGGAATGGCCGCGAGCCTGTGCGCATCCAGCCGCGGCGAGTCGGCGGCGTCGAAGACCTCGATGTACGCCCACTCGAGCCGCGCCATGTCGACCGATAGCGCGCGCTCGGGGAGCCAGCTCCGCGTGTCCACGAACGCCGGCAGCCGGTCGCCCAGATCGCGCAGCGACCAGCTCGCCGGTGCGATTTCCTCGAGGTATTCCTCGACCAGTCGTTCCCAGTTCCGTTGACCCAGGATGCCGCCGAGGCCCGGGAAGTCCTCGACCAGCGAGGCGGTATGCCGGAGCCAGAACTGCTCGCGGTACACGTCGAGCTGCTCCACCGGCGAGAGCCGGTCGTTGCCGGTGAAGTGCCGCGCGGCCAGCTCCGTGGCCTGGGCGTCCTTCGGCAGGGCGGAGCGGCGGCGGAGCTGGGCCGCCATCCACTCCTGCAGGTGCACAAGCTCGCTCATGACACGGTCTCCCGCGGGCCGCCCTGCGTCCACGGCCGATGTCCGCCTTTTGCGGTCCCCGGCGTCGGAAGCGGCGGCGTCGGGTCGTGCGGTGCATCGATGCCGAGCGCCTCGTTCCGGGCATGGCGCGCGCGTTGTGCTTCCGCCATCAACACGTCGAACCCCGGGATGCGATCGTCCCACTCGATCAGCGTCGAGACCGGCCCCGCCAGGCGGATCGTGTCGCGGTAGAGGTCCCACACCGGATCGATCACATGGCCGTCGTGCGTGTCGATGATGTAGGGCCCGACGTCGGTGTGCCCGGCGAGATGGATCTGCACGATGCGCTCGTGCGGCACGCTCCGGACGAACTCGTACGGGTCGAAGCCGTGGTTCTTCGCCGACACGTAGACGTTGTTCACGTCGAAGAGTAGCCCGATGTCCGCGCGCTCGGCGATCTCCGAGACGAACTCCCACTCGGGCATGACGCTGGAGGTGTAGGCGAGGTAGCTCGAGGTGTTTTCCAGCGCGAACGGCACCTCGAGGAAATCCTGCACCATGCGCGCGCGCTCCGAGACGAGCCGCACGGCTTCCCAGGTGTAGGGCAGCGGCAGCAGGTCATGGAGCTCTACGCCTGGCACGCCGCACCAGCAGAAATGATCGCTGACCCACGCCGGGTTCACCTTCTTGACCAGCGCTTTGAGCCGCGTGAGGTAGTCGCGGTCGGGTGCGCCGGGGCCGCCGATGCCCAGCGAAACGCCGTGCTGTACCAGCCGGTAGCTCTCGAGCACCTGTTCCAGGTGGTAGATGGGCCGGCCGCCCTCGACCATGAAGTTTTCGCTGATGATCTCGAAGAAGTCGACCTTCGGCCGCTGGGCGAGGATGTGCCGGTAGTGTGGGACGCGCAGGCCGACACCGACGCCCAGATCGGGGGTCCTTCTCCTGGGGTTCTTCATGCTCGCGGGGGAGTATAGCGGCGGGGCCCGGTTCGACTCCGGAGGCTCCGGGCGCGCGGCGCTATTTGGGGCAGTGGTGGTTGCAGCCGCCCTTGCCCTTGCAGTCGTTCTGCCCCGCGCAGGCATGGCTGTCGGTCTGGCAACCGCCCTTGCCCTTGCAGTCGTTCTTGCCCTTGCAGCAGGCCTTGGCCTCGGCGGCGGCGGCAGCGGGCTGGCTGCCGGCGGTGGGGGACGCTGCGGGCTTTTCGTTGCCGCAGCCCATCGCTCCCAGCATCAGGCCGGCGGAGGCCGCCGTGGCGATCTTCCTGCAGAGATTGAATGCCATTGTTGCTTTCGTTGTTCTAGGTTGTCCGGCATGCAATCCGGATTCTGGCCCCGCCCCAGCCCAGCGCATGCATTCGTGGAGCGGCGTCGACGCCTCCAGCAGCGCCTGTCGGGTCCGGCGCTCATCGTCGCAGGGCTCCCGCAGCCGCGCAACTTCCCCGGCAACCGCTACCCGTTCCGCGCCGCCAGCCACTTCATGTATCTCGTGGGGAGGCCGCTCGAGGGCGCTGCGCTGCTCATCGGGCCCGACCGGGTGACGCTGTACGCGCATCCGGCCGACCCGGACGAGGCGCTGTGGTCCGGCCCCCAGCCCGAGCTCGACGAGCTCGCTTCCGGGCTCGAGCTCGAGGTGCGTCCGATCGACGAGCTCGATCCGCCAGCCGGCACCGCGACGTTGCCGCCGCAGGACGTAGAGTGCGCGTTCTGGCTGTCCGATCTGCTCGACCGCGATGTGGATGCCGGCGGCGGCGACGAGCTGGAGGGCGCGGATCTGGCGCTGGCCGACGCGATCATCGAGCTTCGCTTGCGCCACGATGCCGCCGCTGTGGATCAGCTGCGGCAGGCAGCGGAGGTGACCACGCGCGCGCATCGCGCGGGCATGGCGGCGACGCGTCCGGGCCTCCACGAGGCTGCGGTGCGCGCGCGGATGGAAGCCGCGATCATCGAAAGCGGAATGACCTGCTCGTACAACTCGATTGTCACGGTGCACGGCGAGGTGCTGCACAACGAGCGGCACGACCACCTACTGGGTGATGACGATCTGCTACTCGCGGACGTGGGAGCGGAGACGCCCGAGGGCTGGGCGGGGGACGTAACCCGCTGCTGGCCGGTAGCGGGGCGCTTTTCCGGGACGCAGCGGGCGCTGTACGAGTGCGTGCTGGCCGGGCAGCTGGCTGCGATCGAAGCGGTGCGCCCCGGCGTGCGCTACGTGGATGTGCATCGCGCTGCCGGGCGGCGCATCGTGTCCGGGCTCATCGAACTCGGCATTTTCAAGGGCGACCCCGAGGACCTGTACCACCGCGGCGCCGCGGCATTGTTCTTTCCGCACGGCGTCGGCCACCTGTTGGGACTCGACGTGCACGATATGGAGGATCTCGGCGACCGCGCCGGCTACGCCCCGGGGCGCGAGCGCAGCGAGTCGCCAGGCGATCGCTACCTCAGGCTGGATCGCGACCTCGAGCCGGGCATGGCAGTGACGATCGAGCCGGGCTTCTACCAGATCTCCTCACTACTCTCGGACCCCGACGAGGTTGGCGATCTGGCTTCCGCCCTGGACCGCGCCGCACTCGAGCGATTCTCCGACGTGCGAGGCATCCGCATCGAGGACGACGTGCTCGTCACCGACGACGGCTGCGAGGTGTTGACGCGCAGGGTCCCCAAGAGCGTGGACGAGGTCGAGGCCGCGATGCGCGGCTGAGCGGCTCAGGCGCGCGCGCGTTCGAGCCGTTGCTCGGCCGCTATCACGACCTCGCGCCATGAAGGGTCGACCGGCGTCACCAGGTCGACGACCTCGTTCGCGGCGCGGCCTTCGGTGATGGCGTTGCGGGCCGCGTCCGAGCCCGTCAAGAGGTCGAATGCGGGGATCGTCGTCTCGAACTCGTACGGCTCGGTGCGGAAGCGGAAATCTGCGGGTGCCTGTGCCTGGGCATGGGCGATCAGCGAGAGGTACGTCGCAACCGGTCGGAAAAGCTGCGAATTGGTCACGTGCAACATCACGCCGTAGCAGACCTTGCCCTCGTGCTTCTCGAACCAGGGGCGGAAGCTGACCGGTCGCACCTGGGCGCCCGGCGTGCCGCTTTCGGCCAGAGCCGCGGCCAGCTGGCGTCCATCCAGGAACGGCGCGCCCACGAGCTGGAACGGGACCGTCGTGCCGCGCCCCTCCGATAGGTTCGTCCCCTCGACCAGGCAGCCGCCGGGATAGACGAGAGCCGTCTCGAGGGTGGGCATGTTGGGCGAGGGCATCACGAATGGGCGTGCCCAGGCGTCCGCGCAACGGAACCGCTCCCAGCCGCGCGTGGGCACGACGGACAGCGCGCCGTCTGGCCCCAGTGGCCAGCCGTCACGCTCCGCGAAGTGCGCCAGAAGCTCGGCCACGGTGAGCGCGTGGCGGATGGGCAGCGGTTCCAGGCCGACGAAGGACAGGAAGCCGTCCTGTTGCGGCGCGCCTTCGAGCGTGGCGGGATCGCCCGAGATCGGATTCGGGCGATCCAGGACCACCACGTGCACCCCCGCGGCCTGCGCCGCGCGTGCCGCCAGAAGCGCCGTCCAGACGTAGGTGTAGTAGCGGCTGCCAACGTCGACGAGGTCGACGAGCAGCACGTCGATCTGCGAGATGTGTTCTGCGGTCGGCGACAACGACTCGCGCGTCTCGCCGTACAGGCTCAGCACCGGCGCACCGCCGCCATCGGCAGCCGCGCTGGTCGGCACGATCTCCTCGGCCTGCGCAACTGCGCCGAGCCCGTGCTCCGGCGAGAAGATCAGCGACGCGCTGGCGCCCAGCTCGTCGAGTACCTCCAGGGCGTGGCGTCCGCGCCGGTCCACAGCAGCAGCATGCGTGAGCACGCCGACACGGGCATCCCGGAGGCGGCGGCGCAGGGCCGAGAGTGGCCCATCGAACAGCTGGTCGAGCCCGCAGAGCATGCGACCTCCTAGCGTGCTCGCGACGCGGAGGGAACTCTGCAAGGTAGGTCGTCGGGCCGGAAATGTCTGATTTCCCGCCTGCTTCACACCTACTACGCAAACAGTTGCGCGTCCCTGGGGGCTACATTAGCATTTTTTGCACAGTGCGACGGGTGCTCGTTGTCGACGATGAGGAGAACCTCCGGCTCGTGCTCCGCACGCTGCTGAGCCGTCACGGTTACGAGGTCGAGACCGCGGCGAGCGGCGAGGAAGCGCTCGGTCTGGTCGACTCCTTCGGGCCCGACTTCGTGCTGACGGATGTGCGCATGCCGAAGATGGGCGGGCTGGACCTCCTGGCCACGCTGAAAGCCAAGGGCAACGACGCGACCGTCATCGTGATGAGCGCCTACGGGAACATGGACCTCGCGATCGAGGCGATGAGTGCCGGGGCGTACGACTACGTGCAGAAGCCGTTCAAGCCCGACGAGGTGGTCCTGGCGCTGCGCAAGGCCGAGGAACGCGAGCTCCTGCGCCGCGAAAACCGCGCGCTGCGCGCGGAGATCCAGAAGGAGCACAAGTTCGAGGACATCCTCGCCAAGAGCGCGAAGATGCAGGAGATCTTCCGGACCATCGCGAAGATCGCCGAGTACAAGACGACGGCCCTGGTGACGGGCGAGAGCGGCGTCGGCAAGGAGCTGGTGGCGCGCGCCATCCACCAGCGCTCCAGCCGTCGCGGCGGTCCGTTCGTGCCGGTCAACTGCGGAGCCATTCCGGAGAACCTGCTCGAGAGCGAGCTGTTCGGTCACAAGAAGGGGTCGTTCACGGACGCCATCTCCGACCGACGCGGACTATTCGAGGAAGCGGATGGCGGAACCCTGTTCCTCGACGAGATCGGCGAGCTACCGCTGGGCCTGCAGGTGAAGCTGCTGCGGGTGCTCGAGGACGAGAAGATCCGGCGGCTCGGTGAAACCCGGGATCTGAAGGTCGACGTGCGCATCATCGCGGCTACGCATCGCGATCTGCACGCCGAGACGACGGCCGGGCGCTTCCGCGAGGATCTATTCTACCGCCTCAATGTGCTGCCGATCCACGTGCCGCCGCTGCGCGAGCGGCGCGAGGACATCCCGCTCTTGATCGATCACTTCGTGACGCGGAACAACGCCCGGCTCGGTACTACCGTGCACGGCCTCGACACCGAAGCGCGCCGCCTGCTCTACGAGTACGCCTGGCCGGGCAACATCCGCGAGCTGGAAAACACCATCGAACGCGCGATGGTGCTGTCCGAGGGCGACCAGATCATCGCTGCGGACCTGTCGGAGCGCATCCGGGAGGCGCGGGATCCGGTGCAGATGCAGCTCGCCAGCGGCGAGCTGAGCGTCAAGAAGACCATGCGGATCATCGAGGAGATCCTGATCCGCCGTACGCTCCAGAAGACCAAGGGCAACCGCACCCGCGCGGCCGAGGTCCTCGAAATCAGCCACCGGGCGCTGCTCTACAAGATCAAGGACTACCAGATCACCGACCTGTGACCCGCCGCTCGCCTTTTCGAGCCGGAACAGGAGCAGCCTGGGTGAAATCCGTCCGGAGCGGAGTCTACGGAAATCATCGCGGACTTTGACGGGGGCCGCGCTGTGACTAGGATCCACGCCATGCGAACGTGGTATCTGGGTCTACTGGGCGGCGTGCTGGTCGTGGCGGGGTGTGGCCCCAGCTACGGAGGAAACCCGGTGAAGACACCGGACCAGATCGTCGCGGAGCAGGAGCAGCTTGGCAAGCAGGCGCAGTCGACGTCGGACGACGACTCGACCCCGGCCGACGTGAATCCCGACGACGTAGAAGAGCAGAAGAAGCCCTTCGACAAGCACCAGGCCAAGCTCGAGCTGATCCGTGCGGCTCGTTCCGCGCAGACCTGCGTTGGCGTGGTTTCGAAGGACAGCCCACAGGGGAAGGGCACGGTGACACTCCTGTTCGGCAACGATGGCCATGTGAAGAAGGCCAGCATCGGTCCCCCCTTCGACGGCACCGAGATGGGCAAGTGCGCGATCAACGCAATGAAGGCCGTGATCGTTCCGCCCTTCAAGGGCGACACCGTCAGCATGGATTGGGACGTCGATCTGTCGCCGAAGAAGAAGGACGACGACAGCAAGGAATAGCCTTGGCACGCGGCTCCAGCGCCGCGCTGCTCCTCGACCTCGAGGGGCGTGGACCGCGCTTGCCCGGAGGGCTTGGCCTGCATCGAATGCCATACCCGCGATGGCAGTGGCAGCAGCGCGACTCCGGTTCGGGAATGCCGGTCGAGCGGCCGGCTGGAGGGGCTGACAGCGTGATAGGGGACCTCGTGACCGGGAAATCGCCCGTGTTCTGCCGGGCGTTTAAGAGATCGTCCGTCCGCGGCATCCGTCTATATGGCAATCGCTGTCGACTCCGGAGTGCTCGGATGGGTCACCCCCTTCCCGCAATCGTGTGGGACGGTGTCACGGGCACAGCGTTTGCTTGATCAAGGCTCGGCGATGAACTGCTCCGTCTGCAACCACGACAACCCGGAAGACGCGCGATTCTGCTCGGGCTGCGGTGCGCTGCTCGCCGACAGCGGCGCGTCGGGAGCGGGGCTCGTCGGCCAGGTGCTCGACGGACGCTACAAGGTCCTTCGCGTGATCGGCGAGGGTGGCATGGGGGTCGTGTACGAGGCCGAGCAACGCATGGGCGAAGGCACGCGCAGCGTCGCCATCAAGACGCTCTTGCCGGAGCTCAGCACCGACCACACGCTGGTGTCGCGATTCCATCGGGAATCCGGGACGGTCGCACAGCTCGAGCATCCCAACACCATCCGCTTCTACGACTACGGCGAGACGCCGGATGGCGAGCTGTACATCGTGATGGAGCTCGTCAAGGGGCAGGCGCTCACCGATCTGATCGAGCAGGGGCCGGTGCCGCTGCCGCGTGCGCTCCATATCCTGAGGCAGGTGTGCGGCGCGCTGCACGAGGCCCACACGCTCGGCATCGTGCACCGGGACCTGAAGCCGGACAACATCGTGCTCACGTCCCGCGCCGGCGAAGAGGACTTCGTGAAGCTGCTCGACTTCGGCATCGCCGCACACGTGGGCCCCAATGCAACGGCGCAGACCAAGCTGACGCAGCAGGGCATGGTGCTCGGTACCCCGCCCTACATGAGCCCCGAGCAGCTTGCGGGCGAGAAGCTCGGCCCGCCGAGCGACGTCTACTCGCTGGGGGTCATCGCGTACGAGATGCTCACCGGCCAGCTACCTTTTGAAGCCGACACGCCGTGGCTCTGGGCCCACAAGCACATGACCGAGCCTCCGCGTCCCATGGAGAGCTGCGAAGCGGGGCGGCTGCTGCCCGAGACGGTGCGGCGGGCGGTGATGCACGCGCTCGAGAAGACGCCCGTCCAGCGTCCCTCCAGCACGCTGGAGCTGTACCGCGAGCTGTCGCGAGGGAAGACGACCGAGGACATGATGCCCGGCGCCGGCCATACCGAGCCCGGCTACGGAGGCCCGCATACCTCGCCGATGCCGGCGGTCCAGCCTGTGACCACGCCCGGGGGACCGGTGGCGTCGCCGGCGTTCCACACCGCGTCGGCGCTGGCTGCGCCGGTGCGCGCGCAGCCGCCGGTACGGCGCAAGCGGCGCGGCTGGATCGCGCTGGCGGGTCTGCTCGTCGCCGGTGGGGCCCTGGCTGCAGGCGTGGTTGCGTTCGAGCGCGCGAAGAGCGTCGGCCCCACGCCCGAAGGGGCGGGTGGGACGCTCTCCGTGGCGGGCAGCAGCACGACGCAGATCGCGCCCCTGGTGGATGCCGCCCCGGCGACGGTCTCCGTTCCGGCGCCGGAGCTCCCCGTGGCCAAGACTTCCGCTCCAGCGCCTGCACGCACTCCTGCGCGACCGGCGAAGAAGCCCGAGAAGCCCGAGCCCCCCGTTGCCAGCTCCCCGGTGCCCCAGCTGCCGCCGATCAGCGTGCCGGCTCCCCAGCCCAGCGCGACGGCGTCCCAGCCGCCCAGGTTTCCCCAGATCACCCTCCCGAAGCTGAACCTGCCGACCCGTCCAACAGCTGCGCCCCAGCCCAAGCCCAAGCCGGCGCCACCCAAGCCCACGGGGCCGACGGGTGACGCGGCCTGTGCGCAGGCGAGCGCGCTTGCAAGCCGTGGAAACATCGAAGGCGCCGTGGCGAAGTACAACCGCTGCCGTAGCACCGGTGGCAGCGCCAACGCGCAGCGCATCGCAGCGGCCCGCATCCGTGCGAGGGCGCCCGCGATAGTCAAGCACCGGGCATACCTCGGCAATTGCGCGGGGGCTCGCTCGGCCGCTTCCGCAGCCAGCTCGATCGGCGCAGGTGGGCCCGCCCAGGCGGCGCTCGCCAGCACCAAGTGCCACTAGTCCCGCGTTTCCATCGAAGCGATGGGTGCTTCGCACGCGCGGCTGCGCCGCGCAACGCGGGACTAGCACCGTTTGTATGGGGCGCAGCAGCGCCCCCTCGGCTTCGCCGAGCCTCGCCGTCGACCGCTCCGCGGTCGTCTAGTACCTCGATTCAAGAGAATCGAGGTACTAGGCTCGCGTCGCGTTGCCTACAGGAACCAGACGCCGACCACGATCAGGAACGAGGCGACCGCGACGGAAACAAGCGCGGCAACCTCCCACGGCCCGGTGTGCGGATCGGTAAAGCGGAGCTCGATGGACGCGAAGCGACTCGCCTCCCGATGCCGGCGTCCCGACAGCGCCATATTGGCAGCCCTCAGTGCGGGGTCGAGATGTTGCTCTTCGGACATCGAACTCCGCCTTCTGCCACGCCCGGCGCGGGCTGTCGAGGGTCGGACGCCCGCGCGCTGCCGGTCGCTTGATCGAGCCGTCGAGCCGGCCGGCTAGCCCCCGAGAAAGCGAACTTTTCCGCGCCCTTCCCACCACTCCCGGTAGCGGCGCTGGGCGCGCGCCCGCTCCTTCTTCGGCAGGTCGTCGTAGTAGCCGAAGTACTCCTTGGTGAGGCTCTTCAACTCTTCGCCCGCCGCGCGGCGGATGTCGGGGTCGTCGTGCATCAGTGCTTCGATGAGCCACTCGATGCGGTGCTCGTCCGAACGGCGCTGCCACCAGTTCTGCCAGCCTTCGGGTTCCCGTCCGAAATCCTGCCGGGCTATCACGCCGAGCGCCCAGTGCGCCGACTTGACGACGTCGGCGTTTTCGTCGGAAAGAAGCGGGATCAGCCGGGGCACGGCGCGCGCCTCCCTGAGGTCCGCCAGCGCCTCGATCGCCGCGTGACGGACATCGTCGGCCTGTTCGCTGTCAGTGGCCAGCACGCACAGTCCGTCGCGTAGTGCGGTGCGACTGTCCTCGTCCCTCGACAGCCGTCGACCGGCGGACAGCGCTGCGCGGTGCACGTCCGGGTCCTGGTCCACCAGGCGCCGCACCACCGCGCGGGCGCTCTCGATGCTGGGCAGCTCGCCGAGCAGGCGCGTCGCCCAGCTCCGCACGTCGGGGCTGGCATCCGCCGTGCGTACGAAGAGGAACGGCACCGCCGCATGTCCGATGCGTGCCAGCGTGCGCAGTATGGGGCCGCAGTCCGAGGCCCGCACCGGTGCGTCGCCGCGGCGTGGATCGGACGTGATCGGCCCCGGGAATGCCGCGACCAGAGCGCTCACGGCGGGCTCTCCGATCGCCACGAGGCTGTCGCCGGCCTCCGCGTCGCCCTTCACGAGTTGGCTGACGAGCTCGCGGCAGTCGTCGTCGACGTCGACGATGACAGAGGGGAGCTTGAGCTCTTCCGAGCTCCGACGGGGCGCAGGGCGCCGTGCACCGAAGGCGACCGAGCGCGAAGCGGCAGCCAGCGGCGCTTCCTCGGGGTGGTTCCGCTGCTTGTCGACCTCGATCTCCTCGTCGAGCTCGGATTCGCCGATCTCGATGCTCGGTCCGCTGTCGGCTTCCTCGTCCAGCACGGTCTCGGGCACTAGTTCGAGTTTCGGGCTGCTTCCCTCGCGGCGCGTCGGCGGCGGCGCCAGTCCGGGATCGAAGCCGAGGCCGGGAGAAGTCGGCGCGCGCCGCGGCGGAGAGCTGCCGACGCCCGGCTTCGTGCCGGCTTCCTGCGCCGGGAAGGCGGAAGGCGCCGAGTCGCTCGAGACCTCCCAGCCGTCTTCGGGCGGCTCTTCCGCGTCCGGATGCCGCGGGCTGGGCGTCGAACGTCGCGTGAGGGGGAAGGCCGTGGCCACCGGTGTCGGGTGATCCGCGTCCAGCCCGGTCGGGGTGCCCTGCGGCGGAGTCGGGACACGCCTCGCGTTGCCGACGGGGATGACGGGGCTGGCCAGACCGCGTTCGGTCTGTTTGCGTGCTGGGCCGGCCGACGCCTCGCCCACCGCGACGGTGCGCGAGGGCTGCACCGAACCCGGTACCGGAGTCGACGCCGGAGCAGAGGCGGGCGCCGGCGCAGGGGAGGCGGGCGTTGTGGCAGCAGGGCCCGGCGCTTGTGCCGGGAGCGACAGCGCCTGTGCCAGAGCCTGGGCGCGTTCGTCCACAGTTGGCTTGGGAGCGTGCTTCTTGCGTCGCCCGACGGGCGGTACCAGCGGCGTCGCTGCAGGTTCGGCTCCAAGCTCGCTCGCGACGTTCTGCCTCGCTGCGAGCTTGCGTCGCATGATGATGCGTTCCAGTGCGCTCGCGACCAGCGGGCCGAACGCGATCACGTCGCCGACTTCGGACAGCTCCACGTTCGCGTCGCCGTGATCCCCGTACAGGATCAACACACAGCGGCCCCGCACGATGATCGGCAGGAGCAGCACGATGGGGCCCGTCTTGCGTCCGAGATCCTTGGCGAGCCCCGCGTCGATGCCTTCGTTTTCAAGTGGCTGGAGCTGGCAGGCGCGCTCGACCCGCGCCGTGCTCAGCGAGCTCGGCAGGTCGAGCGGAACCCCGATGCCCGTGATCCGCTTGCGGTTCGTGCCCGGCCCGTTGGCATCCCGTCCTTCGGCGATGTCGCCATGGACGGCGAACAGTACGGCGTACTCGAAGTACTGCGCCGCGTAGTCGAAGAAGGCCCTGAGAACGTCGTCCCGGGACTCGGCATCGAGCAGGTCGCGCTCCGCCATGGCGGCGGTGTACGGCCCGCGCCGGCGCACGCGACGTCGGCGTTCCGGACGCGCTGCGGCCTGTGCCCAGCCCGCGAGCCTCATGGACGCAGGCGAAGCGTCCGTCGCAGCCTGCGGTGCCGGAGAGGGAGGGGTCGGCGAGGGCGTCGGCGCTGCTGCAGGGGCGCCGGCGGAGCGCGGCGTGTGCGGAGCCGGCTCTTCGGCGGCCGGTGTCGCAGCCTGCGGCGCCAGCGCTGCTTCGTGGGCGAGGCCCGCTCCTGGCAAGGCCGGCGGGCGCGGCAGCGCCGGCACCTCGGCCGAGTCACGCAGCCGCCCCGGCATCGAGCTCGGGCTCGGGTCGGGACGCCCCTCCAGCTTCGCCAGCAGGCGAAGCGAGCGACGATCGAGCGGCAGCTCGTAGTCGCGCGAGATAGCCTGCCGGATGCGCACGAGGGGCGCCGCGCGCTGTTCGATGGTCACGCCCAGCGCGAAGCCGAGATCCTGCTCGACCTCCGGCGGTAGCGGATCGCTGACGGCGACGACGAGCGTGCCGTCGTGTTCCTCGAGCGGATAGAGGCTATGTCGCAATGCCAGGTCGCCCGGTACCAGGCGCAGGGTGCGCTCCTCGGCGCGCGGCAGCTCTCCGTCCGGTCCCGACTGGAGTCCGTGGCTTTCGGCGAGCAGGCGCGTCAGCTGTGCTTCACTCACGGCTGCCAGCTCGAGCAGGTTTGTCGCCAGATCGCCGCCGTACAGCACCTGCCGGGCCAGGGCCTCCTCGACGTCGCGCATGGAGGCGACCTGTTGCTTGACGATGGAGGAGCTCAGCGTGGGCATGACCGCACCCCGGGGCGCGCGCCCCGGGCTCTCGGGATTGTCCCGGGGGAACGGGGGATGTCAACGCGCATCGCCCGCGGCCGGGGATAGTTGAGCCCCGCGCCCAGCTCTGGCAGCACGTCCGATGTGACGATCCACTCCGATTCCGGCTCTCCCGTGCTCACGCTGACCCTGGACCGGCCCAAGGCCAATGCTTTCGACCAGACGCAGCTGGATGCCCTGCAACAGGGCTTCGAACAGGCCGAAGCCTCCCCAGGGGTGGCCGTCGTGATTCTACGAGGCGCCGGGGACCGGGCCTTCAGCGCCGGCGCGGACATGGGAGCGGTCGGCCCCCTGGCGGAACCGGATGGCCTTTCGCGCTGGACCGCCCAGGCGCACGCCATTCTGGACCGCATCTCGGCCTTTCCGGTCCCGGTGATCGCCGCGATCCAGCGTCCGGCCGTCGGAGGTGGCTTCGAGCTGGCGCTGGCCTGCCACCTGCGCGTGATGGCGGGGAGCGCGCATGTCGCGCTCCCCGAGATCCAGCGGGGCTATCTGCCGAGCTGGGGCGCACTGGAGCGGCTCGTGCCGCTCTCGGGCCCCGGCTTCGCGCTGGACATGCTGCTCACCGGACGGCGCGTGTCCGCTGAGGAAGCGCTGGCGCGTGGGGTCGTGCAGCGCGTCGCCGACGACGCGGAGGCGGAAGCACGAGCGCTCGCCGATCGCATTGCTGCGCTGCCGCCGTTGGCAGTCCGCGCCGCGCTCTCGCAGATGGCGGGGCTCGGCGATGGGAGCCAGCGCGTCCGTGAACGCGAGCTTGCCGATCTGGAGAAGCTGGTCCGCACCGAGGACACCGTGGAGGGCGTGCTGGCGTTCTTCGAGAAGCGCGAGCCCCGCTTCAAGGGACGCTAGCCGCTCGATTCTCTTGAATCGAGGGGCTAGCCGACCGCGGAGCGGTCGAGGGGGAGGCTCGGCGAAGCCGAGGGGGCGCTGCTGCGCCCCAAACCAACGGTGCTAGTCCCGCGTTGCGCGGCGCAGCCGCGCGTGCGAAGCACCCATCGCTTCG
>Ga0114931_10000928_pt1 | contig 36809 bp, 40 predicted proteins | sample 2SBtaG_FD_89579 | JGI IMG/M metagenome (GOLD analysis project Ga0114931, IMG submission 89579) | Deep subsurface microbial communities from Kolumbo volcano to uncover new lineages of life (NeLLi) - 2SBTROV14_V59a metaG | ecosystem: Environmental > Aquatic > Marine > Volcanic | place: Kolumbo... | reverse complement strand
GGGCGGCTTGGCGAGCCCCCGGTCGAGGAAATGGGCGAGCGTGTAGAGATGGCCGACGTCGTAGCACTCGAACTCGAAGCGCGTGCCGCAGCCCTCGCCAAGATCGGCGAGGATGCGCTCGATATCGGCGAAGGTATTTTTGAAAATATAGTCGCGCGAGCCTTCGAGATGAGCGCGCTCCCAGTCGTGCGCGAAGCGGGTCATGCGGTCGAGCGCCGGGTAGAGGCCGAAGTTCATCGAGCCGAGGTTGAGCGAGCAGAGCTCGGGTCGGGCGCGCCGGGGCGCGGCGAGCCGGTCGTCGAGCGACATGCCCGCGCCGCCGCCGGTGGTGATGTTGACCACCGCGTCGGTCGCCTGCTAGATGCGCGGCAGAAAGGCCATGAACGCCTCGGGATCGGGGGTCGGCCGGCCGTCGCGGGGGTCGCGCGCATGCAGGTGGAGAACGGCGGCCCCCGCCTCGGCGGCGGCGATCGCCTCGGCGGCGATCTCGGCGGCGGTGATCGGCAGGTGCGGCGACATGGACGGCGTGTGGATCGAGCCGGTCACGGCGCAGGTGATGATGGCCTTGCGGGGGCTGCTCACGAGGGATTTCCTTGGTGTCGGGTGGGGGGGGATGGCTAGGCGCGGACCTTGCCGCGCTCGTCGAGGAGAACGCAATCGCGCGAGCGGATCGTCACCACGACCCGGTCGCCCTCGCGATAGGGGTGCTCGTCGATCGTGCTGATAATTTGAAGGCGCGTGCCCGCCACCTCGACGAAATAGCGCGCGGTCACGCCCAGGTAGTCGACGTCGCCGATCCGGCCGTCGAGAACCGTGTCGTTGGCTTCCGGCTCGGCCGGGGCGATCCCGATCCGGATCTTCTCGGCGCGGACCACGACCTCGACCGGCGCGCCCTCGACCCAATCACCGCCGCGCGCCACGGCCAAGGTCTCGCCGTCGCCGACGCGAACCTTGACGAGATCGCCGTCGATGCCCGCGATCGTGCCGGTGATGAAATTGGAATAGCCGAGGAAATCGGCGACGAAGCGCGAGGCGGGGTAGTTGTAAACGTCCTCGGGCGCGCCTTCCTGCTCCTTCTCGCCGTCGCTCATCACCACGACGCGGTCGGACATGGCGAGCGCCTCTTCCTGGTCATGGGTGACGAAGATGGTGGTGATGCTGAGCTCGCGCTGGATTTTCTTGAGCTCGACGCGCATCTCCTCGCGCAGGTTGGCGTCGAGCGCCGAAAGCGGCTCGTCGAGCAGCAGCACGTCGGGCTCGATCACGATCGCGCGGGCGAGCGCGATGCGCTGCTGCTGGCCGCCCGAAAGCTGCGACGGCAGGCGCTTCTCGGTACCCGGCAGGCGCACGATGTCGAGCGCGCGGGCGACCTTCTCGCGAATCGTCGTCTTGTCGACGTTGCGGTACTTGAGACCGAAGGCGACGTTGTCGAACACGGTCTTGTGGGGGAACAAGGCATAGTTCTGGAACACCAGCCCGATGTTTCGCTTGTGGATGGGGATATCGTTGACGCGCCGGCCCTTGATGAGGATGTCGCCCTCGGTCGGCTCCTCGAGCCCGGCGATCATGCGGAGAATCGTCGTCTTGCCGCAGCCCGAGGGGCCGAGCAGGGTCAGGAAGGTCCCCTCGGGAATGGACAGATCGAAGCCGTTGACGGCGACGAGGGCGCCGAAATCCTTGACGACGCCGGTCAGCTCTACGGCGGCGGTGGTCGCTCTCATGGCCGGCTCGCTGCGATCATGGAAAGAAAATCCAGACGGGTCACGCAAGAAGGAAAAGGCGGCAAAGCGGGGCGGGGCGGGGCGCGGCCGCGACCGCGCCCCTCGATCCGGCCTCGCGGCCGGCCCCGAGACCCCCTCCCCTAGAAGCCCTTCATGATGCGGTTCGCCTTCTTGGCCCAATCGCCCTCGTGCCCGTTCCAGTAGTCGGGCTTGGCGAAGGTCAGGGCCGCGAGCTTGCCCGTGGGATCGAAGGTCGGGATCTTCTGGACCGCCTCGGGCATGGGCACCTTCGTGGGGTCGAGCGAGGGCGGATAGTTCTGGCCGATGGCGACCGCGATGGCGGTCTCGGGCTCGAGCATGAAGTTGATCAGCTCCTCGCATTCCCGCATCGGGCTGCCCTTGAGCACAAACATGGTCTCCATCCAGCCGTAGCCGTTCTTCGGATTGAAGAAGCCGATGTCGTGACCTTCCTGGCGCAGGCGCGCGACGCGCCCCGACCAGGCGGTGCTCACCCACATCTCGCCCTCGGCGAACAGGCTCATCAGCTCGGCGCCCGAGGACCAGTACTTCAGGATCAGCTTGCGGTGCTTGCGCATGTTGTCCCACACCGCATCCATATCCTTGATGTCGTTGGGGTTCTGATCGGTGGCCAGGGCCGAGAACCAGATCTGCTCGCGCCAGTCCTGATAGCTGCCGATCTTGCCCTTCCACTGCGGGTCGACCAGCATGCGCGCGCCCATCTTGTGGGCGTAGTCGTCGCTGACGTGCTTGCGGTTCCAGGCGAGCCCGGTGGTGCCGTAGTCGTAGGGCGCCGCCGACAGGCCGTCGGGCGTGATGGCGCGGAACGGCTTGATCAGCGATTCCATCACCAGCTTGAGGTTGGGAATGTTGGCCTCGTTGATGACCGTGCCGAACCCGGCGTTGACGAAGCGCGCGTAGTCGAACACGCCGCTCGAATGGAAGATGTTGTAGGTGCCGGGCTTGCTCGCCTTGACCTTGGAGAAGAACTCGTCGGTGCCGCCGAAGGTGCCTTCGTCGACCTTGATGCCGGTCTTGGCGGTGTAGGGCTTGAAGGCGTACTTGCTGAGCGCCTCCGAGACCACCCCGCCCCAACCGTCGAAACGGATCTCGGTAACCGCGGCGAGCGCGGCGCCGGTGACGAAGCGGAACGGGCCGCCGACCACGCCGGCCGCGACGCCGGCGGCGCCGAGCAGGCGGAAGAAGCTGCGACGGTCGAGATCGCCGTTCAAGTAGCGCTCGCGCAGCCGTTGATAGCGTGTCGTGCTGTCCATGGGTTAATGCCTCCCTTTAAGGGTTGTGTGCCGGGGCGCGGGTCATGTCCGGGCCCGGGCGAAATAGCGGACCACGCCGCCGGCGATCAGCGGCAGGCCCACGGTAATGACGATCATGACGGTGCCGAGAGCGTTGATCTCGGGGCTGATGGAGTTGCGCAGCATGCCGAAGATTTGGGTCGGCACGGTCTCGAGCCCGGCCGACTTCCAGAACATGGTCGCGGTGACGTTGTCGAACGAGATCGTCAGCGCGAACAGCATGCCGGCGAAAATGGCGGGCATGAGAAGCGGCATCGTGATTTCGAGGAACGCCTGCATCCGGTTGGCGCCCAGGCTCAGCGCCGCTTCCTCGTAGACCCGGCGAATCCCATAGAGCCGCGCCTGGACCACCAGCACCACGTAGGGCAGCGTCAGGATGACGTGGCCGAGCAGCAGCACGCCGAAGCTGCGCGAGAAATCGAGCCATTTGAGAAACAGCAGGAGCGCCACGCCGAGCACCACCTCGGGCACCAGGATGGGCGCCACCAGGAGCGTGTTGACGAGCTCCTTGCCGGGGAAGTCGTAGCGCACGATCGCGATGCAGGCGCCGACCCCGATGGCGGTCGAGATCACGGCGGTCAGGCTGCCGAGCAGGAGCGAGGTCTTGAACGCGCGCACGATCGCCTCGTTGTTCGCGAGCTCGCCGAACCAGCGCAGGCCGACACCGGTCATGGGAAAGCTGCCGAACATCGAATCGTTGAACGACAGAAGCACCACCACCGCGATCGGCGCGAAGGTGAAGATGTAGACCAGCCCCGTGAAGAATCGGATGCCGTTCCAGGCGGTGAAGAGTCCGCGTTCCATCAGCCGAAGCTCTTGTAGACCTGGCTCAGGCTCATGAACCGGGTGTAGAGCACGACCACGGACCCGAGCACGACCAGCAGCACGATCGAAAGCGCCGAGCCGAGCGGCCAGTTGAGCTCGACGATGATGGTCTCGTAGATGATCCCGGCGAACATGGCGTTGTCGGGGCCGCCCAGGATCATCGGCGTGATGTAGCTGCCGCCCGTCAGCACGAACACCAGCAGGCTACCGGCGGCGAGCCCGGGCAGCGACAGGGGCAGCGTGACCTCGCGGAACGCCTGCCAGCCGGTGCAGCCGAGCGAGCGCGCGGCGTCGACCAGCGACTTGTCGATCCCTTCGAGGCTCACGTAGATGTTGAGGATCATGTACGGTAGGAAGGCGTGCACGAAGCCCATGATCACCGAAAACTCGATGTAGAGCATGTGCTTCGGCTCGTCGCTCAGCCCCAGCGCCTGAAGGGCGTAGTTGACGATCCCGTTGGCGCCGAGAATATGGATCCACGACAGGGTGCGGATGATGTAGCTGATCCAGAACGGCAACAGAAGCAGAAGGATCAGCAGCGCCTTGTTGCGAAACCGCGTATGCACCAGGAAATAGGCCGGAATGTAGCCGAGCAGCGCGCAGGCGACCGTGGTGATCGCGGCGTAGCGCAGGCTCTGCCATAGGATCGCGTAATAGAAGCCGTCGGTGAAGACGTCGACCCAGTTGGCGACGTTGAGCTCGGGCACCTCGAGGCCCGTGATCGTCCGCTGCCAGAACGAATAGGCGACCACGAAGCCGGTCGGAATGACGAGCAACAACGTCACCGCCGCGAGCGACGGAGCCAGCAATATCCAGGGACGCGCCTTTTCCCCGGTCACGGCCATTGTTCCATGCCCCCTGTCCCGACCGCGTCGCCGCGCGCTCATGCCCGCGCCGACGAGCCCGCCCCCGGGTCTTTCGCCCAAGGTCTTTCGCCCAGGATCCTTGGCCCGGGGTCGTTGTCGGAACCGATCCGCGCCACCGTCCCGGCGCCGCGCCCGGTTCCGATAATTCCCCCTCGTCGGGAAAGGAGAACCCTCTCCGTTGGATTATGCAAATAGATAATTTAAATTCCAAGCATTTACATTTTCGATGAACGAGCGCGGCGGCGACTCGGGACGATGGCGCAAACGGCGGGATGCGGTCCGTGCGCCGCCTCCGGGCACAACCATTGATGCAACGAATATTGCTCTCGCGATGGATCGCTTCTATCGTTGAACCATGTCCATTCCACTCGACCCGCTGGCCAATCGGCTCGACTGGAACCTGCTGCGCACCTTCATGGTCATCGTGCAGGAAGGCGGGATCACGCGCGCCGCCGACCGGTTGCTGCTGAAACAGCCGACCGTGAGCGCCGCGCTCAAGCGTCTCGAGGCCCGGCTCGGCCAGAAGCTGATCGAGCGCAACAGCCGCAGCTTCCGCACCACCGGGGCGGGCGAGACGCTGTACCGCGAATGCGTCGAGATCTACGGCAACATCGCCCGCGTCGGCCAGGCGCTGCGCGAGGTTCCCGACGAGGTCCGGGGGACGGTCCGGGTGCTGCTGGCGAGCCATGTGGTCTGCCCGTTATTCGACGATGTGCTCAGCGAGGTTCATCGGGCGCATCCCGCGATCGACTTCGGCCTCGAGGTCATGCCGAGCCCCGACATCATCCAGGCGGTTCGCCGGAAGGCGGCGAGCTTCGGCGTCTGCCTGGTCGACGAGACCGACCCGGCGCTCGATCACGAGCGTGTCTTCCGCGAGCATTTCGGCCTGTTCTGCGGCCGTCGCCACCGGCTGTACGGACGCGCGGGCCTGGCGCTCGCCGACCTTCGGGGCGAGCCCTGGGTCACCTTCCAGACCGACCAGCCCGACCGCCCGCTGCGGCCGGTCGCCCTCTTGCGGCTGCGCGAGCGGCTGGGCGAGCGCATCATCGGCGTTTCGAGCGAGCTGCACGAGGTCCGCCGCCTGATCATCGCCGGCATCGGCATCGGCCCGATGCCGATTCACGCGGTCGAGCGCGACGTCCGCGACGGGCTTTTGTGGCGCCTGCCGCCCTATGCCGATCCACCGGCGATCGACGCCTGGCTGGTAACCAACCCCCGGGCGCGGCTCAACAGCGCCGAGCGCGCGTTGCTCGCCCATCTACGCGCGGCGCTTCGCCGCACGCCCGAGAGCGAGCGCACCTTCCCCCGCCCCCCCGGCGTGGGCGGCCGGCGTCTAAGCCTAACGCCGCCGTCGTTGCATCGCGACCATGGGCGGGGATAGGCTGCGGCCGTTTCCCGCCCCGAGCGGGCCTTGCACGCGGGGTGTCCAGCCATGAAGGTCGTCTATTCCGAGACCCACGCCGGCCACGCGCCGCGCCATTTCCTGGTTCGCGGAGCGCGCGTCGAAAACCCCGAGACGCCGGCGCGGGCGACCGCCCTGCTCGCCGCCGCGCGCGCCGCCGGCCACGAGATCGTCGCCCCCGGCGATTTCGGCCCCGGCCCGCGCGCCCTGGTGCATACCCCCGAATACCTCCGCTTCCTGGAAACCGCGCATGCCCGCTGGCAAGAGCTCGATGACCCTTCGGACGAGGTGATCCCCAATGTCCATCCGAGGCGGCGCGCGGTCTCCTATCCGAGCGGGATCGTCGGCCAGGCGGGCTATCACATGACCGACACCGCCTGCCCGATCGGCCCCGGCACCTAGGACGCGGCCCGCGCCGCGGCCGACGTCGCCGCGCAAACCGCCGATCTGCTGCTCGACGGCGCGCCGCTCGCCTACGGGCTCTGCCGCCCGCCGGGCCATCACGCCTACGCCGACGCGGCGGGCGGCTTCTGCTTTCTCAACAACGCGGCGATCGCCGCCCGGCGGCTCGGCGCGCGCCTCGGCCGGGTCGCGGTGCTCGACATCGACGTCCACCACGGCAACGGCACCCAGGCTATCTTCTACCACCGCGCCGACGTCCTGTTCGTCTCGCTGCACGCGGACCCGACCGCCTTCTATCCCTTCTTCTCGGGCCATGCCCAGGAACGCGGCGCGGGGCCGGGGCTCGGCTACACCCTCAACCTGCCGCTCGCGCCCGGGTCCGACGACCGCGTCTTCCTCGCCGCGCTCGACCGCGCGCTCGACGCGATCCGCGCCTATGCGCCCGGCGCGCTCGTCGTCTCGCTCGGCTTCGACGCCTTCGCCGGCGATCCGCTCTCGCCGCTCGAGGTCACGACCGAGGGCTACGCCCGCGCCGCGCGCGCGATCGCGGGGCTCGGCCCGCCGACGGCGCTGATCCAGGAAGGCGGCTACGACCGGGCCTCGCTGGGCGCCAATCTCGCCGCCTTTCTCGCGGCCTGCGAGGAGGTCCGGTCGTGAGCGACGCCCCCGGCGAGGCGGCGCCGCCGGCGCTCGACGAGCGCGCGAGCTACGCCCATTTCGCCCGTCATAGCCTGCGATTCGCCGACCTCGACGCGCTCGGCCACGTCAACAACCTCGCCACGGCGGCGATCTTCGAATCGGTTCGGGTCAGCTTCCTCGCCGAGGCCGGCATGCCCGTGAGCGCGCCCAAGCGCGGCTTCGTGATCGCGCGCATGACGGTCGATTACCTGCGCGAGCTCCATTTCCCGGGCGAGGTCGAGGTCGGCACCCGGGTTCTGCGGATCGGACGCAGCTCGATCACCATCGGCCAGGGCCTGTTCTCGAACGGAGAGTGCATCGCCACCGGGACCGCGGTCTGCGTGCGCATCGACCGGGCGAGCGGCCGCGCGATCGCGCTCGACGCGCCGCTCCGCGCCCGCATCGCCGCCCTGTCGGAGAGCTGAAAAAGGGCGGAAATCCGGGCTGAAAGGGTTGGACGCCCCCGCGAGCCCGCCCTATAAGTCGCTTCATGACTGGGATCGCGTTCATCAAGATGCACGGGCTCGGCAACGACTTCGTGGTCGTCGACGGGCGGGCGGCGGCGCTCGCGCTCGACCCCGGCTGGGTCCGCGCGGTCGCCGATCGACGCACGGGCGTCGGCTGCGACCAGCTCATCGCGATCCTGCCGTCCGAGGTGGCGGACGCGCGCATGGTCATCCGCAACGCCGACGGCCGGCCCGCCGAGGCCTGCGGCAACGGCAGCCGCTGCGTCGCCGCGCTCCTCATGGCCGAAAACGGGAGCGACCGCGCGCGGATCGAGACCGACGCCGGAATCATCGACGCCCGCGCGGGCGACGGTGGCGCCATCACCGTCGATATGGGCGCGCCCCGCTGCGACTGGCGCGGCGTGCCGCTCGCCCGCGAGGCCGATACCCTGCATCTCGACCTCGGCGCGGCGGCGCCGGAGCCGGCGGTCGCGCTCAACACCGGCGTGCCCCACGCGGTGTTCTTCGTCGACGACGTCGCCGCGATCGACGTCGCCGCGATCGGCGCGGCGCTCGAACGTCACCCGATCTTTCCCGACGCCGCCAACATTGATTTCGCCCAGGTGCTAGCGCCCGACCGCATCCGCATGCGGGTCTGGGAGCGCGGCGCCGGCGTCACCCGCGTCTGCGGCACCGGGGCCTGCGCGGTCGCGGTCGCGGCGGCGCGGCGCGGGCTGTGCGGACGCGCGGTCAGGGTGGTTCTCGACGGCGGCGCGCTCGACATCCTGTGGCGCGACGACGACCACATCGAGATGACCGGCCCCGCGGCCACCGCGTTCGAGGGACGGTTGTCGTCGACCTTGGGGGGGGCGTCATGACCGAACGCGCGCCCCGCCCGGCCGAGGTCGTGACCTTCGGCTGCCGCCTCAACGCCTACGAGGCCGAGATCATCCGTCGCAACGCGCGCGCGGCGGGGGTCGGCGATATCATCGTCATCAACACCTGCGCCGTGACCGCCGAGGCCGAGCGCCAGGCTCGCCAGGCGATCCGCCGGGCGCGCCGCCGGGCGCCCGACGCGCGCATCGTGGTGACTGGCTGCGCCGCCCAGATCAACGCCGACGCCTTCGCCGCCATGGCCGAGGTCGATCAGGTGATCGGCAACGCCGAGAAGCTGCGCGCCGACGCGCTCGAACATCCCGTCGGGCCGCGCGTGCGGGTCGCCGACATCGCCACCCTGCGCGAGACCGCGGGCCATCTGGTCGCCGGCTTCGAGGGCCGCGCGCGGACCTTCGTTCAGATTCAGAACGGCTGCGACCACCGCTGCACCTTCTGCATCATCCCCTTCGGCCGGGGGCCGAGCCGCAGCGTGCCCATGGGCGCGATCGCCGAGCAGGTCCGCGCCCTGGTCGCGTCGGGCTATCGCGAGGTGGTGCTGACCGGGGTCGATCTCACGGCCTACGGCGCCGACCTGCCGGGCGCGCCAACGCTCGGGCAAATGGTCCGCCGCCTACTCGCGGCCGTGCCCGAGCTGCCGCGGCTCAGGCTGTCCTCGATCGACGTCGCCGAGGTCGACGACGAATTGTTCGAGACCATCGTCTCCGAACCCCGGCTGATGCCGCATCTCCATCTCAGCCTCCAGGCGGGCGACGACCTGATCCTCAAGCGCATGAAGCGTCGCCACGACCGCGACCAGGCGATCGACTTCTGCGCCCGGGTCCGCGCGTTCCGACCCGAGGTGGCGTTCGGCGCCGACCTGATCGCCGGCTTCCCGACCGAGACCGAGGCCATGTTCCGCAAGACCCTCGACCTGGTCGAGGAGGCGGGGCTGGTCTATCTCCACGTCTTTCCCTATTCGGCGCGTCCCGGCACGCCCGCGGCGCGCATGCCACAGGTGCCGGTCGTCGAGCGCCGCGCCCGCGCGGCCCGGCTGCGCGCGGCGGGGGACGCCGCGCTCGGCCGCTTCCTCGCCGCCGGCATCGGGCGACGGCACGCGGTGCTGGTCGAGACCGGGACCGAGGGCCGAAGCGCGCAGTTCGCCCCGGTGCGCCTCGCCCGCGCCCGCCCCCCCGGGACGCTGGTTTCCGCGCGCGCCGAGGCGGTCGAGGACGGGATGCTGATCGCGCGCGCTTGCGACGAGGCGGCGTGATGAGCGACGAGGCGGCGCCGCGCGGCTGGCTCGCGCGGCTCAAGTCGGGGCTCGCGCGCTCGTCGTCCAAGATCAGCGACGGCATCGGCTCGATCTTCTCCAAGCGCAAGCTAGACGGCGAGACGGTCGAGGCGCTGGAAGACCTGTTGATCACCGCCGATCTCGGCGTCGAGACCGCGGCCGAGCTCGCGGGCGCGATCGCCGCCACCCGCTTCGAGCGCGAGGCGAGCCCCGAGGCCGTTCGCGCCGTGCTCGCCGAGCGCATCGCCGAGATCCTCGAACCGGTCGCCAGGCCGCTGGCCCTCGACCCCGCGCGGCGGCCCTCGGTGGTGCTCGTCGTCGGCGTCAACGGCACCGGCAAGACGACGACCATCGGCAAGCTCGCCAAGGCGTGGCGCGGCGAGGGCAAGTCCGTGGTGCTGGCCGCCGCCGACACCTTCCGCGCCGCCGCGATCGACCAGCTTCGCGTCTGGGGCGAGCGCACGGGATCGCCCGTGGTCGCCGGCGCGCCCGGCGCCGATCCGGCGGGGCTCGCGTTCGACGCCCTGACCCGGGCGCGCGCCGAGAACGCCGACGCGCTGCTCGTCGACACCGCCGGGCGGCTCCACAACCGGGCCGAGCTGATGGCCGAGCTCGAAAAGATCGTCCGCGTCATCGCCAAGGTCGACGCCAGCGCGCCCCATCACCGGGTGCTGGTGCTCGACGCCACCGTGGGCCAGAACGCGCACGCCCAGGTCGAGACCTTCGCCCGCATGATCGACATCACGGGGCTGATCGTCACCAAGCTCGACGGCACCGCGCGCGGCGGCGTGATCGTCGCGCTCGCCAAGCGCTTCGGCCTGCCGGTCCACGCGGTCGGCGTCGGCGAGGGGGTCGACGACCTGCGCCCCTTCGAGGCCCGGGCCTTCGCCCGCGCGCTCGTCGGATTGGATTGAACCCGCCGTCCCACAACGGAGAGAACCCCATGACCGCCCGCATCCCCCCGGTCCGCGAAAGCGACGATCCCCGCGTGCGGCGCTTGCTGGGCGGGGCCACGACATGGAACGTCTCGCGCGTGATCGCCAATGCCCCCGTCTGCCTCGAAATGATGCGCAACATGACCGGCCTGCTCGCGCGCGGCAGCCTGAGCCGCGCCGACCGCGAGGCGATCGATCTCACCATGGCCGAGATCAATGGCTGCCACTACTGCACCAAGGCCCATGTCAAGCTCGCCCGCGAGGCGGGGCTCGACGAGGCCGATATCAAGGCGATCGTCGAGGGCCGGCCGGCGCCGGGGGCGCGCGCGAACCTGATCCAGGCGATCACGCGCCGGCTCGACGAAACCCGGGGCGGGCTGTCCGACGACGAGATCGCCGCCTTCCGCGAGCGCGGCCTGAGCGACGGCGAGATGATCGAGGTGATCGGCGTGATGGCGCTGTGCACGCTGACCAACTTCACCAATCGCCTCGCCCAAACCGAGCCCGACGACTTCATCGCCGACATCACGGTCTGACGCGCGCGGTCGAGGGGAAGACGACGGCGAGGGCGATCACGAGACAAGGGCACGAGGAGGCGGAAATGAGCGATCCGCTCGGCGATACCTTCGGCGCGGCGGCCTATGGCGGCCCCGGCTGGCGGCCACGCGCCGGCGCCCATGGCGACGAGATCGGCGCGATCTGGCGGCGCGCCGGCGTCCGCGACGAATGGAGCCCGCTGCGCGCGGTGGTCCTGCACCGCCCGGGCGACGAGCTCGCGATTCGCGACCCGGCCGACGCGGTCCAGATGATCGCGCCCCCCGACCCCGCCCGGGTTCGCGACGAGCACGACGCGATCGCCGCGGCTTACGAGGACGCCGGGGTCGCGGTCCATTACGTCGCGCCCGCCGAGACGCCGCCGCCCAATCAGATGTTCGTCGCCGACCTCATGTTCATGACGCCCGAGGGCGCGATCCTCGCGCGGCCCGCCTCGATGGTGCGCGCGGGCGAGGAGCGCTGGGTCGCGCGCCGGCTCGCCGATCTCGGCGTGCCGATCCTGCGGACCCTGACCGGCCGCGCGACCTTCGAGGGCGCCGACGCCATGTGGCTCGACGACGAGACCGTCGTGATCGCGCGGGGCCTGCGCACCAACGACGAAGGCATCGCCCAGGTGAGCGACGCCCTCGCCGCCATCGGGGTCGCGACCCTGCCGGTCGATCTGCCCTTCGGCACCATGCATCTGATGGGCATGCTGCGGATCGTCGCCCCCGACCTCGCCGTCGCCTGGCCACGGCGCACGCCCTTCGCCGCCGTGACGGCGCTGCGCGCGCGCGGCTACCGCGTCTTGTTCCTGCCCGACGACGGCGAGGCGCAGCGCAACCACGCGCTCAACTTCGTGACGCTGGCGCCCGGGCGCGTGCTCATGATCGCCGGCAACCCCAGGACCCAGGCGTTCTACGAGGACAACGGGATTGACTGCCTGCGCGTGTCCGCCGACGAGCTGATCAAGGCGGCGGGCGGGGTCGGCTGCCTGACCGGCGTGCTCGCCCGCGAGGGCGGCGCGGGCCGGCGCGCCGCTTGACGAACGCGCCCCCCGCGCGGGCCGGGCGGCGACCCGATCCCCCTATCCGGCGATCGCGACCTCGACGCCCGCCTCGGCGAGCAGGCGGGGGAAGGGCGGGCGTGGCTCGGCGTCGGTGATCAGCATATCGACCGCGCCGAGATGCGCGACCCGGACCAGCGCGCGGCGGCCGAACTTGGAGCGGTCGGCGACCACCACCGTGCGCTCGGCGCGCTCGATCACCACGCGCGAGAACTCGGCCTCCGAGAGGTGGTAGTCCATGTAGCCGTCGCCGGGGTCGATCGCGGCGATCGAGAGGAACGCGACCCGCACCCGGAACTGGGCGATGAAGGTGGTCGCCGACGGGCCGAGCGCCGCGCCGTCGTCGGCGCGGAGCTCGCCACCCGCCATGTAGACCCGGTTGCCGTTGCGGGTCGCCAACGTGCGCGCGATATCGACCGAGTTGGTCGCCACCAGCAAATCGCGGTGATCGCGCAGCGCCTGGGCGAGATAGGTGGTCGTGCTGCCGGTGTCGAGCATCACCGAATCGCCGTCGCGGACCTCGCGCGCGGCGCGCGCGGCGATGATCCGCTTGGCCTCGGCGTTCTCGCGCAGGCGCTGGTCGAAGGCCGACTCGCGCACCGGGTCGGCGCGGCGCACCCCGCCGTGGACCTTGTGGACCGCGCCGTCGCGCGCCATCGCCTTGATATCGCGGCGGATGGTCTCGCCCGAGACCGCGAGCCCCCGCGCGAGCTCGGCGACGCTGCAGCTCCCCTTCTCGGTCACGGCGCGCAGAATCGCCGCCTGTCGCTCGGAGCGCAGCATCCCTACCCGGCCGGGAATCGTGACGTCATGACGCGACTCTAAGTGGGATATTGTGGAGATTCAACGGCGATTCTGTGGATAACTGTTGATTCATGACAATTCCGCTTGAATCGCGCGGATAAACAGGCTTTCATTTTGTCGGCGGCGGCGAGGGCCGTGGCGGCCGACGGGATTTTGCGCGCAACGCGCCTCCCCGGACGATGGCCGCCTCGGCGCAGGACCGGCGTCGCGACAGCAAGCGGGCACGGCGCGGCCGGAAGAATCGCGCCCGGCCGCCTATAGGGAGGCATTCCGATGCTCAGGAAGATTACCAACGCACTCATCGCCGGAACGATTGGGGCTCTCGTCGCCTACGCGACCCCGGCCGTCGCCGGCGTTCCCGAATCGAAGGACCCGATCATCCTCACGATTCACGACTGGACCGGCCAGTACATCACGACCCACATCATGGGCCGCGTGCTCGAGAAGATGGGCTACAACGTGAAGTATCAGCAGGCCGACTACATCGCTCAGTTCGCCGGCCTCGAATCGGGCGACCTGCACGTCGCCATGGAGATGTGGGAGACCACCGGCAAGCAGGCCATGGAGGAAAGCCTCAAGACGGGCAAGACCGTCGATCTCGGCGAGACCGGGATGCAGGCCAAGGAAGAATGGTGGTATCCGATCTACATGAAGGAGCGTTGCCCGGGCCTGCCCGACTGGCGCGCGCTCAACAAATGCGCCAAGGAGTTCGCCACTCCCGAGACCTATCCCAAGGGCCGCTATCTCGGCGGGCCGGTGACCTGGGCGGGCTTCGACGACGAGCGCGTCGAGGCGCTGGGCCTCAACTTCGAGGTTGTCCATGCCGGCACCGACGCCGCCCTGTTCGCCGAGCTCAAGTCGGCCTACGAGCGCAAGGCGCCGTTCCTCGGCTGGATCTATACGCCGCACTGGGCGCCGATCAAGTTCAAGGGCGAGTGGGTGAAGTTCCCCGAGTACACCGACGCCTGCTACAACGACCCGAAATGGGGCATCAACCCCAACATGAAGTACGATTGCGGCAAGCCCCACGGCTGGATCAAGAAGGTCGGCTGGAAGGCTGGCGAGAAGAAATGGCCCTGCGCCTATGACGCGATCCGCAAGTTCCGCATCGACAACCAGTCGATGGGCGAGATGATTGGCTTGGTCGATCTCGACGGCAAGTCGGTCGACGACGTGGTCGAGAACTGGATCAACGCCAACGAGGGCACATGGAAGACCTGGGCCGCCTGCGCCGGCGGCTGAGCTAGCAGACTCGCGGGCCCGCGCCGCCGCGCGCGGCGTGGGCCAGCGCTTTCCTCGAGGGGCCGGCCATGGATCCCCGCAAAACCCGTCCGCCGGCGGCCCCGCCCACGGGCCAAGCCGACGCCAAGATAAGCTGCGAGGGTGTTTGGAAGCTGTTCGGCAACAATGCCGAGCGCGTCCTCGCCGAGCACGGCGGCAAGCCGACCTTCGACCAGCTCGCCGAAGCCGGTCTGATCGGCGCCGTGCGCGACGCGCGCTTCGCCGTCGCCGAGGGCGAGATCTTCGTCATCATGGGGCTGTCGGGCTCGGGCAAGTCGACGCTCGTGCGCTGCCTCTCGCGGCTGATCGAGCCGACCGCCGGCTCGGTCGTGTTCGAGGGCCAGGATCTCCTCAAGGCCTCCGAGAGGGAGTTGATCGAGATCCGCCGCCACAAGATGGGCATGGTGTTCCAGAACTTCGCCTTGCTGCCGCACCTCACGGTGCTCGGCAACGTCGCCTTTCCGCTCGGGGTCCAGGGGGTCGACCGCGCGAGCCGCGAGCGCCGCGCCCGCGAGATGATCGAGCTGGTCGGCCTGAAGGGCCGCGAATCCTATTACCCGCGCGAATTGTCGGGCGGCCAGCAGCAGCGCGTCGGCATCGCGCGCAGCCTCGCCATCGAGCCCGAGGTCTGGTTCCTCGACGAGCCGTTCTCGGCGCTCGACCCGCTGATCCGACGCGAGATGCAGGACGAGTTCCTGCGCCTGCAAAACGTGCTCGAGAAGACCATCGTCTTCATCACCCACGACTTCGACGAGGCGATCCGGCTCGCCGACCGGATCGCGATCATGAAGGACGGCGCGATCATCCAGATCGGCACGCCCGAGGAGCTCGTCACCAACCCGGCGACCGACTACGTCGCCGAGTTCACCCGCGAGATTCCGCGCGCCAAGGTCCTCTCGGCGCGCGCGGTGATGGTCCCGCTCGACGGCGCGCCGGCGCCCGCCGAAAGCGTGCCCGCCGAGGCCAAGATCGAGGACTTCGCCGCCCGGGTGGTCGACGCCGACGCGCCGCTCGCCGTGACCGACGCCGACGGCGCGGCGATCGGTCTGATCACGCGCGCGGCCGTTCTCGACGTGCTGGTGCGTCGCGAGGGACGCGAATGAGCGCGACCGCGGCCGGCGCCGCGCGGCCGCCGGGCGCGCGTTCGGGCTGGGTCTTCCTGGCGGCGGCGGCGGGGCTGGTCCTGGTCGTCTACGCGCTCGCCGATGCCGCCCCCTGGCTCGCCAAATACCCGCGCGAGGCGGCGGTGCCGCTGCGCTTCTGGATCAGCGATTTCATGAAATGGCTGATCAACGAGGCCAATTTCGGCCTGTTCACCTTCAAGCAGCTCACCCGCTCGATCGCCTGGCTTCTCGAACGCCCGCTCGACGCCGCCGAGGGGCTGCTCGCCGCGGGCTTCGATCTGACCGACGAGGCCGGCGACGTCGTCTACCACCTACCGCGCCTGTCCTGGATCGCGGTGATCGGCGTGGTCATGCTGCTCGGCCTTCACGCCCGCGACCGCGCACTCGCCCTGCTCGTCGGCGCCTGTTTCCTCTACCTTGCCGTGTTCGGCCAGTGGGACAGCGCGATGGTGACCCTGTCGTCGATCCTGATCGCGGTGCCCTTCGGCGTCGGCGGCGGGTTGTTGATCGGCATTCTCGGCCACCGCAGCCCACGCTTCGAGGCGGCGATCACGCCGATCCTCGACCTCATGCAGACGGTGCCGGTGTTCGCCTATCTGGTGCCGATGCTGTTCCTGTTCGGCTTCGGCGCGGTGGCGGCGATGATCGCGACCATCATCTACGCCATGCCGCCGATGGTCCGCTGCACCATGCTGGCGCTCAAGCAGGTGCCGAGCGAGGTGGTCGAGTTCGGCAACATGGCGGGCTGCTCGCGACGCCAGCTTATCTGGCGGGTGATGATCCCGGCGGCGCGCTCGACCCTGATGGTCGGCGTCAACCAGGTGATCATGCTGTCGCTGAACATGGTCATCATCGCCTCGATGATCGGCGCCGGCGGGCTCGGCTTCGACGTGCTCACCTCGCTCAAGCGGCTCGCGATCGGCAAGGGCTTCGAGGCGGGGCTCGCGATCACGCTGCTCGCCATCGCGCTCGACCGGCTGAGCCAGGCCTTCGCCGCCAAGCCCCCGCCCGAGCACCGCGAGACGACCGGCGGCCTGATCCGCCGCCACCCGCATCTCGCGCTGGCGCTCGCGCTGATCGTCGGCGCCACCCTGCTCGGCTATCTGATTCCGGCGATCCAGGCCTACCCCAAGGATCTCACGATCACCACCGGGGCGGTGTGGGACGATCTCGTCTCCTACATCAACCGCAACTATTTCGACCAGATCGACGCGGTGAAGTCCTGGCTGCTGCTGAACGCGCTGATCCCGTTCAAGCGGTTCCTCCTGTCGCTGCCCTGGGCGGCGGTCGTGGGGGTGCTGACGCTTTCGGGGCTGCGGCTCGGGGGGCCGCGCCTCGCGCTCCTGATCGCCACGCTGGCGCTTTCGTCGCCGTGACCGGCAACTGGGAAAAGGCGATGATCTCGACCTATCTCATCGGGATCTCGGTCGTGATCGCCTCGGCCATCGGGATTCCCATCGGCATCCTGGCGGCGGGCAACGAGCGCGCCCACCGCGTCGTTCAGGTGGTCATCGACACCCTTCAGACACTGCCGTCCTTCGTCTATCTCATCCCGGTCGTGATGCTGTTCCGGGTCGGCGACTTCTCGGCCATGATCGCGGTGGTCGCCTACTCGCTGGTGCCCGCGATCCGCTACACCGACCACGGCATTCGCCAAGTGCCGCCCGGAATCATCGAGGCGGCGACCGCCGCCGGCTGCACGCGGCGTCAGATTCTGTGGAAGGTGCAGCTTCCCCTCGCGCTCCCCGAGATCATGCTGGGGGTCAACCAGACCATCATGATGGCGCTCTCGATGCTGGTCATCACGGCGCTGGTCGGCACCCGCGACCTCGGCCAGGAGGTCTATATCGCGCTGACCAAGGCCGACACCGGACGCAGGCTGGTCGCCGGGCTCAGCGTCGCCGCCATCGCCATGATCTCGGACCGGCTGATCTCGGCCTGGAGCACGCGCAAGAAACAGGAGCTGGGCATTGGCTGATCTCGCGCCCGCCGCGCGCGCCGCCGCGCTTTCCTGCTGGTCGGGGCCGGTCGCGCCGCAACCGCTCTCGGGCGGCATCACCAACCACAACTTCGTGGTCGAGGACCGGGGCGAGCGCTTCGTGGTCCGGATCGGCGACGACATCCCGGTCCACGGAGTGATGCGCTTCAACGAGCGCGCGGCCTCGATCGCCGCCCATCGCGCCGGGGTCTCACCCGAGGTCGTGCACGCCGAGCCGGGCGCGCTCGTGGTGCGCTTCGTCGAGGGTCGCACCTTCGCCGAGGACGACGCGCGCGCGCCCGAGAACCTCGCGCGCATCGTCGCGCTGGTGCGCCGGGTGCATTACGAGATCCCGAAGTATTTTCGCGGGCCCGCGCTGGCGTTCTGGGTCTTTCAGGTGATCCGCGGCTACGCCAACGCGCTGATCGAGGGCGGAAGCCGCCTGATCGGCGAGGTGCCGCGCTATCTCGCGCTCGGCGCCGAGCTCGAGGACGCGGTCGGGCCGGTGCGCATCGTCTTCGGCCACAACGATCTGCTGGCCGCCAACTTCATCGACGACGGGACGCGACTGTGGCTCGTCGACTGGGATTACGCGGGCCTCAATTCGCCTTTGTTCGACCTCGCCAATCTCGCGTCCAACAACCAGTTTTCGGCGGCCGACGAGGACGCGCTTCTCGAAGCCTATTTCGAGGCCCCGGCGAGCGACGATCTGCGCCGCCGGCTCGCGGCGATGAAATGCGCCTCGCTGCTGCGCGAGGCCATGTGGAGCATGGTCTCCGAGATCCATCTCGACCTCGACTTCGACTACGTCGCCTACACCGACGAGAACCTGGCGCGGTTCGAGCGCGCCTACGCCGACTTCAAACGGAACTGAGACACGGGGCGCGGATCATGGCAAGCTTTCCGACACAGGCGCGCGCGGTCGTCATCGGCGGCGGCATCGTGGGCTGCTCGACCGCCTATCACCTCGCCGGCCTGGGCTGGGACGACGTGGTGCTGCTCGAGCGCAAGAAGCTGACCTCGGGCTCGACCTTCCACGCCGCCGGCCTCGTCGGCCAGCTCCGCACCTCGGCCAACATCACCCAGCTCCTGAAATACTCGGTCGAGCTCTACGACCGGCTCGAGGCCGAAACCGGCCAGGCCACCGGTTGGAAGCGCAACGGCGGCCTTCGGCTCGCCTGCAACGAGGCGCGGATGACCGAGATCAAGCGCCAGGCGACCATGGCGCGGAGCTTCGGGCTCGAAATGCACCTGCTGACCCCGAAGGAGGCGGGCGATCTCTGGCCGCTGATGGAGACCGATGACCTGGTGGGCGCGGCCTTCCTGCCAACCGACGGCCAGGCCAATCCCTCCGACATCACCCAGGCGCTCGCCCGGGGGGCGCGGACCCACGGCGCGCGGATCATCGAGGACACCGCCGTGACCGCGATCCGGGTCGAGAACGGGCGCGTGAGCGGCGTCGTCACCGACCGGGGCGCGATCGCCTGCGAGATCGTCGTCAACTGCGGCGGCCAGTGGGCGGGCGAGGTCGGGCGGCTGGCGGGCGTCAACGTGCCGCTGCAATCGGACCAGCACCAGTACATGGTGAGCGAGCCGATCGCGGGCACGAGCCCCGATCTGCCGACGCTGCGTGATCCCGACCGGCTGATCTACTTCAAGGAGGAGGTCGGCGGCCTGGTCATGGGCGGCTACGAGCCCAACCCGATCCCCTGGGCGCTCGACGGAATTCCCGCCGACTTCCACTTCACGCTCCTCGAATCGAACTGGGACCATTTCGAGCCCCTGATGGAGCAGGCGCTCGCCCGGGTGCCGGCGCTCGAGACCGCCGGCGTGCGCGAGCTCGTCAACGGCCCCGAGAGCTTCACCCCCGACGGCAACTTCATCCTCGGCGAGGCGCCCGAGGTCGCGGGCTTCTTCGTCGGCGCGGGGTTCAACGCCTTCGGCATCGCCGGTGCCGGCGGCGCGGGGCGCGCGCTCGCCGAGTGGATCGACGGCGGCGAGGCGCCGATGGACCTCTGGGTGGTCGACATCCGCCGCTTCGGCGCGCCGCAGCGCGATCCCGACTGGGTGCGCGCGCGCACGCTCGAGCTCTATGGCAAGCACTACACCATCGCCTGGCCGCACGAGGAGCACCTCTCGGGCCGCCCGCGCCAGGTCTCGCCGCTTTACGAGCGGCTGCGCGCCCAGGGCGCCTGCTTCGGCTCGAAGCTCGGCTGGGAGCGACCCAACTGGTTCGCGCCCGAGGGCGTGGAGGCGCGCGACGAATATTCCTTCGGTCGCCAGAACTGGTTCGGCCCCGTGGGCGAGGAGCACCGCGCGACCCGCGAGGCCGTGGCGCTGTTCGACCAGACCTCCTTCGCCAAGTTCATGGTGACGGGCCCGGGGGCCGAGGCGGCGCTCTCCTGGATCTGCGCGGGCGATATCGCCAAGCCCCCGGGCCGGCTCACCTATACCCAGATGCTGAATGCGCGCGGCGGGATCGAATGCGACCTCACGGTCGCGCGGCTCGCGTCCGACCGCTTCTGCATCGTCACCGGCACCGGCTTTCGCACCCATGACCTCGCCTGGATCGTGGCCAACATGCCAGCGGGCGCCGAGGCCCGGATCGACGACGTGACCGAGGATTACGCGACGCTCTCGCTCATGGGGCCGCGCGCGCGCGAGGTCTTGAGCGCGGCGACCGGGGCCGATCTCTCGAACGACGCCTTCCCCTTCGCCAGCCTGCGCGAGATCGAGATCGCCGGGGTGCGCCTCAATGCGCTGCGCATCACCTATGTGGGCAAGCTCGGCTGGGAGCTGCACATGCCGATTGCGGGCGCGCTCGCGGTCTATGACGCCCTGATGGCGGCCGGCGCGGCGCACGGCATCGCCAACGCGGGCTACCGGGCGATCGAGAGCCTGCGCCTCGAGAAGGGCTACCGCGCCTGGGGGTCCGACATCGGCCCCGACTTCACGCCGCTCGAGTCCGGGCTCGGCTGGGCGGTCAAGCTCAAGAAGAACATCCCCTTCAAGGGCCGCGAGGCGCTGATCGATCAGGCCGCGCGGCCGCTCACCAAGCGCTTCGCCTGCTTCACCGTCGACGACCCCGAGGTGGTGTTGCTCGGCCGCGAGACCATCTACCGCGACGGCGCGCGCGTCGGCTGGCTGACCAGCGGCGGCTGGGGCTACACGGTCGCCAAGAACATCGGCTACGGCTACGTCCGCGACGAGACGGGGGTGGACATCGAGTATCTCAAGGCCGGCGCCTACGAGCTCGAGGTCGCCACCCGGCGCGTCCCCTGCACCCTACACACCGGCCCGCTCTACGACCCGAGGATGGAGCGGGTGAGGGGGTAGGGGGTCAGCCGTCGAGATCGGCGAGGAAGGCAAGCACCGCCTCGCCCGCGCCGTGATCGTAGAGGTCGGAGTGGCCGCCGTTTTCGAACAGGCGCTCGACCTTGGGCTCGGGCGCGGCGGCGAACAGGGCGCGGCCGAGATCGGCGGGCACGACCGCGTCGCGCAGGCCGTGGAGCACCAGAAGCGGCGCCGCGACGGCGTCGATCTTGGCCTCCGAATCGAAGCGGTCGAGCAGCAGCCAGCGCGTCGGCATGTACCAGTAATGGCGCGCGGCGACGTCGGTGATCGAGGTGAACGGCGCCTCGAGAACGATCGCCGCGACCGGGTACTCGGTCGCCATCTGCACGGCGACGCCGCTGCCGAGCGATTCGCCGTAGACGACGATCCGTTCCGCCGCGACCCCTTGCCCGGCGAGAAAGCGAAACGCCGCGCGGCCGTCCTCGTAGAGCCCGTCCTCGCTCGGCGCGCCGGGGTTGCCGCCGAAGCCGCGCCAGGCGACGAGCAGCACGTCGTGGCCCGCGTCGATCAGCGCCCGCGCCTTGGACGCGCGATGGGCGAGGTTGCCGGCGTTGCCGTGAAAGACCGCCACCGTGGCCCGCCCGGGGCGCGCCGGCGCGTGCCAGGCGAGAAGCGCGAGCCCGTCGGTGGTCTCGAGCGTGACCGGCGTCATCTCGGGAAGGCCGACCTCGGCCGGGGGTGGCGGCGGCGGGCCCGGGTGGTACATTAGACGCCGCTGGCCCAGGAACATCGCGCCCGCGACGCTCGCGTAGCCGGCGACCACGAAGGTCATGTAACGATAGAGCGAGGGCATCGCCTCTCCACCGGTTCGAGTCATGCCAAGGGGCGTCGGCGACGACCCTTGTCCCCGCGTTCAAGCACCCCGCGGGCCGCGCATCATAGCGGGTTCGGTTCGCGGGGAAAGTCTCGCGCCAAGAGGTCAAGAAAAGGAAAACGCCCGGCGAACCCGCCGGGCGCTCCCACGATCGAGGCCAGGACCGCCTCAGTTGCGGTTGCCGAACAACCGCAGCAACATGAGGAACAGGTTGATGAAGTCGAGGTAGAGGCGCAGCGCGCCCATGATCGCCTTCTTGCCGGCGACCGCCGTCGAATCGGCCTCGACATACATCTCCTTGATATTCTGGGTATCGTAGGCCGTAAGCCCGACGAAGATCAGAACGCCGATCACCGAAACCGCGAAGTAGATCGCCGGCGAGGCGAGGAAGATGTTGACGATCGAGGCGATGATGATGCCGATCAGCCCCATGAACAGGAACGACCCCCAGCCCGTCAGATCGCGCTTGGTGGTGTAGCCGTAGAGGCTCATGGCGCCGAAGGTGCCGGCGGTGATGAAGAACACCCGGGCGATGCTCGCGCCCGTGTAGATCAGAAAGATATAGGCGAGCGACAGCCCCATCAGCACCGCGAAGGTCCAAAACGTCGCCTGAACCGCGCCAAGGCTCATGCGGTTGACCCGCGCGCTCAGAAAGAACACGACGATCAGCGGCGAGAACATCACCACCCAGAGAAGCGGCGTGCCGTAGATCGCCTTGAGCAGCGCCGGCGAGCTCGCGACCCCGAAGGCGACGATGCCGGTAAGGGCGAGCCCCGACGCCATATAGTTGTATACGCGCAACATATACGCGCGCAGGCCCTCGTCGATCGCGATGCGATCAACGGTCCGCGCCGCGGTTGCTCGTCCGTCCGTGCCGAAAGCCATGGTTCCCCTCCGTGTCACCAAGTGTGGATGCACGCCTTCCCTATATAGGCGGGGGGCGGAGGCGATTCAACCGAGCCCTTGCCCGTCCGCCCCGGCGCGCCGGGTCAGGTCTCGCGGGCGGCCTCGACGGTCGCGGCGATCTCGTTGAAAAGCCGGCTCCAGCGCGGCTCGCCAAGGTTCGCGAGTATCTGCTCCTGCGCCTTGCGCCAGAGCGGCAGCGCGGTGGCGAGCGCGGCGCGCCCCTCGGGCGTCCGTGCCACCCGGCGGGTGCGCCGGTCAGTCCCGCGCTCGATCGCGACCAGCCCGCGCCGCGCCAGCGGCTTGAGGTTGCGGGTCAGCGTCGTGCGGTCGATCGCCAGGTCGCAGGCGAGGCGCGACATGGTCGCCCCGCCCGAAAGATGCAGCCCGACCAGGAGCGAAACCTGGGTCACGCGCAGCCCCGAGGGCTCGAGCGCCGCGTCGTAGAACTGGGTCAGCGCCCGCGAGGCCTTGCGGAAGTTCTGCCACACGCAGTCGACGGCGGCGTCGACGCAGCTCTCGATCGCCGGCTCGGCCGCATCGCGCCCCTCCACCCCGGCTTTCCGGGCCTCGGGCTCGATGGGTGGATATGCACGGTCAAGGGAAAAGGCGAGCGGCATGGGGTCCGATGATCGGGGAAAACCGTTCCCCCACCCTAGCGCGCGGGCGTTAACGTCCGGTTAAGCCTCCGCCCGCGCCGCCCCGGACCGCTTGCGTTCACATCATGAACATATGAAGGGCGGAGCGCCCGCATTCCCCGGGTCGCGGCCGCAACGAAGATGGCGGCAATTCCGGAACGGCGCAACGCGCTTCGCGCTTCAATCTGGCCCGGTCATGCCCTAGGCTGAGCCTTCGCCGTCCGCGTTCACCGTCTCTCCGCCACCTCCGCCATGCCCCGTCTGTTCGTGGCCATCGACTTTCCCGAGGCGGTTCGCGCGCGCCTCGCGACGCTCGCCGGGGGCGTGCCCGGGGCGCGCTGGGTGCCCGCCGAGCAGCTTCACCTGACCCTGCGCTTCATCGGCGAGGTCGATCGAGGCCGGCTCGACGACATCGCCGAGGCGCTCGCCGCGATCGACGCGCGCGGCTTCGCGGTCCGCGTCAAGGGGGTCGGGCATTTCCCGCCGCGCGGCGCGCCCCGCGTTCTCTGGGCGGGAATCGAGGACGGCGCCGGCCCCGCCCGCCTCCATGGCAAGATCGAGGCCGCGCTCGCGCGACTCGGCGTCGCGCGCGACCGGCGCAAGTTCTTCCCCCATGTGACGCTCGCCCGGCTCCGGGGCGCGCCGCTCGGCCGGGTCCGCGATTTCCTCGCCCTGCACGCGGGCTTCGCGAGCGAGCCGGTCGCGATTTCGGCCTTCCATCTCTATTCGAGCCTCCTGGGAACCGGGGGCGCGGTCCACCGGATCGAGGCGAGCTACGCGCTTGCGCGTTAACCACGACGCTCAGCTCATGGTCATGCCGCCGTTGACGCGCAGGGTCTGGCCGGTGATGTAGGCCGCTTCGTCGGAGGCGAGAAAGACCATCGCCGCCGCGATCTCCTCGGGCTTGCCGTAGCGCCCCATGGGCACCAGGCGCAGCGCCGCCGCGCGGCCCGCGGGGTCGATGTCGCTCAGCATCTCGGTCGCGATATAGCCCGGCGAGACCACGTTGGCCGTGACCCCGTGGGGCGCGGCCTCGGCGGCGATATGATGGATGAGCGTCACGATCCCGCCCTTCGCCGCCGCGCAGACCGAAAAGCGGTTGCCGCCGAGATCGGCGCGCTCGGCGATGCAGGATCCGGTCGCGATGATCCGCCCGGCGCGCCGTTCGATCATGCCGGGCAGCGCCGCGCGGGCGAGGTTGAAGACGCCCCGGAGATTGGTGTCGATCGCCGCCTCCCAGTCGTCGTCGCCGGTCTCGACGAAGGCCCGGTCGATGATCACGCCGGCGTTGGCGACCGCGATGTCGAGGGCGCCGAAATGCGCGCGCGCCTCGGCGACCAGGCGCTCGGCGTCGGCGCGGCGGCGCACGTCGCCCCGGATCGCGCGCGCCGCGCCCCCGGCCGCCTCGATCTCGCCGACCACCCGCGCCGCCCCCGCCTCGTCGGCGCGGTAGTTGACGATCACGCGCGCGCCCTCGGCGGCGAAGCGCCTGGCGATCGCGCGGCCGATCCCGCGCGAGGCCCCGGTGACGACGGCGGTGCGATTGTCGAGCTTCATGGCGTTCCTCCCTCGTGATCGGGCGCGGCGCGCGTCACCGCCGCCTCGCGTCGCAGGTTGACCAGCGCGAGCCCCGCGAACATGAGCGCGAGCGCCGCCCAGATCCAGGGGCCGTGGCGCTCGCCGAACAGCACCATGCCCCAGACGATTCCGGCGAGCGTCACGAAATAGCCGACCTGCGAGAAATAGACCGGCCCGGCCATGTGGATGAGCTTGAAGACGAAGATATGCGCGATCCCGGTGATCACCGGCAGCAGAAGCACGGCGATATCGGCCGTCCGCCAGGGGCTGCCCGGCAGATAGCCGCTGCCGGTCGCGAGCATGAGCGGGAGTCCGACCAGCGCCGAGGTCCCGAGCATCCCGGCGGCGAGCGCGGCCGAGCTCGCGCCGGACGGGCGGAAATGGGCGATGAACAGGTTGCTCGCGGCGTAGCAGACCGGCGCGATCAGGCCGATCAAGACCCAGCCCGCCGAGGCGCGATCGGGCAGGCTGCCCCGGGGCAGGACGATCAGCGCCACCGCGACGAAGCCGAGCGCGATCCCCGCCGCGCGCAGCGGGCTCTTGCGCTCGATCCCGGTGGCGAGCGCGAGGCCGTAGGTCAGCATCGGCGCGGTCGTCACCAGCATCGACAGAACCCCCGCCGGCACCGCCGCCGCCGCCCAGTAGATCGTGGTCGAGGGAATGACGATGGCGAGCAGCCCGGTGACGAGGAAAAAGCCCATGTGGCGCGGCCGCAACCCGCCCAGCGCGCCGCGCGCCAGGCCGAACAGGGCGACGATCGCGGCCCCGCCGGCGCTTTGCCAGAACATGAGCGCGAAGGGGTGCACGTCGCCCAGCCGCGCGAGCTTGGCGAGCGAGAAGCTGCCGCCCCACATGACCCCCAAAAGCAGAAGGATCGCGACCGGCGCGAGCGCGGCGTTGGAGATCCGCAAGGGCCTCATTCGGCCTCGTCCTCGAGCCGCGCCATGTCGTCGTCGGACAGGCCGAAGTGATGGCCGATCTCGTGGATCAGCGTGTTGCGCACCAGATCCTCGAGCGCCACCCCGGTCTCGCACCAGTAATCGAGCAGCGGGCGGCGGTAGAGAAAAATCCGGTCGAGGTCGTCGGCCACGTCGCCGACCCCCTTGCGGTCGAGCGACACCCCCTGATAGAGGCCCAGCAGATCGAACGGGGTTTCGAGCCCCATGGCGCGCTCGGTCTCCTCGTCGGGGAACTCTGTCACCAGGATCGCGACATCCGCCGCCCGGGCGCGCAACGGCGCCGGAATCTCGGCCAGCGCGGCGCGCGCCATCGCCTCGATATCATTGATGCCGGGCGGCGGGCCGAAACGCGGCCCCGGCGGGACGCGGACCACGGCGACGCGTCCCTACTTCGGCGCCATGCGTAGTGCGCCGTCGAGCCGCACCACCTCGCCGTTGATCATCTGGTTCGAGACGATATGGAGCGCGAGCGCGGCATACTCCTCGGGCCGGCCGAGGCGGCTCGGATAGGGCACGCTCGCGCCCAGGCTCTTCTGCGCCTCCTCGGGCAGGGCGAACAGCATCGGCGTCGCGAACAGCCCCGGCGAGATCGTGTTCACGCGCACGCCGAAGCGGGCGAACTCGCGCGCCGCCGGCAGGGTCATGGCCGCGACCCCGCCCTTGGACGCCGAATAGGCCGCCTGGCCGATCTGGCCCTCGGTCGCCGCCACCGAGGCGGTGTTGACGATCACCCCGCGCTCGTCGCCCGCGAGCGGGTCGAGGCCGATCATGTCGGCGGCGGCGAGACGCAGCAGGTTGAAGCTGCCGATCAGGTTGACCGCGATCACGCGCGAGAACCAGTCGAGGTCGAGCGGTCCGTCGCGCCCGACGATCCGCTTGGCCGGGCCGACGCCCGCGCAGTTGATCAGGATGCGCGCCGGCCCGTGGGCCTCGCGCGCGACGGCGACCGCGCGCTCGGCGCTCGGCCCGTCGGTCACGTCGCAGGCGACGGCGAGCCCGCCGATCTCCTCGGCGGCGGCGGCGTTCTCGGCCTCGTTGACGTCGAACAGCGCGACCCGCGCGCCGGCCTCGGCAAGCGCCGCCGCGCTCGCCCGGCCGAGCCCCGACGCCGCGCCCGTCACGATCGCCGCCTGTCCCCTCGCATCCATGATCGTCCTCCGTGATTGACGTTCTCCGCGTCTTACCAGATCGCGGGCCACATTTCGACGTATTGCGCGCGCGCCCGCGCTTGCCCATTCTATGGTCATGGTCCGACGCCCGCCCGAGCACGATCCCGAACACGACGTGGACGCCGAGAAGCTCGCCGACGACGAGCGCATCGTCGCCGGCGGGTTCTGGGACAAGCTGCGCCGCACCGCGGGCCGCGTTCCCTTCGTCGAGGACGCGCTCGCCGCCTATTACTGCGCGACCGACCGCGCGACGCCGCTGTTCGTCAAGGCGGTATTGATGGGCGCGCTCGCCTATTTCGTGATCCCGACCGACGTGATCCCCGACTTCATCGTCGGCCTCGGCTACACCGACGACGCCTCGGTGCTCGCGGCGGCGCTCGCGGCGGTGCGCGCGAACCTGCGCGCCAGCCACTACGCGGCGGCGCGCGCCTTCCTCGGACGCGACGACGGCGAAGCCGGGGACACCGCCCTCGACGACGAGGATTAGCCGCCCGGCGGGCGCCGCAAGGGGGGCGGCGGCACCGGGTCGGGGCGGGGCGGCGGCACCACCAGGGCGCGGCGGTTCGCCGCCGCCTCGCGATGGGCGATATAGACCGAGGCGGCGATGATGATCGCCGCGCCCAGCGCGGTCCAGCCGTCGACCTTCTGGTCGAAGGCGAGATAGCCGATCAACGCGATGATCGGCAGGCGCACGAAGTCGAAGGGCAGCACCGCGGTTGCGTCCGCGCAGGCGAAGGCGCGCACCAGGCAGAGATGGCCGAGCGTCGCCGTCGCGCCGAGCGCGAGCAGCCACAGGAACTCCTCGGGCGCCGGCGTCTTCCAGACGAACAGCGCCGGAATCGCCGAGGCGGGGGTCAGCATCAGCACCATGTAGAAGACGATCGGCGCCGTCGCCTCGGTCCGCGCGAGCATCTTCACGAGGCTCACGGCGATTCCCATCATCGCCGCCGAGAAAAGGACATAGACCGCCTCGGGCGGCACCGCCTCGAACCCCGGGCGAAGTATGACCATCGCGCCCAGGAAGCCGGTCCCGACCGCCACCCAGCGACGCAGGCGCACGACCTCGCGCAGCAGGAACACCGCCACCACGGTCGCGAACAGGGGCGCGGTGAAGCTGAGCGCGACCGCGTCGGCGAGGTTCATGCGCGCGACCGCCTGGAACCACGCGATCATGGCGGCGAGACCGATCAGGGCGCGCAGGGCATAGAGCCAAAGCCGCCGCGTCCGCAGCGTGCCGAGCCCGTGGCGCCACAGCCAGGGCAGCATCACCACCATGCCGAACAGGTTGCGGAAGAAGATGATTTCAAGCGGATCGATGGTCCGCGAGAGATACCGGATCAGGGCCGTGAGCAACGCGAAGAACACGCAGCTTCCGACCATCCACATCGCCCCCCGAACTGGATCGGCGCGGGCGGCGTCGGCACGGCGAGCCTCCATGGTGAAGCAGGATAGAAGGCGGCGGCGGGATCGAGAAGCGCGCAAAACTCGGATCTGGGTTGCGCAAGACGCTGGGCAATTTTCCACGCTCGCGCGATAATGCGCGCCGGTTTCGGGCAATTCCGCGCGATCGATCAGGGAAGGGGGCCCTCATGCAGTTTCTTGTCGTCGCCCATGACGGCACCGACGCCGAGGCGCGCCAGCGCCGACGCGCGGTGCGCGAGGCTCATCTCGAAGGCGCGCGGCGAATGGCCGCGGACGGCAGCATGATCTGCGGCGGTGCGCTGCTCGACGACGACGGCGACATGGTCGGCTCGGCCTGCGTGGTCGAGTTCGCCGACCGCGCGGCGCTCGACGCCTGGCTCGAGAGCGACCCTTACGTCACCGGCGGCGTCTGGCGGCGGATCGAGATCACCCCCTTCCGCCGCGCGGTGTAGCCATGTCCGCCGACACGTCCGCGCCCCTGTGGCGCCCCTCGCCCGAGCGGGTCGAGGCCGCGAACATCACCGCCTTCCGCCGCCGGATCGAACGCGCGCACGGCGTCGCCCTGCCCGATCACGCCGCGCTCTACGACTGGTCGGTCGAGAACATCGGGGACTTCTGGCGGGCGGTCTGGGAAACCTCGGAGGTGATCGCGGAGACGCCCTGGGACGTGGTGCTGATCGACGGCGACAAGATGCCCGGGGCGAAGTGGTTCTCCGGCGCGCGGCTCAACTTCGCCGAGAATCTTCTCAGGCGCCGCGACGACGCGCCGGCGATCATCTTTCGCTCGGAAAGCGGGGTCCGGCGCACGCTCTCCTTCGCCGAGGTCTACGACCAGGCGGGCCGGGTGGCGCGCGCGCTCGAAGCCCTCGGCGTCGGCCCCGGGGATCGGGTCGCGGGCTTCATGCCGAACATGCCCGAGACCGCCATCGCCATGCTGGGGGCGGCGAGCATCGGTGCGATCTGGTCATCGTGCTCGCCCGACTTCGGCATCAACGGCGTGATGGACCGCTTTGGCCAGATCGCGCCCAAGGTCCTGTTCGCCGCCGACGGCTACGTCTACAACGGCAAGCGCATCGACAGCCTTGGGCGGGTGCGCGGCATCGCCGAGCGGATCGAAAGCCTGACCCGGGTGGTGATCGTGCCCTTCCTCGATGAGGCTCCCGATCTTTCGGGCCTGCGCGACGCGGTCGATTTTGCCGCCTTCATGGGCGATATGCCCGGGGACGAGATTGCGTTCGCGCGGCTCCCTTTCGACCATCCGCTGTTCATCCTCTACTCCTCGGGCACCACGGGCGCGCCCAAGTGCATCGTGCATGGGGCCGGCGGCACGCTTCTCCAGCACCTCAAGGAGCACCGCCTGCACACCGACATCAAGCCCGGCGACCGGTTGTTCTACTTCACCACCTGCGGCTGGATGATGTGGAACTGGCTGGTCAGCGCGCTCGCGAGCGAGGCGACGCTGGTGCTTTACGACGGTTCGCCGTTCTCGCCATCGCCGAGCATTCTGTTCGATATCGCCGACGAGGTCGGGATCGACATCTTCGGCACCTCGGCCAAGTTCATCGCGGCGCTCGAAAAGGCGGGGCTCCGCCCGCGCGAGACCCATGATCTCGGCAGCGTCCGGACGATCCTCTCGACCGGCTCGCCGCTCGCGCCCGAGAGCTTCGATTACGTCTACCGCGACATCAAGCGCGACGTGTGCCTCTCGTCGATCTCGGGTGGAACCGACATCGTCTCCTGCTTCGCGCTCGGCAACCCGGCGGGGCCGGTCTGGCGCGGCGAGTTGCAGACCCGCGGCCTCGGCATGAAGGTCGAGGTGTTCGACGACCGGGGCCGGTCGCTGGTCGGCGAGAAGGGCGAGCTGGTCTGCACCCGGCCCTTCCCGTCGATGCCGATCGGCTTCTGGAACGACGACGACGGCAGCCGCTACCGCGCCGCCTATTTCGAGCGCTTCCCAAACGTCTGGTGCCACGGCGATTACATCGAGCTGACCGAGCACGGCGGGATCATCGTCCATGGCCGCTCGGACGCGGTGCTCAACCCGGGCGGCGTGCGCATCGGCACCGCCGAGATCTACCGCCAGGTCGAGAAGATCGACGAGGTGATGGAGGCGATCTGCGTCGGCCAGGACTGGGAGGGCGACGTGCGCGTGGTGCTGTTCGTGGTGCTGCGCCCGGGCGCGACGCTCGACGACGCGCTCCGCGACCGCATCCGCCGCGAGATCCGCGCCAACACCACGCCGCGCCACGTGCCCGCCAAGATCGTCGCGGTCGCCGACATTCCGCGCACCATCTCGGGCAAGATCGTCGAGCTTGCGGTGCGCAACGTGATCCACGGGCGTCCGGTCCGCAACAAGGACGCGCTCGCCAACCCCGAGGCCCTCGACCTGTTCGCGGACCTCGACGAGCTCAAGACCTAGAGCATGATTCGTTCAATCGGCGCCGGCGCGCTCCGGGCCGACCGCCGGCCGCCGCTTGGCTGATCCCGCGCCCGCGCCCTCTGGCAAGCCTCCCGGCGGCGGCTGGCTTTCGCTCGGCTTCGCGGCGGCGGGGCACGCCTACGCGCACCTGTTCATGCTGCTCTACCCGACCGTGGTCCTCGCCCTCGGTCCCGCCTTCGACCGGCCTTACGGAGAGCTCCTCGCGCTAGCGACGCCGGCTTATGTGCTCTTCGGCGCGGGCGCGCTGCCGGCGGGCTGGCTCGGCGACCGCTGGAGCGCGTTCGGCATGCTGGTCGTTTTCTTCGTCGGCACCGGGGCGGCGGCGGTGCTGACCGGCTTCGCGACCGACCCGCTCTAGCTCGCGGCCGGGCTCGGGGCGATCGGGCTGTTCGCCTCGATCTACCACCCGGTCGGCACCGCCTGGGTGGTGCGCCACGCGGCGCGGCGCACCCGCGCGCTCGGCTTCAACGGCATGTGCGGGAACTTCGGCGTCGCGCTCGCGGCGCTGCTCGCGGGCGCGCTGACCGAGCTCGCGGGTTGGCGCGCGGCCTTCATCGTCCCGGGCCTGATCTCGATCGCCACCGGGATCGCCTTCTTCGCCGTGGCGCGCGCGGGCGCGGTCGATGTCGGGACCACCGAGCGCGTGGCGCATGTTCCCCGCGAGCGCGGCGAGACGCGGCGCGCGATCGCCGTGCTTCTGGTCGCCGCGGTCCTCGGCGGACTGGTCTTCCAGGCGACCACCGTGGGCCTGCCCAAGCTGTTCGACGACCGGCTGGGAGCGCTCGCGCAGGGAACGCTCGGCGTTGGGGCGATGGTCTCGGTGGTCTACGGGATCGCGGGCTTCGCCCAGATCATCGTCGGCCGCCTCGCCGAGCGCCGCCGGCTCAAGCCGCTCTACCTCGCGCTTTATGCGCTCCAGGCGCCGCTCCTGCTGCTCGCGGGCTTGATCGCCGGCGCGCCGCTGCTCGCGGTCTGCGTCGCGTTCGTGTTCGTGAACGTCGGCGTGTTGCCGGTCGGCGATGGGCTGCTCGCCCGCTTCACGCCGCCGCGCTGGCGCGCGACGGTCTATGGCGTGAAGTTCGTGGCCGCCCTCGGGGTCGCGGCGCTCGGCGTGCCGCTGGTCGCGCTCACGCGCGATGCGACCGGCGATTTCACACTGCTGTTCGTCGTCCTCTCGGCGCTGGCGGCGAGCGTGGTCGTGGCGGCGAGCTTCCTGCCCAACGACGATGCCCCCGCCACGACCCCGGAGAAGGCGGCGTAGCGGCGACTGATCGATCCCGCCCGTCAACACCGGTCCGCGGCGCGCGCCTCGGCGAACATCCAGTCGCGGAAGGCGCGGACCTTGGCGCGCGCGGCCGAGGCCTCGGGGTAGACTAGGTAGAACCCCGCCTCCTCCGCGACCGCGATCTCGAACGGCCTGACGAGACGGCCCTCGGCGAGGTCGGCGGCGACCAGGGCGCTGACCGCGATCGCGACGCCGAGACCGGCCGCCGCCGCCTGCATGAGCAGGCTCGTCTCGTTGAACGTCGGCCCGCGCGAAAGATCGATGCCCTCGACCCCCGCCGCTACCAGCCAGCGCGGCCAGTCCTCGCGCAGATCGTCGTGGAGCAGCGTATGGCGGGCGAGATCGGCGGGCGCGCGCAGCGGCTCGGGGCCGTCGAGCAGCGCCGGGCTGCACACCGGGAACATGTCGAGCGACAGCAATCGCTCGACGCGCAGGCCCGGCCAATCGCCCCGACCGTAGCGGACCGCGATATCCACGTCGTCGCGCCGGAAGTCGATCAGCGCCATGGACGGGTCGAGGCGGACGTCGATCTTCGGATGCGCGGCGTAGAAACGCCCCAGCCGGGGCACCAGCCAACGGGCCGCGAAGGCCGGCGTGGCACTGACCATCAGGCGGCCGTCGTCGTCGCCGGCGAGCCGCCCGGTCGCCTCGGCGATCGCGTCGAAGGCCTCGCGCAGCACCGGAAGATAGGCCTGCCCCGCGTCGGTCAGCCGCACCGCCCGCGTCAAGCGACGAAACAGCGGCACGCCGAGATCGGCCTCAAGCGCCTTGATCTGATGGCTGACCGCGGCGTGGGTGACGTTCAGCTCATCGGCGGCGCGGCTGAAACTCAGGTGCCGGGCAGCGGCCTCGAAGGCGCGCAACGCGGTCAGCGAGGGGAGACGACGAGCCATGATCTATAGATGAAAAAATATAACTTGTCTTGTGACAAATCGTCGTTTGTAGAAAGAGAATATCCAACGTATTTCAAATGACAAGGAAGTTTTATCCGATAGCCCTTTATCAAGGAGCGTTAGAAAAATGCACATAATCGAAGCGATTTCCCGCACCTATGCCCTAGCCGGTGGCCTTCCCCGGGCGGCGGAAGCGTCCCATGATCTCGCGGCCTCGCGGCGCACCGACGGCCCGGGCCGAAGCCCCGCCGCCGTTCTCCGGCGCCTCGCCCGGGGGATCGCCCGTGCCGCCGGCGACACGCGGACCGCCTACCGCCGGCGCCAGGCGGTTCGCGAGCTTTCGGCGCTCAGCGACCGGATGCTCAAGGATATCGGCATCGCGCGCGGCGAGATTCCGGCGCTGATCTCGGCGCTCGACGAAGCGACCTTCGAGCACGGGCGGCGCCCGGCCTCGACAAACCGGCGCGCGCGATTGACGTCCGGCGCGCCGCGCGCCGCCGCCAACGACAACGCCCCCGGGCTCGCCCCTCGCGCCGGTCGGGGCTGCGCCTAGCCGGCCTTGCCGGCGCGCGCCTCGCCGAGCACCCAGTCGCGAAAGGCGGCGATCTTGGGCCGCTCGGCGGTCGCCTCGGGGCAGACGACGTAATAGGCGAAGGCCGCCGGCAGCACCACGTCGAACGGCGCCACCAGCCGGCCCTCGGCGAGGTCGGCGGCGGCCAGCGCCGAGCGGGCGAGCGCCACCCCCTGGCCCTCGACCGCCGCCTGCACGACCATGCCTGAATCGGTGAACACGGTGCCGTGCGTCGGATCGACGTCGTCGACGCCGGCGGCGGCGAGCCACATGCGCCAGCTTCCGTGGTCCTCGTCGTGGAGCAGCGTGTGATGGGCAAGATCGGCGGGCCGGCGCAGGGCGCGCGGGCCGCGCAGAAGCGCGGGGCTGCACACCGGGCAGATATCCTCGGTCATCAACCGGTCGATGCGCATGCCCGGCCAGGTGCCGCGCCCGTAGCGCAAGGCGAGATCGACATCCTCGCGCGAGAAATCGGTGAGATGGACCGAAGGCGCGACCCGGACGTCGATCTCGGGATAGGCGTCGCGGAACCGGCCGAGGCGCGGCACCAGCCATTTGGCGGCGAAGGACGGCAGCACGCTGACCGTGAGCGTGCCGCGCGCCTCCTGGGCGTAGAGCCGGTCGGTCGCCTCGGCGAGCCGGTCGAAGGCGTCGCGCACCACCGGCAGATAGGCCTGGCCCGAATCGGTCAGCAGAAGGGCGCGGTTGAGGCGGCGGAACAAGGTGATCCCGAGCCGCTCCTCGAGCGCCTTGACCTGGTGGCTGATCGCCGCCTGGGTCACGTTGAGCTCGGCCGCCGCGCGGGTGAAGCTCAAATGCCGCGCCGCCGCCTCGAAGGCGCGCAGCGCGTTGAGCGGTGGCAGCCGTCGGACCATGTCGCGTCCCCGATCACGACCTCGTCCGGGCGTGGAGACCCGTTTGTCGAATAAAGTGAGCTAATCAGCTTTTACCGGGACGTTCAAGCGCCTGGATGGAATCCGTTAACAAAATGTATAAATTATCTCCCTCTCTCGACCGAGAGAAAAATCCAAGCGGCGAGATAATCCCATCTCGCATTATATTATCTAATCAAACTCGTGAGAAAACGTCGTTTGTCGCGACCCCGGCGCCGGGGTATCGATGGGCCCAGTCCAACGCCGTTGCCGGCGGCCCGCGCCGGCAGGGAACCAGGAGGCAAGCGATGACCGACCGTCCCATCACCCAGAGCCGCCGCGCGGCCTCGCCCATCCCCGTCACCCATGCCGGCGCCTGCGCCCAGGCCGCGCCGCGCCCGATCGACATCGCCACGCTTCCGGGATTTCTCGTCCGAGCGGCCGGCCGGGTCTTCGAGACCCTGTGGCTGTGGCAGACGCGCGCCGACGAGCGCATGCATCTCCTCGCGCTCGACGACCACGAGCTGCGCGATATCGGCGTCACCCGCGCCGAGGCCGAAGCCGAGGCGCGCAAGCCCTTCTGGCGCTCGTAGGCGCGACGGACGGCTATCGCCGCGCGGCCGGGCGGCGGATTAGCATCACGTTGAGGGCGTTGAGCGCCGCGTAAAGCCGGTCGAAGGCGCCCTTGAAGGCCAGCCAGTCGAGGCCGCGCGGCTGGGCGGCGGCGAGCTCGGCGTGGATCGCGCCGAGCCCGCGACGCCCATCGATGCGGGCGAGGATCGCGGCGGCGAGCGGCGGCAACTCGAACGTCAGTTTCACCCCCTCGACCTCGGCCTTGATCCGACCACCACCCTTGAGCCGGCGCGCCATGGCGGGGCCGTCGGCGTCGCGCAGGACCGGCACGGCGGCGGGGCCGTCGGGTCGCGCGAGCGCCGCCTCGGCGCGCTCCTCGGACACGGCGTAGAACACATGGCGCTTGAGGCTGCCGAGCAAAAGCTCGGCGAAGGCGCAGCGCTCGATCCAGGGCAACGCCGCCAGGCGCGCGCGCAAATCCTCGTCGGCCACGTGAAGCAGGGGATCGTAGAGCGCGGGCTCGACGAAGCCGGTGATCGCGAGCCCCGCTCCCGCCGCGAGCCGGGCGATCTCGGGCACCGTAAAGGCGCGGTCGCGGCTGTGGAGCAGCAGGTCGTAAAGCCCCGCGTCGTCGCCCGCGAGATGGTCGCCGACGAAGGGGTTGCGCTTGAGCCAGTTGGTCTCGGGAAGGGCGTCGAGAAGCCGCCGCGCGAGGCCGACCCGCGCGCCCGCGCCCGCGATCTCCGGCGCGCCGAGCAGGCGCAGCATCGCCTGGGCGGGATAGACGCCGGCGCGCCCGTATTCGCCGTAGAGCATCAGCCCGAGACCGCCCCCGGGTTCGAGCGCGCCGACCAGCGCCGCGAGCCCCGCGCCCGGGTCGGCGAGGTGATGGAGCACGCCGCAGCAATCGATATAGTCGAAGCGCCCGAGGTCGAGCGCCGCGAGGTCGAGAAGCGAGCCGGTGACGAAGCGAATGTTGGAAAGCCCGCGCGCCTCGGCCCGCGCCTCGGCGACCGCGCGCGCGGCCCTGGAAACATCGAGATAGACCACCTCTCCGCCGGCGCCCGCCCAGGCGAGCTGCTGGGCGAGCATGATGGCGCCGTCGCCGGTGCCACCACCCGCGACCAGCGCCCGGAAGGAACGCGCGAAATCGCGCCCGCCCGCGAAGACGTAGTGGTTGATCTCGGCGAGATGGCTCGGCGAGCCGGTGATCAGGCGGCGTTTCTCGTCGGCCGGATCGCGCGCGGGGTACGGCAGGGCCTCGTACTGGGCGCGGACGCGCGCATCCTCGTCCCGCGTCGCGGCCATGGCGCGCTCAGCCCGCCGCCGGCGGCCAATCGCGCGCGGCGCGGACCTCGCCCGTGCGCCGCCCGGCGCGGTTGACGATCGGCTTGACGATAAAATCGGCGAGCGCGGCGGCGAGCGCCTCGTCGAGCGCGCCGATCCGCCGCAGCACCCCGAGCGCCGCGACCTCGGCCGCGCGCCCGGCGCCGTCGTCGGCCTTGACCGCGATGCCGAGGCCGAGCGTGGGCACCGCGGCGACGTAAACGCCCTCGGCCCCGGTCTTAGCGAAGACGCGCCCTTTCGATTCGCGGTTGAGCGCGGTGCAGAAGCGCCCGGTGCCGGCGACCATTTCGGGGTGCGCGGCGACGGCGCGGCGCAGGCGCGCGACCGCCGCCGCCCGGTCCGCGCCGAGGCCCGAGGGATCGGCAATCCGCGCCATGCCGGTGGCGAGCCCCGCGAGCGGAATCGCGAAGGTCGGGATCGAGCAGCCGTCG
>Ga0114931_10000927_pt1 | contig 36825 bp, 36 predicted proteins | sample 2SBtaG_FD_89579 | JGI IMG/M metagenome (GOLD analysis project Ga0114931, IMG submission 89579) | Deep subsurface microbial communities from Kolumbo volcano to uncover new lineages of life (NeLLi) - 2SBTROV14_V59a metaG | ecosystem: Environmental > Aquatic > Marine > Volcanic | place: Kolumbo... | reverse complement strand
GGAGGCTCGGCGAAGCCGAGGGGGCGCTGCTGCGCCCCCAACAAACGGTGCTAGTCCCGCGTTGCGCGGCGCAGCCGCGCGTGCGAAGCAGCCATCGCTTCGATGGAAACGCGGGACTAGCGCGTTGCCCTCGCAAGGCGGTGCGGCGATCAGCCGCCGAGCACGGCGTAGATGACCGCGCCCGTGAAGGCGAAGATACCCATCGTGCCCACGGCCAACGTGGTGAGCAGCGCCGCGAAGCGCCCGGCCGCGCGCGCGTGCGCCTCGTCGAGGCGGTGCACGCCGCGCAGATACGACATTGCCGCGCGCGCCGGCACCGTCATGCCGAGCGGTGCTGTGCTGAACGCTGCGCGCGGTCCCTCACTGAACGCCACCACGAGCAGACCGAGCGGCAGTGTCACCAGATCCCAGCCGCAGGCGTAGAAGCCGAACCTGAGGCCGCGACCGCGGTGCCCGCGCGCGCCCTGGCGCCGCGCGCCGATGTCGAGCCCCACGCCGTGCAGGGTGTGCAGAGCGACCATCGCCAGCGCAACGATGGGCACTCCGGCGAACACCGCGCGCACGAGGCTGTGACGGAGCCCCGCGTCCTGCACCGCCGCGTCGAGCAACCAGGGTGCGATCGCGAGCACGATCGGCACGAACGCGAGCAGCACGCTCCCCACCGCGAGCAGCTCGGCGGTGACCGCGAAGCGCAGCGCTGCCGTCAGATCGCCATCGGGCAGCGCACCGAAGAACGATTTGTAGGTGCGCGTGGACAGCCGGGCCGTGCTCCACAGTCGACCGAAAAAGCCCAGCCCGGGCCGCTCCCACGGAACGATGGCGATCACCCCGGAGCCCTGCGTGAGCTCCTCCATCTCCAGACACCCTGGGCAATCCGGGTCGCCGCAGTTGGCGCAGACGACGGCGGCCGGCACCTCCACGAGCTCGGGCGGATCGGAGTCCGACGCCGTCCTCTGCGCGTCGCGCGCTGCGGCTCTTGCCTCCGCTTTCGCGCTCTGCCCCATGATCCAGCGCTAGCACGTTGTGCCGACTTCCGCGATAGTCGGCGCCGCGGCACGCCCGCCCGGCTAGTGCAGCGTGTGCCCGGCGCTGGTGTCCGTGTGAACGGTACCCTCGGCTTTTTCCCAAGGCAATGCGGGAAGATCGTCCAGCTTTCCGCCGAAGCGCGCGGCAACGATGACGCCCAGCGTCGCAATGATGCCACTCAGGTACAGGCCCCAGCCCCAGGAGAAGTCGACCGTCACGAAGCGGCTCGACGCCGGGGGCAACGACATCAGCATACCGACCTCGCCCAGCGTCATCGCAGCGAACAGCGCGGTGATGATACGCACCCCCCGCATGCGCGCGATTGTCCGACGCGTTGCGACGAGCGGAACCATCACGAACCAGGCGACGGCGCCGCCCCATAGCCATCCGCCGCGTCCGCGCGCCAGGTCGAAGCCGCTGAAGGTCGCGATCTCGGGCTTGCGCATCACGACCCACGGCAGGAAGAACGCGACCAGTCCGAGCACCGCCAGCAGCAGCAGTGCGCCGCGTCCGCGCGCCAGGTAGTTCCACGGCACCGGCCGGTCTTCGGGAGGCGTGTGCTCGCCTTCCAGCGCTTCCTGGTGGAGCTGCTCGAGAGACGGTGGCAGCTGGTCCATCGGCTGCAGGTTCACGTCGCACTCGGGGCAGCGCCGCGTCTCGTCTTCGCTGTACAGCTCGCGGCAGAACGGGCATGCGAGCAGGCGCGCCATCGAGCCAGCATAGCTCACCAGGCGCGGGGTCACCGGGGGGCTCCCACGGCGCCGGCGCTCCGCTCGAGGGGTCGACAGGTCATCGTATGGACCCGACAGCGGCGAACGGCTCTGGGTTCCCTCGCCTGAAAAGTGTGGCATTTTGCTACATATATGTGGCATTATGTCACGTTTTTCGGCCGGGGATCGCAGGAGCGGCGTGATTTCTGTGCGGGGTCCGCTAGCCTACGCGGGCTTGCCATGCCGGAGACCATCGCCGAGCTGTTCGGGCTTCCGCCCGACGCGCCGCACTTCGTCCAGGCGCTGACGCACCCGAGCTACGCCAACGAGCAGCGCTCGGCGGCGGACAACCAGCGCCTCGAGTTCCTGGGTGACGCCGTGCTCGGCTTCGTCACCACGGACCTGCTCTACCAGCGCTTTCCGGGGGCCGACGAGGGCACACTGACGCGCATGCGCGCCGAGCTCGTCAACGCGGACGCGCTGGCCGCCTGGGCGCGCAGCATCGACCTGTCGGCGGCGCTCCTCCTGGGTCGGGGTGCGGAGGCGGGGGGATTGCGTGACAGCAAGAACGTGCTCGCGGACGCTGTGGAGGCGCTGATCGCGGCGGCGTTCCTCGACGGCGGCCTGGAGACGGCCCACAGCGCGTGCAGGGCGGTCGTCGGCGGCGCGCTGGAGCGGCTGCGCGACGACGGCGCGCGTGACCCGAAGAGCGAGCTGCAGGAGCGCGTGCAGGCGCTAGGCGGCGAGCCGCCGACGTACCGCGTCGCCGACAGCGGCGGCCCGGCGCATGATCGGTGGTTCGATGTCGCGGTGTGTGTCGGCGGCGAGCCCGTGGCACTGGGTCGCGGCAGCTCGAAGCGCAGCGCCGAGCGAGCCGCGGCCCGCGCGGCTCTCGACAGCGGAGACTGGAAGCGCGCGCCGGGCCTGCGCCGCGAAGACCAAACCCCGGGCGCGCCGGGCGAAAAGGACGAGTGAGCATGCTGCATCGACGACGTTCGCCTTCCATCGCGCGTGGCAGGCGCCGCGCGCTGCTCGCGCTTTCGCTCGCCCTGGGCGCCCTGCTGGTTGCGGGGCCCGCCTTCGCGGGGACATACATGGATCGCGCCGCGCTGCTCATCTCGCAGGCCGATCGCGAAACGAACTATCTGAGGAAGCGCCTGTCCGACCGCGAGCTGGCGCATGTCGTGCACGAGATGGCGTCCGCGCGGCTCGAAGCGGCCAGCACGATGCAGGTGCCGAAAGAAGTCCGGCAGGCGCATCCCCACGTGCTCTTGGTGCTCGAGAACTACGAGCGCGCGGCGAAGTTCGCGGCGGAGGGGGACCGGGCCCGGTTCTTCGTGTACCTGCAGAAGGCCCAGAAAGAAGAGGCCATCATGCGCGGCGTGTTCAAGGAGCTCGGCTGGCCGCTGCCCAAGGTGCCGTAGCCAGGGCGAACGATAGCGAGCCGGCAGCCTGGCCTGGCGTCGCGGGGCTGCCTTGGGCTAGCGCAGACCGTGCTCGGACGGCTTGGGCACGGAGCTGGCGCGCGGGTGGCGGCGCGGCAGAAGGCCGGGGCGCTCGCGCGTGCCTACGTCCCCCACGTCGCTCACGTCCACGTACTGGAGCAGCTTGTCGTTCCGCCCGCTGACGTGTTCCTTCTCGAGCTTGGCGACCAGCCCGCTGCTCGCCGCTTCCATCCGCTTCCGCCACAGCACGTGACGGATCGACGAGGATTCGTCCTCCAGGGTGCGCTGCACTGCCGGCATGCTGCCGCGCCGCCACACCACCGCCCACTGCTTGCCTTCTGCGACGGGTTCGGGGACGACCTGCCCGTCCTTCACCTTGTTGGCGGCCGCGAACAGCGCCGGGTCGACGCGTACGCGCGGCGTCCCGGTGCGGCCGTCAGGGCGCACGAAGCCGAGATTGCCGTTCCTCATGGAGGTGGCCTTGTCCTGTGACTCGAGGCGCGCGAGCTTGCTCCAGCGCTGGAGGCCTTCCGTTCCCTTGACCTGCTCCAGGATCTTCTCGGCGGCCGCCTTGTCCGCCACCAGGATGCGCCAGATGCGGATGCGTCGAGGTGTGTTGAACTCCGCCTTGTGCGCCCGGTAGTAGATGCGGATCTGCTCGGGCGCGATGGGGTCCTTCTTCTGGACCTCCACCTCGAGCGCCTTGATCATCGTCGAGCGCAGCGCACCGCGGATGCGGGTCGCGACCTTCGGTATTTCGTCGAGCTTGCGGCGCCGCGCCTCCTGGGCGTAGAGCACCTCCGGGATCATCACCTTCTTGACGAAGTTCTCCCGGATTTCACCGGGCGTCTTGCCGTAGGTCTTGAGCTGGAACGACGGCACGTGTCGTAGGCGGCGTTGCACATCCGCGACCATCAGCTTCGCGTCGCCGACCGTCGCGATCACGTTGTTGTCGCTCTCGGCGACCGCGCGCGGCGGGACCAGCAGCGTGGCGGCAAGCAGCGCAGCGCTCAGCGCGATTCGACCAGGACGCATTGCCCGGCGTTCTAGATCAACGAGCGAGAATCGCAAATAGCGCCGGATCAGTCGGCGCTCTGCCGCCGGTTTCGCCTGCTCGGCGGCAGCACGCCCGCGGACCGCAGCACGGCGTCGTCCAGACCCAGGAACCGATAGGCCTCGGGGCGGAAACCGTACGCCTCGTGCAGGCGCTTGAGCACGCCCAGCAGCGCATCCGCTTCGGCGGGAAACTGGCGCGGCTTGAGCACCTTGCGCAGCGTGGCGGGCGACTCGCCGAGGCCGAGCAGCTCGTCGATGCGCGTCAGGAGCTCGACGGGCTTCAGCTCGCGCTTCGAGCCGCGTCGCCGCCCCGCTTCAAGTTCGGAGAGCAGGCGCTGGCGCCGCTTCTCGGTGCGGCCGTCGAGTCGCCCCGACCCGGATGGGTCGAGTAGATCATTGAAAGCGCGCGCGGCGCGGCGCTTCGCGATCGCTTCCGGGCTGGCGCGACGGTTCTTCGGGGCTTCTGCGCGTGACGGCTTGCGCGGCACGACAGCAGGGTAGTGTCACGCCGACCGGCCCGCAACGCGCTAGTCCCGCGTTTCCATCGAAGCGATGGGGGCTTCGCACGCGCGGCTGCGCGGCGCAACGCGGGACTAGCAGCGTTTGTCTGGGGCGCAGCAGCGCCCGCTCGGCTTCGCCGAGCCTCCCCCTCGGCCGCTCTGCGGTCGTCTAGCCGCTCGATTCAAGAGAATCGAGGTACTAGCCCGCGGCGCGCCGTGTACTCGTCGCGCTGGCATGCACGCCGCTCTTCGGCTCGGGCTCGAGCACGCGTTCTTCCAGCGGACGCACGCCCTGGGCGCGCAGACGCTTGCGCGTGATGCGCGCGGCTTCCGGGCTCTCGTCGATGCCGACCACGCGGCGTCCGAGCTTTGTGCACACGGACAGCGTGGTACCGCTGCCGGCGTATGGATCGAGCACGAGATCGCCGGGCTGCGTGCAGGCCTCGATCAGCCGCGTCAGCAGCGCTTCGGGCTTCTGGGTAGGGTAGCCGGTGCGCTCGCGCGCGACGGGGGCGACGATGCCGATGTCCCAGACATCGCCCATCGGAGTGCCCGGAGTCGCCTCCTCGGTGCGGCTGGAGCGCGAGCGACGACCGTCTTCCACGACGGCGCGTTGCTTCCTGTCTCCCCAGGTGGCGAGTGTGGACGGCGCCAGGGGCTCGTAGAGCTGGTGGAAGCGCGGCTTTTCGTTGGGGTCGCGCACGTAGCGCAAGAGCACGTCGTGCACGCGCTGGAAGTTCGGCGTGCGCGACGGCCAACGCCGGTACCGCCAGACGATCTCGCTGGCGAACGCGCGCGCGCCGAACACCTCGTCGCACAGCACCTTGGCGTAGTGGCTGGTCTTCGGATCGATGTGCAGCACCAGGCAGCCGTCGGGAGTGAGCAGTTCGCGCGCGGCCACCACGCGGTCGTGCAGCGCCGAGAGATACTCCTCGAGGTTGTCCCAGCGGTCGTCGAACGCGGGGCGGAGCTCACGCACGATGCGACCCTCGCGATCGCGCCCGCGCTTCACCCGCCTGTGTTGGCGGCCCGTGAAAAAGGGCGGATCGAGATAGGCGAAGGTGAACCGCGCGCCGCGTTCTACCAGCGCCCGCATCGCCAGGAGGTTGTCGCCGTGCAGCAGCATGCACGACGGATGGCCGTGGCGGTGGAGCTTGAGATCGCCCGCCGGCCCGGGGTTTGGCCCGGAGCGGCCAGTCCAGTGGAGTCGGATCGACGAGGCCGGTGCTTTCATCCAGATGAAATCGTAGCTGGGGCGCAAACAGGAGGGCCAAATTCGAGGGCCTTGCCCGGCTCCCGGCGCGGGGCTAGTCACAGTGCCGACGTGGTGTTCCGTATCGATCGGCTGGCGCTGCCCCTGGTGCTGCGCGTCGCGGTTCCGCTCGCTGTCGCGGGCGTAGTCGTGTGCGTGGCGGGCTGCGAGTCGCAGCCGGTGGATGCACAGCCGGACACGGTGGTGAAGGAATTCCTCGAGCGCATGAAGCGCGTTCACGGGGATCCCCACGCGGCCCGGGCCGCGTACGACCTGCTCTGGTCCGAGGCGCAGAAGAACCTGGCGGAGCGCGCCAAACGCGGCAGCGCGGTGGCCGGTCGCGAGGTGGCACCCGAGGAGATGATCGCGCCGTCGCGCTTCTCGCTGCGCTTCAAGCCACGTCACGAGACGATGCGCATCGATGGCGACTGGGCGGTCGTGACGGTGACCGGCGAGGAGCCGGACACGCAGCGCGCTGACATCAAGTGCGTGAAGGAAGACGGCCGCTGGCGCGTCGTGCTCGAGCTCCCGCCACTCCCGCCCATCGAGAAGCGGGAAACGATGGAAGACCTGAAGTAGGCGCTGCGCCCGCACAAAGAAAAACGGCGCAGGCTATGTGGGCCTGCGCCGTTTGCATTCCGGGTCGCGCGCTGTCGCGCGAGCGCGGCTAGTTGCTGAAGAAGATCGCTTCGATCTCGTTCTTCACGTTCTCTTCAGTCTGCTCGCGTGCGATCGCGATCTCCTTGACGATCAGCGAACGCGCGGTGTCGAGCATGCGGCGCTCGCCGAACGAGAGCTGCTTGTTCGCCTTGAGGCGATACAGATCGCGCAGCACCTCGGCCACGTCGTAGATCGAACCGGTCTTGATCTTGTCCATGAAGCCGCGATACCGGCGGTTCCACGTCTGTGTGTCGAAACCGATCGTCCGCTCCTTGAGGATGTCGAAGATCTCGCGGATCTCCTGCTCGCTGATCACCTGCCTCAGGCCGACCGCATTCGCATTGGAAACGGGGACCATGATCTTCCGCTCGGTATCCAGGATGCGCAGCACGTAGAAGCGCTGTCGGTTGCCGGCGATGTCCTTCTCGTCGATGCTGATCACTTCGGCCACACCCTGCGCGGGGTACACGGCCTTGTCGCCGACCTTGAACTCGATTTCCTGGCTTGCCTGCATGACGTCTCCTTTATGGGACCGAGGTGTTCCGGTCGGCGCTTCGCGAGCGCCATGACGAACCGGCACCTTGTAAACGGGTTAAGCTCGAAAACCGGCCAGATGGCGCTGCGAGCGCAGCAACAACAACGTGCCGGACAAGTCGTTCATTCCGGGATGCGGCGCCCTGCCGCGCAACAGACGGCGCTGGCCGCGGTCTGCGACACCCCCGGGAAGCGGCGTTAGGAGCCGATCTCGGGACATGAGTCGCCAGGCGCGGCACTCTAGTCAGCGCGTCTCGAACTGTCAACAAAACTGTTTTTGTGTCCTCCTCGGTGCGCGGCCGCTGTGCTCTGTCGCATGCCCACAATCCATCAGGAAGGGCGCCACTGCGCCCGCGCACTCCTCAACCAAGCTAAAAGATATCAGAAACTTACATCGTCGTCAAGGAAAGCTGGCCAGCCGTCCGGAATTGTCCATGGACGACCTTCGTGGGCTGCTCGCGACGCGCCCTGGTCCCCCGTGTTGTGGTGCGGATCAGCAGCCGAGCAGCTGCTGGACGAGGCCCCAGCGCACTCCGCGATCCGAGACGGTAAGCGTGGCGGCCGACGCCCAGCGCATCACCTCGCTCACGATCAGCGCCCCCGTCACGATCACGTCGGCGCGTTCCGGTTGCAGTCCGGGCAGCATTTTCCGCGAAGCGAGCGGCTGCGACGCGAGGCGCAATGCCAGCGCGTCGACGCTGTCGCGGGTCAGTCGAGCGCCGTGCACCAGGCCCGCGTCGTAGTCGTCGAGTTCCTGTTCGATCGCCGCCAGCGTCGTCACGGTTCCGGCCACACCGATGAGCCGGGCGCCTGCCGTCGCTGCGGGAGCGTCCGACAGCGCGCTGACAATATCGGCGCGCGCTCGCTTGAGCTGGGCGTCTTCGGGCGGGTCACTCGCGACGTGACGCTCGAAGAGCCGGACGCTACCGATGTCTAGACTGCGTTCCCGCTCGACGTGCGGCAGCAAGTCGCGCGTCGCCTTGCCGACGATGATCTCCGTGCTGCCGCCACCGACGTCGAAGACGATGACTTCGCCGTCCACGTCCAGCCCGGACAGCGAGCCGATGAAAGTCAGTCGCGCTTCCTCGCTGCCCGCGATCACGCGCGGCGGGCGGCCCAGGATGCGCTCGGCTTCGCGGACGAACTGCTCGCCGCCGGACGCGTCGCGCATCGCGCTGGTGCCGACGACGTCGAGTCGCGCGACGCCGGCGCGTTCGATGTCCGCTGCGTAGTGCGACAGGCAGTCGAGCGTGCGCTGCCGCGCCTCCGGCGCCAGCTGGCGCGTGCGGTCCACGCCCTGCCCGAGACGCGTGATGGTGGCCCGTTCGAAAAGCGGACGCACACCATCGGCGGTCTGCTCTGCCACGACCAGCAGAACCGAGTTCGTGCCGATGTCGATGGCGGCGACGCGCGTCATGTCGTCGAGAGCCCCCGGTCCGTCGCGCACTCGGCCGACGGCCGGAAGCTCACGGCCTCACTTGCCAGCGAGGCTGTTCAGGTTGAGCATTTCCTCGACGTTCGGCTGGACGACGAGCTCGACGCGGCGGTTCTTCTGGCGTCCTTCCGGCGTGTCGTTGCTCGCAACCGGATCGGTGTCAGCGTAGCCGGCGGCGCTCCAGTTCTTCGGGTCGAGTCCACCGCCGCCCTTGTCCGTCGGTCCTGTCAGGTAGGTCAGCACCGAACGCGCACGCATCGCCGACAGGCCCCAGTTGTCCTTGTAGGGACCGCCCTTGAGCGGCTTGTCGTCGGTGTGCCCGGCGACCTGGAACTCGCGCTTCGCGAGGTCCGGGTCGTTGCGGATCACGTCGGCGATCTTGCCGAGGATGTCCTGGCCGTTCTTCTTCAGCCGAATCGACCCGGAGTCGAAGAGCACGTCACCCGGCAACTGGATCAACATGCGGTTGTCGCGCACCTCGACCTTCAAGCCGAGCTTGGTGAGCTGCTGCAGCTTGTCGCGCAGGAGCTCGAAGCGCTTGCGGATCTGATCGAGCTGCTCGGCGCGGCGCTTGTACTCTTCGAGCGCCTTCTTCTGCTGCTCGAGACTGGCGCTCAAGTTGTCCAGGTTGACGCCGCGCTCCTTGAGCTTGCGTTTGAGATCCTCGATCGAGTGCAACGCGTCGGCGTAGTCGCCCTCGCACTTCTTGTGCGCTTGCCGTTGCGCCGCGAGTTGGTTGCGGAGGCTCTCGTTCTCGCGGACCTTCTGGTCCCATTCCTCCTGCGAATAACCGCAGCCAACCACAAAAAAAGATACCGCCACGGCGATGAGCGCCCGGCCGGTCTTGCTGAGCCCGTAACTACGCATCTTGTGCTGTCCGATCGTGGGTCCCGAGAAGGAGCGGTGGTTCGCCTATCCCGAGCGCGGGGTGCGCGTCAAGTGTCCGAGGTCGCGTCACTTTTCGCCGAACGTCCGGCCGGCTCCCGGCCGACCACAGCCCGCCAGTTCCGGGCAGAAGGGCCGGCTCCGGGAACCACTATACAGGTGCCCCGTCTGCACCCGTTGCGGCCTCCGGAGGCCCCGATCACGTATTCCCGTGAGAGTCTTGTGAACTTTTTTCATTGACACCTCACACTAGGTGGCAATATACGTCGTGCAACATACCTCGGGATGGGCTTCATTGTCCGATTCCCATGCTCGTAGGAGGCAATAAGAAAATGGCCGCAAAGAAGACCAAGTCCAAGACCGCCCGGAAGCCCGCTGCCAGGAAGGCGTCCAAGGTTGCCAAGAAGCGTACGGCCAAGCGCCGCACGAAGAAGGCTGCCAAGAAGGCACCTGCGAAGCGCAAGAAGACCGCCAAGCGCGCCAAGAAGGCCGCGAAGCGGAAGACCCGCGCGAAGAAGGCCTGATAGGCCCGAAGCAGTGGGGCAGGAGGGCGTAGGCCCAAGGCCGGTCCGGAGCCGGGTCCAGAAGACCCGGGATCGGACGTAGCTGGAAGGTCCGCCCCCCGCTCTCCTGGCAAAGGGGGGCCCGGCGCTGGAAGGCGCCGGACCCGGCCAGGCCCTCGGGCCTGGTCGACCCTTGCTGCCGAGGCGGAACCGACTCCGGGCTGTAGCCGATGTCGAGCTTCCGCGCGTTCGCGCGTGGGGCTGGGCCGAGGGGAGGCTGGATCATCCGCTTCGGTCACGAGCACGCGGACGGGCGACAAGCCTGATTGCAGGGTTCCGTTCGTCCGCGTGCTCGGACAGAGCGTAGGCCGAGCTCACGCTCTGCCCCGACTTTTCCGCCGCCCGGCCCCTCGGGTGGCGGCTTGCAACTTGCTTGTCGCTTGAGCCCACGTCGGAACGCCGGCGTGGTGCGTGCGACGTGGCACCCGGGGTCGCGCTAGTCGCCGAGGTAGAGCTTCAGGCTCTCCGCCGCAGCGCGCCGGTTGAAGCGGACACCTTCCAGCACGTCGCGTTTGGAGATGTCCTCGAACAGCTGCTGCAGGAAGCTGTGGAACGCGACGCACTCGTCGATCGCGTCCTCGAGGCGTGACGGGTCGACCAGGTCCGTATCCTGAAGCCTACCCATCGCGGCCATGAACGCGTCGAAGCGCGGGTAGTCCGTGCTGCGCAGCAGCGGGTAGCCCATGGCGCGGAAGTAGGCGAGGAACTCGCGGACGAACTGGAAGCCGTGCAGTGCGGTCCAGCGGTCATCGGCGGGCGAGTGCTGCGCCTTCGTGGAAAAGGCGCGGACGATCTGTCCGAACATCCACACGTCGCGCCGGAGCCGTTCGCTCGTCTCGCGCCGCGCTGCCTGGTCGTCGAAGACGCCGCCCTCCTCGAGGCTCACGCCCAGCGCCTTGCCAAGGAACAGGATCGCGTTACGCAGCGCGGGACGCAGGTTGCCGACGCTTGCCTGCAATGCGGCACGGAACTGGTGATCGCTGGGCACCGCGTCGGGTGCCGGCAGGTCGTGCTGGAACGCGCGCCGCATCTCGAGCCGTAGGTTGCCGGCGATGCCTTCGAGCGCGCTCTTGATGGCAATGAGACGATGCCCCGAGGCCCTGAGCGAAGTCGAGCGCTCGCGGATTCCGCTCGCCGGCACCAGGAATAGATCGCGCTCGAAGCTCTCGGCGAGCAGGCCGCCGGCGCGGCGCCTGAGGTAGTCGATGAGTGCGCGTGCATCCGAACGCAGCACCGATAGTACGAGGTAGGCGCGCCCCGCGGCGCGGCGCCGGCGCCCGCCCGATTCCACGGAGATGCGCGTGAGCAGGCGCAGATAGCGCAGCATGCGGAACAGCGACAGGAAGGTCAGCGCGACCAGCCGATGGGCTTCGTCTCCTGGGACGCTGCGGATCAACTCGAGAACCTGACTGGACTTGATGCGATCGAACTCGGGGCGGAACTCGAGCGCGGTCAGCGGATTGAAGAAGGCGTTCCGCCCGACCTCACGCTGCACGGTGGACAGCACGGCATAGAACAACCGGAACGGGACGCGCTGGGCGCGCAGCACGCCCTCCACCACCTCGTTCAGGCTGGATAGGCCGTGCCGGAGCGCGATCAGGCCCTCTTCCGGCGTGGACTGGCGGCTGCCCTCGCGGGCGAGCTGCGCGCGCAGGCTGTCCTCGGGCAGCATCGTTTCCAGATAGCGGTGGAACACGAAGGCGCGATCGCGCGGACCGAGCAGCTGCCGTTCAAGCGAGAGGGCGCGTTGCATCCCGTCGCGGAAAATCAACGAGGCTTCGCGGAAGTCCTGCGCGACCACTGGAGTGCGGCGCGGCGGCCCCGGGTGATTGCGGGGATTGGCGAAACAGGCGCTGGCCTTGAGCAGCACCTCGAGCTCGAACAGGATCTCGTCCTTGCCGTCGACGTTCAGCGCGTGGAACCACTCGTCGCGCGCGGCGCGTTCCTCGCGGCGCAGCGCGCGCGTGCCGCTGAGCAGAACGCTGTACGGGTCGCTGGGCGGTAGCGACGACAGCGCGCGTTCCTTGACCGGAGAGTCGGACATGGGCCCCTACTCGCCGTCCCGTGCGGCCAGCGCGCGCCGGTGGTGCGGACGGAAGGAATCGGGCACGACGCCATCGGGCAGCGTCGCGATGGGCACGCGCTTGCGCTTGGCGCGCCAGAACAGGAAAGCGGGCAGCACCAGCATGGTGGCGGCCAGCGTGGTGATCTCGCCGACCGCGGCGGCCAGCCCGAAGCTCCGCACCGCGCCGTTGATGGACAGCGTGAGCGCGATGTAGCCGAGCGTGGTCGTGAGCGAACAGAGCACCACCGCGCCGCCCGTTTCGACGAACACGCGGTAGAGTTGCGAATCTCCCTCGAGCTGCCGTCGCTTCATCACGTTGACGACGTAGTCCGCTCCCACCCCGATACTGATCGGGAGTGCGACGAAATTGAGGAAATTCAGCTTGATGTTGCGTAGCGCCAGAAACGCGACCAGCCACGACAGTCCGATGAGCAGCGTCCCGAGCGCCAGCCAGCCCGAAGCCCGGGCGCGGAACGCCACCAGCACGACCAGGATGGTGCCGAGCAGGCTCAGGAAGATCGCCTTGGGCGCGTCCTGGCCGATGCTGATCAGCATGTCGGAGAAGATGACCGGATCACCCGTGCCGCGGATGACGTCACCGTTCGGCAGCGTAACCTTGCGGAAGCTGTCGGCCCACTGCATCAAATAGTGCGCGTCGTAGATGCTGCGACCGTCCGACGGCACGATGTACACGATGCGGCCCCGTGTGCCGTCCACTTCCTGGAAGGGGCGGGCGACCTGCTCCGGCAGGTCGGCAAGCGTGATCGTGGAAAGCTTCGCGGGCAGCTGCTTCTGCAGCTTCTTCCAGTCGGCGTCGTTGATGAAGCCGTGCTTGCGCGCGCGGTCCATCCGGTCGCGGATGGTGTGGAGCAGCGCGAGCTTCTTCTGCTGCTGGGTCGGCATCAGAGCGAAGATGCTGACGACCTTGTTGAACGGCTTCTTGCCGGCCGGCGCCGCGTCGCGACGGGCGTCGAGCACCTTGACCAGCGGTTTGACCTGATCCAGCCGCTCGGTGAGGATGGCGCGCCCGTCCTGGCCGAGCCGGCCGATGATCGCGTCGACGCGCACCGACAGGCGCCCCGCCGACGTCGGCGAGTGATGGTCGTTCCGCACGTTCCGGAGGTTGTATTCCATCGGGTCGTGCAGGAAGTAGTGTGCAGCGAGCACCACGGAGACCGCGCCCAGCAAAAGCCCGATGCTGGTGATGGCGCGCGGAAAACGCCGCGCCACGAAGGCGAACGGATAGCCGTAGATCCCCTTGAGCTTGGCGCGCCACGCAGGCCCGCTCTCGAACATGGGCGAGTAGCGCTCGCTGATGACGAGGATCGCGGGCAGCAGCACGTACGTCGCTATCCAGCACAAGAGCATGCCGGCGCCGCCGATGATGCCGAAGTGCTTGAAGCCCCTGAAGTCCGTCACGGCTAGAGAGCCGTAGGCGATCATGGCGGCGCCGGCGGCAGCCAGCGTGGCGGTGTGGGTGTCGCGGTGCGTCGCGCGGATCGCATCCGGCACTTTCAGCTTCTCGTCGCGCCGCGCTTCCATATAGCGCGCCATGAAGATGATCCCGAAATTGATGCCGTTGCCCGCGATGATGCTGACGAGGAAGCCCGTCGCCATGTTCAGGTAGCCGATGGTCAGATACGCCATCCCGAACGACCAGATGCAGCCGGTCGCGATGGTGAACGTCATCGACAGGAGCGTGCGGACCCTGAGGAAGAACAGGAACACGACGCCGAGGATCAGCCCCACGCCCCAGATGCCCACGTGGGCGAGATCCTGCGTCACCGCGCGATGCTCCTCGGCGCTGGTGATCAGGTTGCCGGTGAACTCGACCTCGAGTGTCGGGTCCCAGCTGTGCGGATTGATCTGTTTGACGAGGCCGCGGATCTTCTGCTCGAGCTCGAACGCCTTCGGATCACCGCTGCCGAGCGGAGTGCGCACCAGGATGACGCCCAGGTGATCGTGCTCGCCGATGTAGTAGCCGTCGACGCCGCGCTCCTTCTTCTTTGCCTCGTCGACCTTCTTCTGGAAGCGCTTCTTCAGCGAGGCCGCGGTGATCTCGGGCGGCTCGGCTTCGTCGCCCAGCCCGAGGTCGAAGCCGGACTTCTTGCCGACCTCGTAGTCGTAGCGGGCCACGACATCGTCGCGGAGCTTCTGCAGCTCGGGGAGGCTGGCGTACAGGTACTTGTACTCGCTGAAGAACCGCCGCACCGCCCGCGTGCCGTCGTCCACACCCGCGACGTACTCCGGACCGAGCTTGCGCAGCCTCGGCGACATGTCGTCGATGAACCGCTCCAGCGACTTCTTGTCGCGGCCCTCTGCGACGACAGTCAGCGTGGACATTCCGGCGAGCCGTTTGTTCACGCGTCGCATTTCGACGACACTCGGCTTCGAGTCGGGCAGAAGCTCGCTGAAGCCGGTCTTGAGCGCCAGGTGCAACGAGCCCCAAGTTGCCGGAATCAAAGACAGAAAGACCGCCAGCACGACGAGCCACGGCCGCCGGATCTGGTAGTCGGCCAGCTTGAGGAGCAGGGGTTCGAGCGGCCTTCTACGCATCGTTGGCCTGGCTTGTGCAGCGCGCATGCCAGCGCGGCGCCGGACTCGTCATAGCGCGGCGGCGCCCCGGAAGCATGTGTTCCCGCCCGGTCAGTGCGGCTTGAAGTTGAACGGGTAGTTCACCTCGGACTGCATGCCCCGCGACGAAGCCGGGAACTTCAGCTTCTTCAGCTCCTTGATGGCGCAATCGACGGCCATCGGGGCCTTGATGTCGCTGCGCTCGATGTTGAGCTCCGCGGTCTTCACCTTGCCCGCGGGGTCGAGCACGAAATGCAGCGTCATGTTGCCCTTGAGGTGGGGCAGCTGCTTCTGCGCCTTGTCGTAGCAGCCGCGGAAGGGCTTGCGGTTATCCTTGATGACCTGCGCGATCACCTGGGTGGTGCGGGTTTCCTTGATGTCGCCCTTGCCTGGCTCGGGAGTCTTGCCCATGCCCCCACCCGTGCTGTCGTCGGCTCCCTCGTCAGGTGCAGCGGAGTCGTCATCTGCGGCGCTGTCGTCGGCGGCGCTGTCGTCGCCCGTCGCCGGCGCGTCGGCAGCGGGTGCAGCGGAGCCCGCCGGGGCGGGCGCGTCGGCCGCCGTTGCAGCCGGCGCAGGCTCGTTGCCCGCGCACGCGGCAAAGCCAAGGACCAGGAACAAGGCGCTTGCCGCGCCCAGGTTGGTGTAGGTGCAGACCTTCATGGCCCGCATACTACCCCAGGCCCCGGCGTGGATTGCGCCGATCTGCGCCCGCTTCGCCGCCCGGGTCCGGGACTAGTACCTCGATTCTCATGAATCGAGGGGCTAGACGAGCGCGGAGCGGTCGAGGGGGAGGCTCGGCGAAGCCGAGGGGGCGCTGCTGCGCCCCAGACAAACGGTGCTAGTGCCGCGTTGCGCGGCGCAGCCGCGCGTGCGAAGCCCCCATCGCTTCGATGGAAACGCGGGACTAGCCGGCCTTGAGAAACGGCTGCCACTCCGTGAACGGCTCGCGGGTGGCCATCAGGATGTGGGCGGTCGTGGACCAGCGCGGCTTGTGGGGCCTGCGGAGCAGCTGCATCCCGGCTTCCTCCGGGGTCCGGCGCCCCTTCTTCAGGTTGCAGCTGCGACAGGAAACCACCAGGTTTTCCCAGCTGTCGGCGCCGCCGCGCGAGCGGGGCAGCACGTGATCCACGTTCAGGTCGCGCAGGCCCGGCCGCCGCCCGCAGTACTGGCACTGGTGGTCGTCGCGGAGCATCAGGTTGCGGCGGGTCAAGCGGATCGCCATCCGCGGCGAGCGATCGTATCGAAGCAGGTGCAGAACGCGCGGGATCCTCAGCTCGCCGCCGACCAGGGGCAGCCTGTCGTCGGCGTCCCGCACCGGAAGCTCGCGCCAGGTGCCGAAATCGTGCGGCTCGCCGAGCTCGTCGAGCGCGAGCGCCGAGCCGCCGTAGAGCAACACGACGGCGCGGCGCGCCGTGGTCAGGCAGACAGGTGCGAAAAACCGGTTCAGGAGCAGCACTGGGAGCGCCAGCACGTCTGTTCGCCCCGGGTGCCAGGGCCTTGGGGCGCTTGCCGACTGCTCCACGACGAGACAGCCTAGCACGCGGTCGGCGGGTTGGAACCGGCCCGGGATCCGGGGCGAGCCACAGGCGCTCAGCCCACCAGGCCGACGCTTCGCCATGCCCGGCAAGCGGGCCCGGAACGCCTCCCTCGGGCGGCGCCTGCCAGGCCCTCGACCTGACGCCGACAATAGGCTATCCCGTGCCGCGTCGCGGCGGAACGCCGCCACGCCGGCGCGGCGTGGCCGAGCTGCTCCCCGCGTACGAGGCCTCGATTGACGCAAATGCAGCCGCTCTCCAAGCCACTCGCCGGCCGTGCACCGCGAGCTCTGCTGCTGGCGGTGCTGGGTGCTCTGCTGCTGTCCGTCACGGCTTGCGGCGGTGTCGGGCCGGGCGAGGCCAGCTGGCCTCCCATGGCGAAGAAGTGGTTCGACCGGGCGGACGCCAGCTACCACCGGGTCGACATCGCCGACGCGCAGCAGGCGATCGACAACGCCCTCCGCATCGATCCCCACCGCACGAAGATCCGCCTGCTCGCTGCGCGCGTCGCCCTCGCTCGTCTACAGTACGATCGAGCCATCCAGCTGCTCCAGGGCATGAACAGCGACGAGGCCCGCAGCATCCGCGGTCGCGCGCTCTGGTACTCGGGCAAGCTGGACGCTGCAGCCGACGAGCTGGAAGCGCTGCTGTCCGATCCGGACGTGCGCGATCCCTGGGCCCAGCAGGTGGCCAAGCTGGCTCGCCTCGGTACGGGCCGGAAGCCGTTCAGCATGAGCGGCGGGCTGGTTGCGGTCACCGAGATGCCGCAGGTCGCATCGACCTCGCTGGTCGTTCCGCTCGAGGTCAACGGCGAGCCGGGCCTGGGCTTGATCGCGACGGGGACTGCGGAGGCCTTCCTCGACAGCAGTGGAGGCAACGGCGAATCGTCCTGGGTCTCGCTCCGCTTCGGCAGCAAGAGCAGCATCGATGTCAAGGACGTGCCCGCGCTGCCGAAGGATCTGAGCGGGATTTCCCGGCAGCTGAACGCGCCCATCAAGATGCTCATCGGGGTGAATCTGCTCCGGCATCTGCACTGCACCTTCGACTTCGCCGGCAGCCAGTTCGTGGTCCGCAACTTCGAGCCGCCGCCTCCGCCGCATGCGACCACGGTGAAGCTGGTCTACGTGCGGGGCGGCGGCATGGTGATGCGCGGCGGCTTCGGGCAGGGCGAGTCGCCGGCGCTCGGCTCGCTGCTCATCGATACGTCGATGACCTTTCCGGTCGCGCTCGACAAGGCCGGCTGGAAAAAGGCGGGCGTCGCGCTCTCGACGCTCCAGCCGATGCCGGACGTGAGCAGCCTGCGCCACGGCGTGCTGCCGCTTTTGCGTGTCGGCGCGTTCCAGGTGCCGAGTGTGCCAGCGGTGTACGGCGCGCCGGTCAAGGACCTCGAAGACGGCCTGGGTGTGCATCTCGACGGGCTGGTCGGCTCGGGCCTGCTGGCTGCGTTCCGCGTGACGCTGGTGGACGGCGGCCGCACCATGTGGCTGGAGGACAACCCCAACGCGTCGCTCGGGGCGCGCGGGCGCATGCCCGCACCGGCACCGGCGACGGGTGGCCAGCTGCAGCTGACGCCGCCCTCGGGGGCTCCGCCTCCCGGCGAAGCTCTGCCCGGCAAGGAGAAGCCGGCGGCTCCCGAGCTCCAGGCTCCCAGCGTGTCTCCGCCCCCCGCCGGCAAGGCGCCGCAGCCGCATCACGGCAATCCCGGCCCCTCGTCGAGCCGTAGGTGAAAAGCCCGGACTTGGTCCCGGCCCAGGATTGGCTAAGCTGCCAGTGACATGAGCGGCGACCAGCCTGCAATCTACGCCGGGAGCTTCGACCCGCCGACCTACGGACACCTCGATCTGGTGGACCGCGCGTCGCGCCTGTTTCCCCACGTCATCGTTGCGCTGGGGTGGCATCCGACCCGCAGTCCGCTGTTCACGGTGGCCGAGCGGACCGCACTCCTGGAAAAGCTCTGCGCCCCGTACGACAACGTCACGGTGCGCTCCTTCAACGGGTTGCTCGTCGATTTCGGCAACGAGGTCAACGCGCGGGTGATCGTGCGCGGCCTGCGCGCCGGCACGGACTTCGAGTACGAGCTGCAGATCGCGCACGCCAATGCCGACCTCCGGCCGGAGATCGACACGGTGTTCCTACCGACGCGCGCGAACTACGGCTTCATCTCCGCCTCGCTGGTGCGCGAGATCGCCAGCCACGGCGGCGACGCGAGTCGCTACGCGCCGCCGGAAGTGTGCGAGGCGTTGAAGAAAAAGTTCGCGGACTAGTACCGCGTTTCCATCGAAGCGATAGGTGCTTCGCACGCGCGGCGGCGCCGCGCAACGCGGGACTAGCACCATTTGTTTGGGGCGCAGCAGCGCCCCCTCGGCTTCGCCAAGCCTCCCCCTCGACCGCTCCGCGGTCGTCTAGCCCTTCGATTCAAGAGAATCGAGGTACTAGCTCTCGTTGCTGTCCCGCCGCCGTAGCAGCAGGAGACCGGCCAGACCCATCAGCATGAAGCCGAACCCGCTGGGGTTCGGGCCGCCGGCGGTCCTGCAGCTGCAGCTGCCCGAGGCCCCGAAGTTGTTGTTGCTGCGGTTGGTGGCGCCAGCGGCAGCGCCGGTGCCGCCCCCTGCGCCCGAGCCGCCCGAGCCGCCCGCGCCGAAGCCGCCCGAGCCGCCCGCGCCGAAGCCGCCCGTGCCGCCCGTGCCGCCCGTGCCGCCCGCACTGCTGCCCGCTGCGCCCGCCGCGCCCCCTGCGCCGCCGGCGGAGCCACCGCACTGCGAGCCGCAGTTGCTCGAGACGCACGTGGTGAAAGCCGTCGCCAGCGCATTGGAGCTGCAGCTAGCGGCCGGGTTGGCGGAAGTGACGCACGCCGTACAGGCGGCATCCTGCGAGCAGGCCTGCGCTTCGCTGCAGCAGCTGTTCTCGAAGCAGGTCTGGCAGGTCGCGTTCGCCGCCGAGAAGCCGCACTTCATGCCGCACTGCGCGGAGCACTTGCCCGTGTAGCACTGCAGGAGGGCCGTATCGTTGGCGTTGGAGCTGCAGCTGGCGGCGGGATTCTGCGCGGTGACGCAGGTAACGCACGCCGAGTCGTTCTTGCAGTTCTGCTGCTCGCTGCAGCAGTTGTTGTTCATGCATGTGCTGCAGGTCTGATCGCTGAAGCTGAAACCGCAGGCCGCGGCCTGGCACGACGGATCCGACGCGCACTCCGTCTTGCAGCCCGTGCTGCACACGCAGTCGCCGATCTTCTGGTAGATCGCGGCGCCAGTAGAGTGCTGACTCGCGCAGTTGTTGATGCAGGTCTGGTCGCCTTGCGCGCAGCCGTTGAAGCACTTGAGAAGAGCGGCGCAGTCCGTGTCGTTCTGGCAGTCTGTGACCGCCTGCGAGCAGGCCCCGACGCCCGTCGTGGCCGCCTGTTGGCACTGGGCGCAGGTCTGCGTGCCGCCGCTCGTGCCGTTGATGTAGGGGTTGATGAAGGTGTTCACGACGGCGGACACGCGGCCGCTGATGCCGAACTGGCTGCACGTCTGGTCGCCGCTCGACGTGACCGCGGCGACGTACTGGGTGCCGCTCACCGTGTACAGCGCCGGCCCACCGCTATCGCCGGAGCACGGTCCGCCGAGGCCGCCCGCCTCGCTGTACGTCACGGTCAGCGCGCTTACGGCCGGGCCGGCAGCGGTGTTCGCAAGCGTGTTGTTCACGTGCATGCTCGTGCCGCTGTCTTTCAGGCCCGAAGCGGTGACGCCGTAGCCGACGAACTCGACGGGGCTGCCCGCCTTGAGATTGTCGAGGGACGCCGTGAGCAGCTTCATGCGCGGCGTCGACGTGCCCGCGCCGTTGAACTTCACCATGGCGAAGTCGTAGATGCTGGCTTTCGGATCGTAGTTGGGGTCGGCTTTGAAACCGACGACCGGGTAGACGATCTTGCTGGTCTGCGCGTTGTTGCCCTGGACGACGATGAGGTCTTTCACCGCGGGCGCGGGGATCCCCTTGCTCGGCTCGCCCAGCACGCAGTGCGCGGCCGTGAGCAGGAAGCCGTAGGTGTTCTTGACCGCTACGACGGTGCCGCTGCACGCCGCGCCGTGCGTCTGGTCGTACAGGGACATGACGCCCTGGTGCGTCGTGTCCGGGCTGCCGTGCGTGATGGCTTGGTGGGAGAGAGCCGTAGGAGGGAGCTTGCCGGCACCGCCCGACGAGCACCCCACCGCGACCACGATACCGAATGACGCGAGTGCCCCCCAGGCGAGTTTATACATGTCGACCTCCGATCGGAGAAAAGCCAGGGACGGCCGAAAACCCGACCGTACGAACAGCAGTCTACGGGCGGCATGATGGAACTCTCAAGCACCACCGCTCGGAGGCGATAATTCCACTGGCCGTGTCGAACCGGAGGCTGACCTCCGTCACATCTGCGAAGCCCGGCTGCCCCGCCCGGCGCGAGGGCGGCGTATCCGAGACGTGGAGTGGCTGCCAGGACCCACCAGTCTAGAACGACACCCAGGGCGACGGCATGAACAGGAGCACGAAGAGTGCGAGCGTTGCCGCGGCGACGATGCGGCGCGAGGGAGAGAGGATGTTGTCGTCGACGGGCGGGTGCGACGAGCCCGCCCTGCGCTTCATCCAGTAGAGCAGGCCGAACAGCAACAGCCAATTGACCACCGAGCTGATGCCCGGCAGAAAGTCGTCGATGCCGAGCGTGCCGAAGCCGTGGCCGAGGCCGCGCGCGATGGCGGGCCAGGCGTACCTGAAGAAGTTGTAGACGGCCAGCGCCAGCGGCACGTACAGCATCCAGCGGGCGATGCGGTTCTGGCGATCCCCGCCCAGGGCGAAGGCGACGTGTCCGCCGTCGAGCTGTCCGAAGGGCAGCATGTTGAGGAACGTGACCAGGAAGCCGACCCACGCCGCGAGCGCCGTGGGGTGCAGGTACACGTCCTGTCCCGCCGGGATATGGCCGAAGACGGCGTATTTGAGGCCCCAGTACAGGAGGCACTGGCCTTCCTGGATGTAGTTGTGCGTGCTGACGGGGCCGAGCGTCGAGAGCGACAGCCCCCAGAGCATCAGCGGTATCGCCAGCAACATTCCCGCCAGCGGACCGGCAGCGCCGATGTCCAGGAGCGCGTTGCGCGAGCGGATGCGCGCTGGCATGAGGATGATGGCGCCCAGCGTGCCGAACGGATTGAAGATCGGCAGCGGGATGAAATAGGGCAGCGATGCGGGGACGCGGTGGATACGCGCGGCGATGTAGTGACCCGACTCGTGAGCGACCAGGATCGCGAGCAGCGGTACGGCGAACTCCCATGCCCTGAAGCCGAGCTGCCAGGGAAGCCCGGCACTCACCCAGAAGACGCTGACGACCGTGAGCGCGAACAGCACGGCGTTCTTCCACCACTTGAAGCGGACGCGCTCGTCCTCCTCGGGCTCGACGAGCTCGCCGGGTGTGGCCGTGGCCGCTAGTGCCTGCGGCGGCGGCCCGGGTGGCGGGGGAAAGCGGCCGTAGTCGGAATCGCTGGAGCTCATGTGTACGGTCGGGGGGAGTCGCTAGCCGCGGTCGAGGGACTGCCGGAGCTTGAGCGCTAGACGTTCGAGTTGGGGTGCCAGCTCGGCGTCCAGCACGCCGATGTCGGTCTCCAGGCGCAGGTTGCCGCGGGCGCGTGTCGTATCAGCCTGGATCCGGCTGCTGCCCGGGTCGAGCCCGAGCGCAGATAGGGAGCGCTCGAGCGCCTCGACATCTTCCGGATGCGCGACGATCGTGACCCGGCGGGCGCCGCGCGCCTCCGCCAGCGCTTCGCGCGCGAGGGCGACCACGCGGCCGGGATCGAGCTGGAGCTGCTCGCCCAGAAGCCTTTCGGCCAGGATCCGGGCCAGCTCGACCGCGCGGTCGAGCTGCCGCTCGTCGGCCCGCGCCTCGTGATCGGCGAGTGCCAGAGCGCGTGCGGCGACCTCCGCCGCGGCCTCCGCGCGGCCCTCTTTCTCGGCGCGCAGGCGGACCTGGGCCGCTTCGCGCTGGGCGTCGGCGAGAAGCGTGCTGGCCCGCTCTTCGGCCTCCGCCACGATCTCGCGGGCGCGGTCCGCCGCGTCGACGACGTCGCGCGGGGCGACGCGCCCGCGCGGCAGACCCCCGCGGCGCCCGGTCGCGACCGGAACGGGGTCGCCCAGCTCGCTCGCCGGGATCACCCGACCTCGCGAAAGCGTCACCGGAGCCTCCGCTCCCCGAGCGCGTGGACGAGCCGCGCGAGCTCGGCGGCGAGCACCTGGGCGCGCGCGCCCCGCTCGGGATGCGAAAGCGCCTGGCCGAGCGCTCTTGCGGACAGCGACGGCTCGCCCAACGGCTCCAGCAGCGCGTCGCCGCGCTGGCCGAGCGCGTAGCCCATGGCTACGAAACCGCGTTCGAAATCCGCGTCGGCGCTGCCTTTCACGTGGAAAAGTACCTTTCCTCGTCAAGGCGCGCCGCACCGTCGTGAACCAGCTTGCCCAGATGGGCGGCGAGGCTCATGACAGCCAATGGCCAGGCCTGCTTGGGAGTGTCGCTGTAGGCGATCGGCACGAGCTCTGCCGGTGTAGCACCTCCGCTGCCTGCTGTGCGCAGCGCCTCCAGCACCTTGCCCTCGCGCTCCAGTCGGTGCGCGATGTAGTGGCGGAACAGGGCCGTTGGGGCCTCGATCGGCGCGCCATGGGCGGGCAGCGCCCGCTCCGCCCCGAGCGCGGCGAGCCGCTCGAGCTGGGTCAGGTAGACGGCCATGTCGCCGTCGTTTGGCTCGATCAGGATGGTGCCCTCGCTGGCGACCATGTCGCCGACCACGAGCGTGCCGCTCTGGCGCTCCAGCAGGCACAGGTGCCCTGGCGCGTGCCCCGGCGTATGCAGCACCTCCCAGCGCTCGGGTTCCTGGCCTTCGAGCGTGATCACGTCGCCGTCCTCGAGCCGCCGCTCGAACCGGAGCTCGGGCAAGCGCTCGGCGGTGAGGGCGTGGCCCCACAGCGGCACGCCCAGCTCGCCCGACAGGGCTGCCGCGCCGCCCACGTGATCCACATGGTGGTGCGTCACGAACACCGCGCGGAGCTTTCGCCCCTGCGACACCAGCGAGCGTGCCCAGCCGAGCCAGGCGCGCTGCTCTTCCGCGTAGGGTGTGGCGGGCTCCACCAGCAGCAGGTCGCGCGTGCCGAGGGCGTAGCTGTTCGTGTGCGTGGCCGGCGGCAGGGTTGGCGTGCGGGCGGCAAAGCCCTGGAGACCGGGGCCAATGGGGTTCGGGCGCAACACGAGAGCTAGTGTAGCTGTGGTATCGCTTGAAGGCATGGCATTGCTTCCCACCATCGCCGCGCGCGCCGTCAACCGCGCGCTCGAAGGCATCAGCGGGAAGAGCGTGGCGCATCTGTGTTTCGGCTACGCTCATATCGTGCACGAGCGGCCGAGCGGCTCCTCCATCCTGCCCGAGCTCGAAGCGGTGAACGTCGACGTGAGCTCGACCGAGGCAGCCCAGCCGAACCTGGATCTGTCGATTCTGGAGCAGCTGCCCTCGAAGACGTTCTTGGTGGGCGTAATCAGCCTGGGCGACCCCGAGCTGGAGACACCGGAAATCGTCGAGGGCCGCATCCGCCGCGCCCTGGCGGTGCTGCCGCCCGAGCGGCTGTGGATCGCGCCGGATTGCGGCATGAAGTACCGGTCGCGCGAGGTGGCGTTCGGCAAGCTGCAATCGATGGCGCGCGGCGCGGAAACCGTGCGCCGCGAGCTCGCGGGCTGAGCGGCGCCATCTCTCCCGAACCGGACCGCTTGGAGCGGCGGCCTGGCGGCGCTACTTTGCCGTCATGTCCGACTCGCTGGAAGAACTGCGTGGCGCCAAGCTGACCGAGACCCGCACGGCCGGTGCGTGGCGCCTCTACAACCCGTCCACCAACCAGGGCACGGCATTCGACCGCGCGCAGCGCGACCACCTGCGCGTGCGCGGGATGATGCCGTATCGCGTGACCTCGCTGGAGGAGCAAGCGGAGGCCGCCATCGGCCAGATGCGTGCCAAGGAGAGCGCGCTGGAGAAGTACATCGGCCTGGCTGCCCTGCTCGACCGCAACGAGGTGCTGTTCTACCGCGTGCTGGTCGACCACGTCGCCGAGCTGATGCCCATCGTGTACACGCCAACGGTCGGCGAAGCGTGTGAGAAGTTCAGCCACATCTACCGCACGGCGCGCGGACTCTGGATCACGCCGGACGACGTGGACGACATCCAGGGCGTGCTCAGGAACTCGCCGTACCACGACATCAGGCTGATCGTGGCGACCGACAACGAGCGCATCCTCGGGCTCGGCGACCAGGGTTGCGGCGGCATGGGCATCCCAATCGGCAAGTTGGCGCTGTACGTCGCGGGCGCCGGCATCCACCCGTCGAAGTGCCTGCCCATCAGCCTCGACGTCGGCACCGACAACCCGGAGCTGCTCTCCGATCCGCTCTACCTCGGCTATCCGAAGAAGCGCCTGCGCGGGCGCGAGTACGACGAGTTCATCGAGGCCTTCGTGCGCGCCGTGCACGAGGTATACCCGCGCGCCATCCTGCAGTGGGAGGACTTCCACAAGGACCGCTCCTTCGTGCTACTCGAGCGCTACCGTCGGCGTCTGACCTCGTTCAACGACGACATCCAGGGCACCGCGAGCGTCACCTTGGCGGGGATCCTCGCGGCGCTCCGCGTGACCGAGCAGCGCATGGCCGACCAGCGCGTGCTGTTCATCGGCGCGGGCGCGGCGTGCACGGGCATCGCGCGGCTGTGCGCGCTGGCCATGCGCGCCGGCGGCGCGGACGAAGGCGCCATCCGCCGCGCGCTGATCGCGTTCGACAGCGAGGGCCTGCTCCACGAAGGCCGCGAGCTCAAGGCGCCGCACAAGCGCGAGCTGGCGCTGCCGCGCGAGGTGATGGTGGAGTACGGCATCGAGCCCGGGGCGACGCCGGTGGACGTGATCAACGCCGTGAAGCCGACCGTGCTGGTTGGCGCCACCGCGCGCGCGGATACGTTCACCCGGGAGATGATCGAGGCCATGGCGAAGCACGCCGCGCGGCCCGTCGTGCTGCCGCTCAGCAATCCCACGAGCAAGGCGGAGTGCACGGCCGAGCAGGCAATCAGCTGGAGCGAAGGGCGCGCCATCGTCGCGACCGGCAGCCCCTTCGACGACGTGGAGTTCGGCGGCCGGCGTCACGTGATCGGCCAGGCGAACAACGTGTTCATCTTCCCCGGAGTGGGGCTCGGCGCCGCCATCGCCGAGGCGAACGAGATCACGACGGAGATGTTCCACATCGCCTCCGCGACGGTCGCCGGAACGGTCAGCGCCGAGCGGCTCGCGCTCGGCGCCATCTACCCGGACCAGAGCGAACTGCGCCGCGTCAGCTTCGCGATCGCCTGCGCCGTCGTCCGCTACGCCAGCGAGAACGACCTCGGCCGGCGTTTCCGCCCCGACGAGGTGGAAGAGGTCGTCCGGAACGCCGTGTGGGACCCGGCGTACGTGCCGGTGCAACCCATCGGCAACGAGCCGATGAGCCACCGCTGGTGAGTCGCGACGGATGTGCCCCGTGTCAGTAGGACTACCTCGGCGAGCTCGCTCGCGAGCTTTCCGGGTAGGGGCGGCGGGCGGGGCTCATGGCCCCGCCCACGTCGGCGCGACGCGCTAGTCGCGCTCGACGACCACCGCCACGGCTTCGCCACCGCCGATGCACAGCGTGGCCAGGCCGCGCTTGACCTTCTGGTCGCGCATGGCGAAGAGCAGCGTGGTCAGGATGCGCGCGCCACTCGCGACGATGGGGTGGCCGAGGGCGACCGCGCCGCCGCGCACGTTGACCTTCGCCGGGTCGATGCCGCCAAGCTTGTTGGTCGCCATCGTGACGCAGGAGAACGCCTCGTTGATCTCCCAGAGGTTGATGTCGTCCACCTTCAGGCCGAGCTTCGGCAGCGTGGCTTCGATGGCCTTGGCCGGCGCGGTGGTGAACCACTCGGGCGCCTGCGCGGCGCCGCCGTAGCCGACGATGCGCGCTAGCGGCTCGAGCCCGTGCTCGCGGACGGCCTTCTCGCTCGCGAGCACCAGCGCCGAGGCGCCGTCGCTGAGGCTGGAGGCGTTGGCGGCGGTGATGGTGCCGTCCTTCTTGAAGGCCGGGCGCAGCTTGTCGAACTTGGCCGGGTTGCCGCGCCCCGGCTCCTCGTCTTGGGCCACCATGACGGGATCAGCCTTACGCTGCGGCACGGCGACCTCGACGATCTCGGACTTGAACAGCCCTTCCTTCGTCGCGGCTAGCGCGCGGCGATAGCTCTCGCGTGCGAAGTCGTCCTGCATCTCGCGCGTGAACTTGAACTCCGCCGAGCACATCTCGCCCGCGTTGCCCATGTGGAAGTCGCTGTAGGGGTCCCACAGCCCGTAGTAGATCATGCCGTCGACGAGCTTGTCGTCGCCCATGCGGTAGCCGGTGCGCGCCTTCTGCAGGTAATACGGCACGTTCGACATCGACTCCATGCCGCCGGCCACGACCAGCTCCGCGTCGCCGAGCAGCACGGTCTTGGTGCCGAGGATGACCGACTGCAGGCCCGAGCCGCACACCTTGCTCACGGTCGTGGCGGGCACGGTGTTCGGCACGTCGGCGAAGATGGCCGCCTGGCGCGCGGGCGCCTGGCCGATGCCGGCCGACAGCACGTTGCCCATGAACACTTCCCCGATCTGTTCGGGCTTCAGCTTGGCGCGCTCGATGGCGGCCTTGATGGCGGTGGCGCCGAGGCGGGGCGCGGGCAGCGACGACAGCGCGCCGAGGTAGGAGCCGATCGGGGTGCGCGTAGCGCTGACGATGTAGACGGGCGGATGCGACATCTGTTCTGTCTCCTCTGATCGAATGGGGACGCTTCGAATACCGCCGTTGTCCCGCCTCGACCAGCCCTGCAGCGCGCCGCACTGGACAACCGTCATGTGGTCGTTGACCGATGCCGCAGCGCGTCGTCTGTTACGAATCGAAAATTCCGATCCATCCATGAAAACCAGCGCTTGCACCTTCCGACCGGGTGTCCGGAAGCTCGTTTTGTGGTATGCGGAAAACGCTTGTCGGCAATTCGCGCCGTCTGGTGGAAGCGCGAGGGAGTATCGATGCGACGCAGCCTAGGTGTGTTTGGGACACTAGCTTCTCTGGTTTTCGTGTGCGTTTCGGCGTGCAGCAGTGCGACGGGGACCAGGAGCCAGGGTGGCAGCGGTGGCAGCGGCGCTACCGGCGGCAGCGGCGCCGGTGCGGGGGCCGGGGGCTTCAACCCGGGCGGCGGCAGCGGCGGGCTTCCGCAGGGCTGTGGCGCGGACAAGTACACCGGCGAGCTGCTCCCGCTCGACATGTTCGTGATGCTCGATCGTTCCGGATCGATGCAGGATAGCGGCAAGTGGCCGGCAGTCACCGGCGCCTTGACCAACTTCGTGAGCCTGCCCGGGGTCAGCGGCATCGGCATGGGCATCGGCTTCTTCCCGACCAAGCCGGCGGTTCCGCCGCCTTCCGGGCCGTGCTCCGCCGGCAGCCTGGCGTGCGGGGTCTACGAATGCATGCCGGTCTTCAACAAGTGCAGCGGGTCACTGATGCCCAACGACTCCTGTGTCGACACGGACTACGCCAAGCCGACGGTGCCGATCGCGCCGCTGCCCGGCGTCGCCAGCGCGATCAATTCGGCCATCAGCGGGCAGACCCCGGGGGGCGACTCGACGCCGACCGACCCTGCGGAGCACGGCGCCATCGAGTACGCGCAGTCGTGGGCGAAGAATCACCCCGACGACATCACCATCGTCGTACTCGCGACCGACGGCGAGCCAAACAACTGTAATCCGAACAGCGTCGCCACCGTGGCCGCGCGCGCCGCGCAGGGGCTGGCCAACAAGCCGTCCATCAAGACGTTCGTGATCGGTGTGGGCAGCAGCCTCACCAGCCTCGACCAGATCGCCGTCAGCGGCGGCACCGACAAGGCGCTCATCGTCAGCGCGGGCAACGCCGGCCAGGAGTTCCTCGACGCGATGAACAAGATCCGCGGCTCGGTCGGCTGCACGCTCAAGATCCCGCAGCCCAAGAGCGGCACGCCCGACCCGAAGAACGTCAACGTCGGGTTCACGCCCGACGGCGGAAAGCAGCAGATCTTCCCCCAGACCAAGAGCGGCGACGTGACCGGCTGCCAGGGCGGACAGGGCTGGTACTACGACGACCCGCAGAACCCCACGCACATCATCCTGTGCCCGGCGAGCTGCGACCTGATCTCGCACCAGAAGGGCGAGACGGACGTGGTCGTCGGCTGCAAGACGATAGTGCAGTAGGCGGGTGGCAGGCGCGCCTCGCGGCGCCCGCTATGCGATCCCCAGGTTCTTCCTGATCCGCGCGATCGGCTCGTCCAGGTTGGGCTCGAACGGTGCGCCCGTGACCTGCTCGACCGCCTCGATGTAGCGGCGCGTCGCCTCGACGCGCACGTCGTCGGGGATGTGCGGGATGGGGCCGTCGCCGCGGAAGCCCTCGGCGGCGAGGAAGCGCCGCACGTACTCCTTGTCGAAGCTCTCCGGATCCTCGCCGGCGGCGAAGCGCTCCTGGTACGTGGCGGAGTACCAGAAGCGCGAGGAATCCGGCGTGTGGATCTCGTCGATCAGCACGATCTGCCCGTCCGGTGTCTTGCCGAGCTCGTACTTGGTGTCGACCAGGATCAGCCCGCGCTCCGCGCAGATGCGCTGGCCTTCGGCGAACAGCGCCATCGCCAGCTCGCCGGCGCGGTCGAAGTCCTCCTCGGCCATGTGCGTGAGCGCGAGGATCTGATCGCGCGAGGCGGACACGTCGTGCCCGCCCTTCACTGTCTTGGTGCTGGGCGTGAGGATCGGCTCCGGCAGCTTTTCGTGTTTTCCGAGGCCTTCGGGCAGCTTGTGGCCGCAGAACTCGCGCTCGCCGCGCTCGTAGTGCACCCAGATGCTCGTCGAGGTGGTGCCCGTGAGATACGCGCGCACGACCATCTCCACAGGCAGCGGCGTGCACTCGCGGACGAGCATCACGTTCGGGTCCGGCACCTCCAGAAGATGGTTCGGCGCGATGGCCTTTGTGTGCTCGAACCACCACGCCGCCACATGATTGAGCAGCTGCCCCTTGAGCGGCAGCGTGCCGAGCACGCGGTCGAACGCGCTGATGCGATCGCTCACGATGATGTAGCGACGTCCGTCGGGCGTCGTGTAGTTGTCGCGGACCTTGCCGACGTAGCGCTTGCCCAGCGAGGGAAAGTCGGTGCCCTCGAGCGGGTGCGCGAGCGCGGCGCGGATGATGTTGGGATCGATGGGCACGGCGCGAAGCTATCACGCGTCCGCGCGGCGCAAAATGCGCAGCGCGGGGCGGTGACCCGCCGTCAAGGATGCCCGGAAAACCAGGCCGGCACCTCGTCCGGCGCTGCGGCGACCCAGCCGTGGCCGGCCTGGTTGTCGATCACGGCTTTCGTTGCGATGCCCTGCTTGTCCAGCTGGGCCTTGTAGAGCTTCATGGTCGAGATGGGCACGATCTGGTCGGCGCCGCCGTGCAGGAACAGCGTCGGCGGATGATCGGAAGGTAATGGCGCGGGCACCGTGCACTGCGCCGCCAGACACGTCGCGTACGACGCCGACTCGATGGCCAGCGCCTTGAAGCGCCCCGCGTAGCTGACGGCCATGCGGCTTGTCATGTAGCCGCCGCTCGACAGGCCCGCGGCGTACATCTCGCTGTCGTCCAGCGGCCCGAACTTGCCACCGGAGATCGCCTGGAAGAGGGCGAGCATGTACGCGTTGTCCGGTGCGCTCTGCCAGTTGGTATCGTAGGGCGCGATGTTCGTGTCCCAGTATCCGTTGCCGCTCTGGTTCGCCTCGGGCGCCAGCACGGCGAAGCCCCCGTCGAGCAGGCGCTTGACCACCAAGGTCTGGTTGTAGCCGCCCCACGGATCGCTGTTGTATCCGGTGAAGGTGTGCGCCGCCGAGTAGTACGCGCCCTGGAACATGATCACGATGGGCCAGCCCGCCGCCGGCGCGCTGCCGAGCGGCACGTTGTAGTGCACCTTGCGCTTGCCGCCGTTCGGTCCCATGTCGAGCACCAGCTGCTTCTCCTCGCACTTCACCAGCGAGATCGTCTCGGTGCAGCGCGACGGCCCGGCGTCGACTGGAGCCGGCGCGTCGACGCCCGCGTCGCCCGCGCCGCCGCCTGCGTCGGCTCCGGCGCTTCCGCCGGACGAGCTTCCGCCGGTTCCGGCGCTTCCGCCGGACGAGCTTCCGCCGGACGAGCTTCCGCCGGTTCCGGCGCTTCCGCCGGACGAGCTTCCGCCGGACGACTGCGAGCTCGAGCCGCAGCCGAACGCGAACAGAAGCAGGGCCAGGGCGGTGCGGCGCATGCGCGGCAGCCTACGCGCTGCCCCAGCGCCCTACAACCCGAGGTCGCTCGCCTTCACCCAGAACTGGTGCCCGCCATACGGCGCGATGTTCAGCGCCTTTGGCAGCACGTTGGCCCAGCCGGCCACCGTGTCGATGACGTACGTTTCGGTGTCCTTCTCGATCAAGCCGACGACCTTGCCGTCGTCCTTGGCCTCGATGCGCAGTGGGACTTCCTTGGTCGTCTTGACGACCTGCGGATTGCTCTGCAGCTGCAGGCGCGGCGGATTCGGCTTCGTCACGGGGCCTGCCAGCTCGTCCATCGTCTCGCCCGGCGGCAATGCCTTCAGGTCGCGAGCACGCGCCCAGGCGTTGAGCGTGATGGCGCCGTGGTACTCGACGTGCACGTACGCGCCGCGGCGCTTGTCGCTCCAGAGCAGAATCCCGTTCCCGCCCGGCGCGCGGGCGAGCGCGGTGACCTCGCTGCGGCCCGGATGCCAGTCGTCGTAGAGCGTGACCTGGTCCTGCTTGACGACGTATCCGCGCGAGTGGCCGGGCACGCTCCAGCCCAGAGGCGTGCTGGTCGTCAGTGTCAGTGTGCTGCACGAAGCCCAGGCCGTGAAGGTCTGTTGAATGGGCTTCTTGAGCTGCTGCTGGATCTTCAGCCGACCGGTGCTGGCGGCGATGACGTTCACCGTGCGCTTGGCGCCGATGTACAGGTGCCCCGACACGATCGGGATGGCCACGTCCGTATGCACTGGGATGCGCGACGCGTCGGTGTAGCCGGCCACGCGGAAGCTGCCGGTGCCGGTGCCGGTCTGGACCTGGGCGCGACCTTTCTTCGGGTTTGCCGGGAACTCGCTGGCGGCCAGGGCCGTATCGCTGCCCGTAAAGCGGGCGAACGCCTCGCCGCCGCTAGACTTGTCGTAGATGGGCAGATTGGCCGGCATTCGCACCACTCCGCGCAGCACGCATTGGCTACCTGAGCCTTTCGAGGCCGCCGTCTGGGCCTGGGCCGGGCCGCCCGGGAGCGCGAAGGCCAGTGCGGGCAGGGCCAGCAAACCGCCGGCGAGGGCTGTGCGCAGTCGACTCATGCTATCTCCTTCTCCGTTCTGCCTTTCTCGCCAGAATAGGGCGTCTCACGCGCCACACAACCGTTGGACGGACCAGGTCGCCAGGTATGCTAGCTCCCGCTCTCTCCTTTGCGACACCTCGCAAGTTGCCGAAACCAGGGCAGGTTTCCGGCCGGGTGGCGGTGCTGGATATCGCCTTTGCCGGCGCCGGCAGTGGCGGTGGCTTCCCGAAGATCACCCAGCCGTTCATCGACGGGTTGGGCGAACGGCTGCGCGTCTGGGTCGATCACCACGACCATGAGGAGCACGCCCGCTACGCCGGCGATCCCCGCTTCGTGCTCTCCACCAAGGCAGAGCACGGCGCCTGTCCGGAGATGATCGATCCGCCGCTGGTCGAACGCATCGGGGCCGTCGACACCATCGTGTGCCACACGGACTTCGACGGCCTGGCGAGCGCCGCCAAGTGGATGCGGGGCGGCCTCGAGCCCTACGAAGGCTGCGACGCGGATTCCTACGCTATCGATACCCGGCTCGGAAAGCCGAGCCGCATCGCCGAGCGCATCGACCGCGCGCTTCGCGGCCGCCCGCGTGACAGCGGACTGTACGGCGTGATCGTGCGGCACCTGGCAACGGGGATTTCCGACGCGGCGCTCTGGGAGCCGATCGACGCGGCCGCCGCCGAGCTGGTTCCGGTCGAGGAGGAGACGCGCCGCGCGGCGCAGCGCTACGTGCGCCTGCCGCCCAACGTCGCGGTCGTCGACGTGACCCACGGCGTCGGCAGGATCGACAAGACCTTGCTGCTTCTGCTGGGTCAGGAGCGCGAGACGGTCAGCATCGTCATCGACGGCAACACCGTCAGCGTGGCCGCCCGCTTTGACAGCGGTCTGGACTTCCTGAAGCTGCTCGGCCTCGCCGGTGGCATGCCGACCCGCGTTTCCGTGCCTCGTGCGCGCCTGCGCCAGGTTTTCGACGCCCTGGGCGTCGATCCCTCGGCGCTCGAGGCGTACGAGTAGGGGCCCGGGGCTCCCTCAGTACCTCAACAGTTGCGAGATCGCGTGCGTCTCGCGGGCGCCGGGCAGGCCGAACTGCACACCGAAACCGCCGGGCTTCGTCCAGCGCACTACGCCGGGCAGGTGGGATTCGTTGCTCGCTCCAGGGAGGCGCGCGACGATGGTAAGATCCGTCCCGAACGCCGGCGCCTGCTCCGACAAGATGAACATGCCTCCCAGGCTCAGATCCTTGGCGACACCGCTCACGGCGGCCCCGTCCTTCATCTGGCACGACACGTCGACGTTGATGGGGATTCTGGGGTGAACGCGCTTTTCTTCCACGGCATCCTTGGGAGCGGGGCCCCATGAAGGGCGCGGACGACGGCCGCGCCGCACGGACAGAAGGCCCATCGTGGCGAAGGCGCGGTGACCGTGTCAAGGCGGGTGTTGGGGGCGCCGCGCGACAGCCGAAGAGCGGCTGGAAACGCCACCTGGAGGGCTGGCAGCTGGCGGTCGTGTCGGTGGGGGTCGCGCTCGTTGGCGCGCTACTCGCGGTGCCGCGGGCGGCGGCGCTGGACGTGCTGCCGCTCCCGGCCGTGGACCACCCCGAGCTAGGGCGCGAGCTCCGCGTCGAGGGCGAGCGCGCCCGCCAGGCTGAAGAAGAGATCCTGCCCTACGACGTACGCGCCGCGGGCGAGCTGATGCGGCGCTACGGGGACGCGGCAGCCGCCGACGAACCGGTCCGCGCCGAACGCGGGCTCGGGGACCTGCGCGTGCAGGCCGGCGTGGCCCGCCGTCGCGCCGGCGACAAGCTGGTGCTGCGACTCAGGGCGGTGCAGAGTCGGCTGTTCCAGCGAGCGCTTCTCCGTTGGGAAGCGACAGGCGCGGTCGACGACGATCTCCGGCAGCTCGGCGGGGACTTCCTGCGCAAGGCGCGCGCGAGCGGCTGGATCGCGCCGCCGCATCGATTGCTCATGAGTCGCGCCGAGCGGTCCGTCCTGTACCGCATCCGCTGGTCCGGCCTTTCGGGCCTGCTCGAGACGTATCCTTTCACGCCCACGCTCGACGACTGGCGCGTGTACTACGGCTTCCTGCTCCAGCACCCGGAAGGTCGCGACGAGCACGAGCGCACCAGAAACCAGCTCTCCTACGTCGCCACTCTCGAGGAACATGACCCGTCGTACCTGTCGGCGCTTGCCCGCGGCGTGCTCTTCTACCGGCTCGGGCACTATTCCGCTGCGGCCCAGGCGCTGCGCGCCCACCTCGACAAGCACCCGGACGGTGCCTGGACCCTGCGCGCCAGGAACTACCTCGCAGCCGCGCTGCGGGGGGAAGCCGGCCGCTCCGGTGACGAAGACGGTGCGCAGGGGCCGCGCAGGGTCGCACCGACCTGGAAGAAATCCCCGTGATAAACAGCGAACCAGGTCGACGCCGCGTACTGTTGCGTTGCACGCCCAGTGATCCGGGTCGGGCTCGTGTCTCCGCCGTCGGGCAGCACCAACGTCGACGTGGCTGTCGCGCGACAGATGGTACGCGCTCGATGTTGCCGTGGAACTCGAGCGGTCCGCGCCTGAAGCATGGGCCCAGCGCGTCGCCTTGCATGGGTCCGAAGGCAGCGGGGTGGATATCCTGCACCGCGACCGCACGCGATGACGAGGCCTCCAGACAATCGCCTCGCGTCTAGCGCGCGCCGCGTCCGGGCCAGCGGCTAGAGACCGGCCAGTGTGGCGAGCACGCGACCGCGAGGCGTCGCCAGGAATTCTTCGAGCTGCGAGGCGCGCTGGTTCCAGAGCTTCTCGGCCTTGGCGTCGCCGCGCCAGCGCGCCGCTTCCGCCCGTGCGCGCAACATCAGGTCGGTGTCGCGGCGATCGGTCAGCACAGGCAGACGGCTGTCCAGCCACGTTTCGGCGTTCTTCGGTGCGGCTTCGCTCATGACGTACAGCAAGGCGGGCAGCACCGGCGAAGTGAGCTCGTGAGTGGGCAAAGGCAAGTCCCAGCGTCGCCTGCTGCGCGTGGCCTCTGGGGTTTCCACCAGCTTCCGCCAGCGGGAAATCGCCTGGTTCGTCGCGTCGTTTGTGTCCGGCGTGTCGGCCTTGCGCAGAACGAAAGCGCTCGAGAGCCCGAGCCAAAGCGCGGAGTCGATCATCACCTTCGCGAACTTCGGTTTCGCTGAGCTGTACTGGTGCCCCAGCGACGCTAGCTTGCTGGATAGACGGGCGACGTCGTTCCACTTGCCGTCGTGCGCGGCGATCAGCGTGCGGCTGAGCGTCAGCAATACTGGATCGTACTTGCCGTGAGTTCCCGGACCATGATGCGACGCCATCAGGTTCGCGGCGTCGGAGTAGCGCCCGCAGGCCAGGAGCGGTGGCACGATGATCGAGAGCGTCTCGTCCTTCTCGTCGAGGGCGAGCGCATGCTTGGCGTCCTCGACGGCGCGCAGGCCCTGGCGCTCGGCCGCTCGGACGAGCGTAGCCTGGAACCAGTAGTCCCGGGCGTAGCGCTTCAGCGAGTCGGCTGGATGTTGGCTCAGCTCGTCGTAGTTCGGGCCGTTCGTTCCGCGCGTCTGCTTCGGGAGGAGGAAGTCTACGTTGGGCGCCGCCGCCGTCGGCGCGTGCGACGCTTCGCGTTCGAGCCCGGACGCCACGCGTTCCTCGAGGGCGGGGTCGAGGTAGAGCGGCCCCGCGTGGCCGTTCTTCTTGCCCGCCGGCTCGCTCCAGGGGCTGACCGGGATCCAGAACGCGAGGTTGCAGTGGGGCGCCCCCTTATAGCCAGCGAAGAACCGGGAGCGACTTCGCGGAACTAGCGATCACATGAGCCGATTCCCGGTGGTCATGCGTCGCCGAGCTCGCCTGGCTGGCCGAGGCCGAGCAGGACGCCGGCCGGTGGTCAGCGGTTTCTGCTCATCGCGAACGTGCGTACCGTCCACAGCGCGCAAGATCCGATGATCAACCAACCCGAGATGTAGATCGGGCGCGACTCGGCTTCGAGCACGCTCACGATCCCCAAGATGGACACCGCCGCCGCCGCCACGTAGTGCGCTCGCGGTGAGAGCGGCGGCGACGGTTTGCGGAGGCGGCGTCGGAGGTCGGCGGCTTCGCGCTCACTCAGGTGTCCAGAACCACGCATTGTTCGTCCTCCGCGACGTCGACGGGTCCCGCGTATCGCTGTCGGACCCCTGCCACGTTGCCACCGAGACCCTCGAGGCTCCGCTGCGTCAGGTGAGAGAGCAGCCGTCGTTCGCGGCGCATCCGCGCTGGGCCTTGTGCAAGGCCAGCTCGGGATCGCCTAGCACAGGGAATGGGATCTCGCAGGCCGCCTGGGTCTTGGCAGATTCGCTGGGCCGGTGCACGCTCACGAGCATCGGCGTGACCTTCAGTCGGCCCTGGGTGAGGGATCTCCAGCAGGAGTACGCGGTCACGAGCTCGCCGGTGCTGCGCCAGCAGTGGGGGATTGTCGACTCCCGCGCGGCAGCCTCGCGCGCGAAGCTATCAAAACCCCGCGCGCGAGACACCGGTCGGATCACTTCTGGCAGAGCCCCTCGCAGGTCCAGTCGCTCCAGAAGTCACACGGCGCGTTCGGGTCGGGCTGGCAGCCGTTCGGGTAGAGCGTCCAGCTGCAGTCGCTGTCGAAGATGCACGACGGGTTCGCAACGCAGGCGCACGCGGTCGAGTCCCAGTGGCTCGTCGTCGTGCACATGACCGTCTGCACGCACGCGTTATCCACGCACTTGCCCTGCGTATCGTCCCAGTGCTGGTCCGACCCGCACACCACGCACGAGCAGCTCGTGTCGCTCCAATGCCCATTGATGCCGCAGTTCGTCGGCGTGCACGACTTGCAGGTTCCCGTGCAATCAGCTCCGCCGTTCGCCGGGTTGCAGTTCGGGTCATCGTAGACGCACTTCTGCGTCGAGTCCGGGCACTGACGACCGACGATCCCGCCGCACTTCGCCTTTGTGCCGGCGAAGCTCACCGTGAAGGTCGCCGGGCGCTCCCAGTAGTCGCGGAACACGAGGTAGTACGTGAACGTCTCGCCCGCCTTCGCGGTCCACTTCACGTGAGAGTCGAGTGTCCAGTACGCTGCGTCGTCGTTCCAGGTGAGCGTCGCGAAGGTGTCGTCGAGGACCCACGCGACGGCGTCGCCGCCGTCCGCCGACTTGACCCGGATGTCGACGCTGTCACCGGCGTTCGCTCCGAACTTGAACGCGAGGAATTCC
>Ga0114931_10000926_pt1 | contig 36890 bp, 31 predicted proteins | sample 2SBtaG_FD_89579 | JGI IMG/M metagenome (GOLD analysis project Ga0114931, IMG submission 89579) | Deep subsurface microbial communities from Kolumbo volcano to uncover new lineages of life (NeLLi) - 2SBTROV14_V59a metaG | ecosystem: Environmental > Aquatic > Marine > Volcanic | place: Kolumbo... | reverse complement strand
CTGGGTGAGTTTTCCAGAGTGGGCCTGGCCGACGAAGAGCCGCGGTGATGCCCTCGGCCTCCCTGTACGAAAAGTTCTCCAGGTTCTGCTCGCGGCTCATGCACCAGCGAAATATTCGAGGCTCGTCCCCTCTATGAGCCTGTGGAAAAACCCTGAAACGAAAAATCTTCGGTTTGTTGGATGGGAATACAGCGGTCTTGCCGGAGGTGTTTTTCAATCGATCCTTCGGGCTGCGGCCCTTTTGTCCGCTGGCTTGGTTGCGATTCAGTCAGGTAGCAGGAGGCGACCTTCCTTCACCGCGCCTCGCCATCGAACAAAATGACTCGCAGTTTTTCATTCCACCGTTTTTCCACAGTCTCCTACGGAGATGCGCATCCCACGGACACAAAGCTGGCCGCTGCGCCTGTCGGGCTCGATGGTGATTCGGCCCTGGTGATTCATGGTCATTTCATACTCCGCTTTCGCCGTGTCCGACGGGGTCCCTTGCGCTTCCCCGGTGGCTGGCTGGTTTGTTCAAAACCGCGAACTGCCCTTTCCTTTCGCCGTTGGCTTGGGGATGTCCCTGGGTGGATGGCTTGCAGATCGGCTTTGAGGAAGCGGGTATCGATTTAGGTGATCGTGATGTCGGCAGGGCCAAGCATTTCCCGCACGCAGCGTAGTTTTTGCGGGGATTACTGGTAGCGTTTCCTGAGCTCGTTGAGCAGACGCAGAGCTTCGTGGCGGATTTTTTCTTCGGCTGATTTTTCCAGATAAGCGGAGCGGGCGGGCCAGGTTTCGTAGCCGCCCCATTCGTGTTGCCTGGCGCTTGGCAGGTAGCCGTTGTATCCGTTGGCCAACTCGATGGTGAACGTGTTCCCCGGGAACGGGCTGTTCTTTTTAATCGCCAGGCCGGTTTCGGCAAAAACTTCGCAGGGAATGGAAACGATGGCGAGATCACCGATCCGGAAGGCTTGAAGTCGCACATCGACTGTATCCGGAAATTCTGCCAGTGCGAGAGCTTCCCTGGCATAAACCTGAGTCCGGTTCTGACGGAGTCTCATTCCCTCGGGGGCGCGGTTTTTCTCAGCCCATTTTCGGCGGGCTTGGTCGGGTTTGCGGACCTGCAGCTTCAGAACTCCCTCGACGGCGTCGAGAGTCATATCAGAGTGATATTGAATCTTCTCCACTACCGAAGCCGCCCGGCTGGTGAGGTCGTCGGCGACCTGCTCGATTCGCTCGTAGGGCTTGGCTTTGATCGGTGGCCGGGTAAAATCGATGGCGTTTACGTCGCCGCTGCTACCGTTGCTCATGATTCCGAGAAAGGATCCGTTATCCGCGGCGTGCAGCTTTTTTCCGATGGAGTCGGAAAAGGCGCCATAGTAGTCGGCGCTCAGATTGCCGCGTCCCGTTCCACCGATATAATGAAGGCCGTAGTTGGCGAGAACAGCCCGCGGCTGACCGTCGGCGGTTTCAGCGGCAAGCAGGAATATCCGCGGATCGACTGGCCCGGCCGGTTTGATCAGGCCTTTGCGCCCCGGGTTCATTTTTACGACCTCGCCAATCTCCCCAAAAGGGTTCGGTTTCCGGGCGTTTTTTTCGACGAACCAGCGACGGTTGTGAACATATTCAGGAGCATCGAAACTCCCCCAGCCGATTCGGGATGGGATACTCGAATTTCTGGCCTGGACGACGGCTTCCGCGATTTTTGTGCTCAGGGAGTGCAGATAATTGATATGAGATTCCTCATCAACCAACCCGACTATGGCGCGTGGAGTGCTGTGGGCGTGCGTTGCGGCGATAATCACATGAGATCCGGGAATGCCTGCCTGCTTTTCAATGATCTCCTTTGCCTCGTCGATAATGGAGACGGAAATCATGGTGTTATCGACGATGGCCATGGCCAGGACATCGGGGCCGTTTTTCACTGCGATCGAACGAACATGCAAGCGGTCGTGAACAGCGGTGGCCGGGCCATTCTGACTGATTGTCCCGTTCAGGGAAATTCCAAGCGGGGGAGTGATATCCACTTTGGCAATGCCAACCAGAGTGTCGCCGGAACGGGCCAGTTGAAACAGGGAGAGAAATCCCACGAGAAAGCAAATGGATCTGGTCATCTTCATGTTCCATGAAATATCAGAAGGCGGTTCTTTGGGAAAGAAAATCCTTTTCAGCAAACAGGCCTCTTATGAGACGGGGGAAAACTCCGTCAGAATCGATCGCCTGTTGGATGAGAAGATGCCCGGGACTGTGTGGGGAATTTTTGGCTGGGCCAGTCCTCACTTTGTCCCAGACATCTTCTGTTGGTATGGTTCCTGCATTTTCCGTGTTTCTGCATTGACACGGTCCGAGGTTTGTGTGTGTGATTGAGACCGGTTGAGACTGCCTCTTCTCTTATTCCAGTATGCACTTTTCCCCTTTATCAGGCCATGGCTTTGCCCTGGTGTTGTGGCTGTTTTGGCCGGTCGCGGCAGCGTGTGCTCAGGAGGTCGCTGAGCCAAAGCTGAATGTCGACGTGGAAAAGCCGGAAGAGTTGCTGGAGCGGGGCCGCGCCGCCTTTTTCAAAAATGATTTCGAGACGGCGGAAGAGGCTCTGGAGAAATTCATCACCACCTATGGAGAAGCGGAGGAAGCGAAAAAAGCCGTTCGAATCCACACTCCGATGGTGGCTATTTGCAAAGTGGCAAACCGGAAATTTGATGAGGCATTGAGCTGGATTGATCGATCCCTGGCCGATCCGAAAATTGAATTCAAAATGCAGGATGAACTCAGTTTCTGGAAGGGAATTTGCCTGATGACACAGGGAAAACTGGTGGACGCCCAACGTGCCTTCGGGGCCTACTGGGCGGACGAAAAGCATCAGGCATTCAAACGTTACGAATCTCTTCTGCTCTTTGCCACGCTGTATATTTCCCAGGATTTTCCCGAGGAAGCCGCGGACTTTCTGGAGGATCAGATACCCAAATTTCGCCATCTTGCGCCGGAGGCGGCTTCGCGGGCCGTGGTCCTGGAACTCTATGCCCGGATCGCAGCCAAACAGAATGACCGGGCTTTGGATCTCATTCGCGGAGAATACGGCAGGCTGTCTCAAATGACCCAACTCATCAGTTTTCAGACCCTGGCCATACAACTGGGTTCGCGGTTTTTGGAGGAGAAAGACTGGTACCGCGCCATTGCCTGTCTCCAGAGGATCTGGCCGAGAGAGAAACTGTTGGAACATCAAAACGAAAAGATCGCCATGATCCGTGACCGGATTGAGCTACTGAAACAGCGGCCCAACACCCAGAGCCTGATTTTTCAATTGAACGCGATCCTGAGACGTGTCGAACGCGAATTGGCCAGCTTCGAAAAAATCGAACATTTTGACTCCGCATCAAGGCTGCGACTGGCCATGGCATTTCAGGGATTGGGCCGATATCGGGAGGCGGCGCTGATCATGGAAGATATGCTCGAATCGATGCCGCCGAACTCCGTGGTGGAGAGCGCCACCCTGGCTCAGTTGCAATGCTGGATGGAGATCGGACGTTGGCCCAAGGCAATCTCCTCGGCGGAGAAATACCAGAAAATTTTCGGTTCCAAGGGGAAACAGTTGCCCACGGTGCTGTTTTTAAAGGGGGAGGCTTACCGGGAGAATCAAAACCCCGGAAAGGCCAGATTGGCCTATGAAAAATTAGGGGACGACTTCCCTGCGGATCCCCTCGCGCCAAAAGCCATCTTTCTGGAAGGTTTTCTCTATCTGCAGGAGGACGACAACGACGGCGCCCTGTTTCAGTTCAATCAACTTTCCCGGAAATATCCGAAGTCCGGCATGGTGGAGGATGCCGATTACTGGAGCGGCATGGCCATGGCGTTCGCCAAAGATTATCAGGGAGCGCGGCAGCACATGAAAGCGTATTTGGATCGTTACGGGAAAAGCTCCAAATACAGAAAAGAAGCCCTTTTCCGGATCGCGGTTTGTACTTTTTCAATGGCCGAATATGAGGAATCGATCACCCTGTTGAAAGCCTTTAACGCGAAGTATCCCGGCGATCCACTATGCAACGAATCCAATCTGTTGCTGGGGGACGCCTATCTGGGTCAAGGCAAGATGGAAGAAGGATTCGCCGCTTATGATGCGGTTCTGCCGGAATCGCGACGATTTTTTGAAGATGCCTGGTTTAAAAAGGCCAAAGCCTATCGCTTGCTGGGAGATCTGGCTGCCATGCGGGTTCATTGCCGAAAATTTATCGAGCAATATCCGGACAGCAACCGGATGCCCGAGGCGGTTTACTGGATCGGCTGGGCCTGGTTGAAAGAAGGAAAGACCGACGAGGCCAGAAAACTCTACCGCGATGTGATTGAACAATATGGTGACAACCCGAAGATGTTTTCCATGGCTGATGTCTTTTCCGGTCTTCCAAAGGTGTATCAAAAAGAGGGTTCTGAGGGGCGGGGGCAGTTGCTTCTCCAACTGGAAAAATGGAAGGCCCGCGCCGAAGCTCAGGGGAAGAAAACAGAGGCTCTCAGATCCGCCTGGGAGAAATCACAACTGTTGGCGAAATCGAGCCCCTCCACCAGCCGGGCCGAATTGATGGCCGCCGCCAAGTGGCTGGATTCGAAAGAACAAAACCCCTTGCTGACGGTCAGTTGCGCCGAAGCTTTGCTGGATGCGGGAAATATTCTGACGGCAAAGAAAATCCTGAAAGATGTCAGGAAATGGCACCCGCGGGCCATGCAGAAAGACCGTATTTACGCGGCTTTGGGGCGCATCGCAGCCGAACAGGGGGAACCGGCCGAGGCCATTCGATTCTATGAAAAATTTGAAAAAGAAACAGCCAACTCCGCGCGATTGGGAGAAGTGCTGGCAGCCAAGGCTCAGTTGCAATTGAAAATGGGAAGCGAGGTCGCGGCCCGCGAAACCCTGGAGTCGATTCTGGAGCAGAAAATAGTCCCCGCGGTTCAGAAAGCCCGGACCCTGCTGGAGTTGGGGAACTCATTTGCCAGGTCCGGTGATTACCGCAAAGCCATCGTTTTTTACGAAAGAATCTATGTGGCTTATGGAAAATTCGGCGAACTCAACGCCAAAGCCTACTGGGAGCGGGGAAACGCGCTGGAAAAACTCAAACTCCCCCGTCAAGCGCTGCAAACCTACCGGGAGCTGGCCGGGCGAAAGGATTTGAGCCGGTTTGAGGAAGCCAGAAAGGCCGGGACGAAGATTGAAAAACTCGCCCGCCTGCTTCCTCCTGAGCCGAAGTCGAGCCCGGGAAAAAAGGAGGCGCCGCTGTGAAAAAAATCCTGATTGCAGCAGTGATTTTGTCAGGAGTCCTCTCCGCACGGGAGGGATCGACTCTCGATGTGGTGCATCTCAAAGACGGTCGTTTTTTGAAATGTCAGATCAAAGCAGTGACCGATCACATTCTGACCTACACACCCTATCTTCCGTCGGGCGGAACTTGGGCCGCTCCCGCGATCACCATCCGGATGGAGGGAGTCGATTACATTGACTTTGGATTTGCCAGGGGAGAGGAAGCCTTTCTTCAGGACTTGGACCATGCCGATGTGGATCGACTGAAGCGGATCTGGAGTGATCAGTATGGCAATCTGCACCGGCCCCGTTCCCGGACCGCGAAATATGGTCTGGCCTACGCGAAAGCCCTGTTGAAGAAGCAGCGGGAATTTGACTGGAGAACGGCACTGGATGTTTTTGACCGGATACAGCAACGGGCCTGGCGGGAGGCAGACAGGACGGCGGCCCGTCAGGGGCGTTTGCAGGCTCTGATTCGGCTGGGGAGACTCGACGAGGCCTCTCGTGATGCCAGGGTCTATGCCAGGAATACCGAGGACCCTGGTATTTTAATCGAGGTGAAATATCTCCAGGCAAAAGTCGAATTTGCGCAGTTGCAAAAACTGGTGGAGGAAAATCCGAAATGGAAAGAGGACGATGAAATCCGGCCCCGTCGCAACGAATTATACAACAGTTCGATTGATCAGTTTCTCTGGCCGTTTTTGTTCCACGGGACCTACAAGGAAGCCAGTGTTCGTGGTTTGATGTCCGCGGCGGAAGTGTATCATTTTTCCGGTGAAACAGATCTGGAAAAAGCCTGTCTGGAAGATTTGAAACACCTGTATCCCAATCAAGCGAACCAGCCGACAAAAGAAAAATGAGAACTGCGCCGAACCCTGCCCGATTTCGTCTGCCCCCAGTGGTGATCCTGCTGGCATTGATCACCTTGTGCTGGGTCAGCCCGGTTTCGGCGCGGGATCAGGCATCGACTCCCGAAGTGGTTCCCGAGCAGAATGTGTCCGCCCTCGATCTCTACAAACAGGGCGGAAATTTCATGCACATCCTGCTGCTTTGTTCCATCGGGACCATCGCGGTGGTGGTCTATGGCTTCGTCCAGATTCGCGTCGGTAAAATGGCGCCTAAAGCTCTGGTGGGCCGAGTCAACGAGGCCATGGCCCGGCGCGATGTCACCGGAGCGTACAGCCTGTGTCAGGCTCAGCCCAACGGCTATTCCAAAGTGATTTCCGGCGCCCTTCTGAAAGTGAATTTTGATCGAGATCTCGCCAATAAAGCGAGCATGATGGATGCCGCCACCGAAGTCATGGACGAAGAGGAACATCGCCAGATGGTGTGGGTGAATTACCTGAATATATTTGCCACCCTGGCTCCCATGGTGGGCTTGCTGGGAACCGTGTGGGGGATGATCGATGCATTTGATAAACTGGCCACAACCAACGGGGATGCCAAAGAGTTGGCCGGGGGAATCAAAATTGCCATGGTGACCACGGCAGGAGGCCTGATGGTCGGAATTCCCGCCATGTTTTTCTACTTCTTTTTTCGGGACAAGCTGCAGAGCGTGATGACGACGATTCAGAAACACGCCAGTTTTGCGATTGATATTCTGTCCGGGGAAATTCAGTTGGAAGGGGTCGAAGAAAGTGGCGCCGGGAACGGTGAGGAGTAAACAGAGAGAGATGACACGCCATCGCAAAAGGGAAATCGAAGAGGTGAGTTTTCAAATCACCCCGATGATCGACATGACCTTTCTGCTGCTGATTTTTTTCATGGTGACCCAGAAATTGACAGAGCAGGAACTGGCGGTGCCGATCAAATTGCCGGTGGCGGTCAGCGCAGTGGCTCCGGCACGGACGGAAAGGGATGTGATCAATATCGATGGGGACGGAAATTACTATATCGGAGACCGGAAATCGACCAGGGACGAAGTGCTTGCCCATTTGAAAACGAAGTTCAAAGATTTTCCGCCCTTGCAGATTTATCTGCGGGCCGATCAGAAAACGCCCGCCAAAAAAATCCGTGAATTCGTGGACATGGCGACCCAGGCCGGAGCGATCGATCTGATATTCGGAGTCTACGGAAATGATTGAATGAAAAGAAGCACGCGGATCAATACTCGAGTGGCCCCCGGTGGCCCGGTGGCTCAGTGGCTGATTGCGGTGGCATTCATTCAAGAGGGTTGGATGGAGCATTCAAGAGGGTTGGGTCGGAATCTGAAATGCCGCCGGATTGCACTGTTCAAAAAATGACTCGTCGCGCAAAAAGAAGAAACAGCACCGTGGAGATGCAGATGGGACCCATGATCGACATGGTCTTTCTGCTGTTGGTGTTCTTCATGGTTTCCGCCAAGCCGATTCATCCGGAGCGGGATATCCCCATGGGTTTACCGGGTCAGGTATCTCAGGAGGAGGCCGTTGATATTCCGGATGAAGCACGGATCATCATCGAGCCGAACGGACAGGTGGTGTTGAATGAGCAACTGCTCGATTCGCCCACGGGACACCGATTGCCGGAACTGATCGCGGTTTTAACTCGCTTTAAAAAAGCGGCGGACAACGCGAAATCCGATGCCCTGGTGACGCTCGCGCCTCACGACACGGTGCCCCACCAGCGTCTGGTCGATGTGCTGAACGCTTGTGCCGAGGCCGGAATCAAGGGCGTGACGCTGGCGGCTGCAACAGAGGAGGGTCAATGAGTGAAATCAGCATCAAACTCCAATCCCCGGTCCCGCCTCCGAAAAAGAAAAAACCGCGTCCCCAGGCGGACGAAGTGGCCCGGAAAAACCGGCGGGCCTTGATCATCTCCATTCTGATCGGAAGTATCGCGGTGCATGTGGTGGCACTGGTTTTGTTTGGATTGTGGACGGTTGCCCAGCATTTCCGACGTCCCGAAGCCCGCTTTGAGATGAAAAAAGTGGTCAAAATCCCGCCGAAAACTCCCGAGCACAAAATGAATGTGGCCCGACATGAGGCCATGGCGCCCAAGCCGGTTTTCAACGACAAACTGATCAGCACCAGACCGGTTGAGTTTGCCCTGCCGGACTTGCCAAAGGTCAATCTGGATCAGATGCTGCCGCTGGATCCGTCTGAGTTAATTTCGGATCAAATCAATGGCCTGCTGGGCAGTGCCGCAATGGGAAGCGGACTGGGAAGCGGATTCGAGGGCGGCGGTGGCAGCGGCACGGGCTTGAGTTTCTTTGGCATGAAAGCCGAGGGAAACCGCATCCTGCTCCTTTTTGACGTTTCCCTGAGCGTGGTCAACAAGGCCAATGCCGCGGGAGTTCCACTGGAGAAAATTCAGGAAGAGACGCTGAAATTGATCGATTCCCTTCCGATCAGTAACCGGTTTTCCATGATTCAGTTCACCGGAAATTATATGCCTTTTACCGACGAATTGATTGCCGCGACTCCGGGGAACAAAAAGCTGGCCAAAGCATGGGTGGAAAAAAAGTGGGTCACGGGCGGGAGCATGAGCGCCTCCACCAACGGAGTGGTCTCCAATCTGACCGGTTTGATTGGCGTCCTGGAAAAGAGCATCACCATGCGACCGGATCTGGTTTTCCTCATTTCCGACGCCAGTTTTCAGTGGCGTCCCGATGGCGGCGGCACATTTGCCAACATTCCGTATGAGGACATCAGGCAGACAGTCCGCAAACTGGCCGAAACCGGGACGATAAAAAAGGTTCCGATTCACATGATCGCTTTTCAACCCCGGGAGGATGATGTCAGCGAATGGAAAAAAATGCTCCGCCGAAATGGAGGGGAATTTCGGTTATTACAGAAAAAATAAAAGGATTCACTCCAGACGCCCTCCCACAAAAAAAATCATCCGTAAATATGAAAATTCTGGTTGAATTAGTATCTTGATTCAGGTGATTTGTTTCAGGAAATATTCCCAAACACGGGAAACTTACCGCTTGAGAAAAAACTAAGTTTTTTTATCATGCCGGGAGTAGTTTTTAATTTTCCCGCAATTACATGAAGATCGACAGCTTTTTTTGTTCGTTGATATCCCTGCTGTCCCTCCAGTTTGCGCTGATGGGTTGCCAGACAAACGAGCCACGTTCAGTGGAGCCGATTCCTCCGACCAACGACGCGATGGGCAACCGCTATGGGGCTGACGGGGAGGCGCCCAATGCGGGGCAGGCCAACGGGCGGGGTGGTCGATTTGGATTTTCGGGTGATAACAGCGCAACCGCCGGCGCTGGTGGCGATTCCGCTGACGGAAATCGGCAAGTCCGCGAGATGACCAAGCGGGAACGCGACGCCGCGGAAGCGGCCCGGAAAGAGGAGGAGGCCAGGAAAAAGGCCAAGTCGGACGGCCCGCCTGATCCGGCGGATTACAAATATGCCAACAAAGTTGCGGGCGATCCGCTCTCCGTGACGCTTCCGGGAAAGAATGCCTCTCTCGGCCAGATATCGATTGAGAAGTATGATGCCTCCGGACAGCCAACGGGACAGCCGCTCGCCCGGGGAACTCCGGTGGCCATACCGGACCCGAACAACCCGGGAAAGAAAATTTACTTCAAAGTCCCCTGAGCAACTCACTTGACGATCAGCAGCAGCGCGGTCCGGGATGCTTTGGGCGGGTTGCGGTTCTCGGTCCGGGCTTGATTGGGGGCTCCTTACTCAGGGCAGTCAAGGTCGCCTTCCCGGAAATTGCACTGGCTGCCTGGGGCAGAAGACAGGAGGTGGTGGACCGGATTGTTGCGGAGGGCCGCGCCTCTTTTGCATCGACGGACATGGGAGAGGTGGTCACAGGCGCCGACTTGATTGTCCTGGCGCTCCCGGTTGAATTCATGGCTGCAGCGGTGGAGAAATTTCCGCCCCTGACGGATGACTGCGGGAATCCCGGCGGAAAGGTCATTGTGACTGATGTGGGAAGTGTGAAAGCATCCGTGGTCGCGGAACTGACGCCGCTGGTGGAAGAACGTGGAGGCGTCTTCGTAGGGAGCCATCCCATGGCCGGATCAGAAAAGTCCGGGATGGAATTCGCCAGCGCGGAATTGTTTCAGGAAGCTCCGGTGATTGTGGTTTCTGCCTCTGACGAATACCAGCGCGAGACCGATGCGGTGGCCCGGTTCTGGGCCGGGCTGGGCGGGTTTGTCTCGCGTATGAGCGCCGATCAGCACGATCGCATGGTCGCGGCAATCAGTCATCTGCCTCACGTAGTGGCCTCGGCTCTTGCCAGAAACGTGTTTCAAAATCAAAGAGAAGCCCTGCCCTATGCAGCCGGAGGTTTTCGAGATACCACCAGAATCGCTTCCAGTGCAGCCGATATGTGGTCGGGGATTCTGATGGAAAACCGCGAGGCAATCCGGGAACAACTGGATCGTTTTGCCGGTGAAATGGAAGAGTGGCGATCCATTCTGCAAAGCGGGGATCGTGAAAAACTGCGTCGTTTTTTGAGCCAGGCCAGCGAGGGAAGGGAAAGCGTTTGATGAATTCCCCATGCCTGATTAGGTTCCGGTTTACCCCAGAAAATGTATGGCTGAACTGAGAGTCAGAAAAATCAATCCCTTCTCCGCTGAACTGACGGTTCCCGGTGACAAGAGTATTTCCCATCGTGCCGTGATGCTGGCCGCGCTCTCCAACGGGGTATGTCAGATCGAGGGCTTTCTGCCCAGCGAAGACTGCCGGTCCACCGTCAATGCCATGCGTGCTCTGGGGGTTGAAATTGAGGAATTGAATGAGGCAGGGACCCTGCTTCGCGTTCACGGTCGTAGCGGGGTTCTGGAAAAACCTGAAGGTCCCATCGACTGTGGAAACAGCGGCACCACCATGCGCCTCCTGTCGGGGATCCTGGCCGCGCAACCGTTTGAAGTCGAGCTGATCGGTGATGAATCTCTTTCCCGCCGTCCCATGAAGCGGATTGCCACGCCCCTGGAAAAGATGGGGGCGAAAATCACCGGATCGGGAGAACGCTGTATGGCCCCGTTGAACGTCAGGGGAACCGGGAAAGTCAAAGCGATCCAATATGAATCGCCCGTTTCCAGCGCTCAGGTCAAGAGTGCCATCATGCTGGCAGGAATGAGCGCCGCCGGGGAGGTCAGGGTGAGTGAACCCTCTATTTCCCGGGATCATACCGAGCGGATGATGAATTATCTCCTGGTGAAAAATATCCGTGAAGGCAACACCGTGAGTATCTGGGGAGGGCAGAAACCGGAGTCGCGTGATCTGGTGGTGCCCGGTGATATTTCCAGTGCCGCATTCTGGATCGTTGCCGCCGCGGCAAAGCCGGGCTCGAGACTGCTGGTCAGTGATGTGGGAATGAATCCCACCCGGACAGGTATTCTGGGGGTTTTGTTGAAAATGGGCGCCCGCATTAACGAGCGAATTGATGACTCCGGTTGTGAACCGATGGGAACGGTGGAAGTGTTGGGAAATCGTCTCACGGGAGTGGAAATCGGTGGGGATGACATCCCCTCATTGATCGACGAAATCCCCATCATCGCCGTTGCCGCCGCCATGGCTGAGGGCAGCACGGTCATTCGTGACGCCAAAGAACTTCGGGTCAAGGAAAGTGATCGGATCTCCGCTGTAGCCGACGGTCTCCGGCGGATGGGAGTTCCCGTTGAGGAATTCGCCGACGGAATGGAAATCACCGGCATGAGCAGGATGAAAGGGGCCGTCATCAATTCACTGGGAGATCATCGGGTTGCCATGTCCTTTGCGGTGGCCGGCCTGTATGCGGATGAGGAAGTGATCATCCGGGAGGCGGATTGCATCGATACTTCCTATCCCGGTTTTATTCCGGAACTTCGCGCCCTGATGAAAAACGGATAACACACGCAGGCAAATGGTCCGTAATCAGGTGTGAAGAATCCACCTGGCCCCGGCTCAGAGGAATTCTTCACGTCTCCCGTCGGAAAAATCCCTGTAAATACGTTGTATGGGCAAAAAAAAGCACTTTTTGCTGGTCAAAAGTGATTTTAGGCTTGTATTGTCATTGTAATTGCATCAGTTTACATAGTAAAACATTCAGGCAACCAATCGAAGACCGACCCGAACCCCTTTTTTTGTTTTTATTTTTGTCTTTCTTTCCGAATTCCGGTCCGTATCATCAAGCCTGTTTCAATCAAAACGCCAGCTAAACACGCCAGCTAAAAACGCCAGCTAAAAATACTCCAAGCAATATTCCAAACCAATGAAGAACAAACCAATGAACATGGTGGATCGAATCCGGAAGTTCCGGTTTTTCCGAAAAAATCTGACAAAAGATCTGACAACCCAAACAATCCAAGAGGGAGGCGAGGCCCGCGGATGCGAAAGCGGAAAATCGGGGAGGCGGGGAAACCGTAGCGGCATTGCCCTGCTCACGGTGCTCACCGTCATGGCCCTGACGACGATTATGGTGGTGACCTTTCTTTCCCTGGCAACCAGCGAGCATGAAGCCTCCAGCACCTATTCGAATGGAATTCAGGCCCAGCAGGTAGCGGAGGAGGCGGTGAATATCGTGATTGCCCAAATTCGGAAAGCGACTACCGCCAGTGTGGATGAAAACGGGAGTGTGAGAGCCACTCCGCTGGCCTGGGCGTCGCAGCCGGGAATGATCCGGACCTGGGACGGGGCCAAATTCGATAAAGGCTACAAGCTGTATTCCGATGACAAGATGCTGGTGACTCAGAAAGGCCAGTTGGATGAAGATTTTGACGACCTTGTCAAGGGGTGGAGTGACAAGCCGGAGCAGTTTGTGGATTTGAATGAGCCGGTGATTCGGGGCCGGAAAGTGTATTATCCCATCGTGAGTCCCTCGGCATCTGAAATTCCGGATTGGCCCAAACCAATCGGGCGGGATAGGAACGGGGTCGAAGGTTTCCGCTACAACTGGGACGGAAAACACTCCGTTACCGATGTGGGGGTGATGGGCAAAAAAGCCGCAGCCCGCGTGGCGGCAGGTCATGTCGCCATGCCGGTTCGCTGGATCTATCAGTTGGCTGACGGGACCTTGGGGTATCTGGATAATCAGAACAAATTCCAGGCAACAGATGGCTCCGGTAAGCCCGAAGAGAAAAATCGCATAGTGGCCCGCTTTGCATTTTGGGCGGACGACGAGACCTCCAAACTGAATATCAACACGGCAGCCGGAGGCCTGGCCTGGGACATTCCCCGGGCCGGAGGGCAGTTGGATATGGACATGGCAAAATTTCAACCCGCCCAGCATGAGTGGCAGCGCTACCCCGGGCACCCGGCTACCACTCACCTGATTCCGGCCCTGGCACCCGGAGTGTTGGACATTGTCAACGATCGGGATGCCATGGAAATGTTGTTCAGAGTGGTTCCCCGCATTGTGGGTGGTGGCTCCAAATCGGGAACCCGCATTATTAACAATCACGATCCCAAAGAAGAGAACGGCCTGATCGCGGACAAGGATCCGCTCTATCCGTCGGTGGATGATATGATTATGAAGGCCGACCGGAAGCCAAATGAGTTTCCCGACGCCGGCGGAAACCCTCTTCCGGAAGATCAGTTGAGCGAGTATCTGGAGCGGGCCAAGTTTTTCATCACGGCGACCAGCAGGGCGCCGGAGACCAATTTATTCAACAAGCCGAGAGTGGCGATATGGCCGATTTACGATGCTCCCTACAACAAATCGCCCGGATCGGATTATCACCAATACCTGACGGTGTTTGACCGATTGATTCACTATTGTGCATCGATGGGGGGACCTATGGGTTCGAGCAAAAGATTCGACTACATTTTTAAACGAAAGAACGCGGACAGTTCAACAGACGACTACGACAAAATCCCCCGTAACAGGCAGTTGTATCAATATCTGGCGAAGTTGATGGACAGCAGAATTCCCGGATACGGGGAGAAATTTTCCTCCAAATATCCAGGAGACGAATACAAGCAGATCCTGACCGAGATTTTTGATTACATACGCTGCACCAACCTGCATGACGATTCGCTCTATCCGGATTTTCTGGATTCCTACACGGCGAACAACACCAACAAGCACCTGACCTACACCAACCCGATGCGCCAGGACAACAAGGCAATCTCGCATATCGGGCACGGCCAGGTAGTGCCGATTAAAATCGGAAACACAAAGGGGTTTGGGCGTTTCAACACCATTTCCAGTTCCAGCGTGGTCTTGAAATGCTGCGGCGCGGCAGAAGATGTTTCCCCCCCCTTCCCCCCTTATCCGGGGAGCAACAGTTATCGTGGCCGGTACAATGAAGCTCCGGCGGGTGAGCCTATTGGGACCAATTACCCGCCGATGCCGGCGAATATCAATCCGGCGGATCCAATGAAGACGAACTGGCCGGATTGGTTGAAGCAATTGTATAATAATAATGGCGCGGAATTTGCCAAAGTGGTCAACCCGGACAACTGGAACTGGCAACTGGCCTTTCTCGATACGGCATACAGAAACAATGTCCTGGGCAATCCTTCGGCGAACAAATTCAATCGAAATGCCTTGACGAATTCAAACGGTGTAAGTGATCCGTTTTCAGCCAGAATGACCCACTTGCTTCCGGGAGAAAGACTGGTTCAGGCTGCCCTGTTTTTCGAGTTGTTCTCCCCCAGTATTGGGTGGGTCGAGCTGGCTCCGGATATGAAGGTCCGGGTCCAGACAAGTGGGATGGATTTTGGCAACTCCGGCGGGGATCCCCATTGGTTGTCGAGGGATTTTCTCTGGCGATCGAACCGCCGTCTGATAACCTGGGGAGAGAGAACTTACGGAGGCGGCAGGTCTCACCTGTATACCTTGGGAGCCTCCGTGAGGACCGGTGCGAATGTGAGTGGGGAAAGGCATTCCTACGCCCGCTTATCCCCGATTGACAGGGGATTTCAAGGGGCGAATTCCTGGGACCAGTACAATCTGGTGACCATGCCTTTTAAAATGACAGGTCCGGTGGCTTCCATGAGTGAGGGGACGGTCACCTTTGAAATTTCCAGTGGAGATGGAGATCCTCAGAGGGACTCTGCCCCGCAGGGAAGTGGCTCGGGTGAGCTGGTCCAGACCATTGAGCTCAAGTTTCCCTCATTCAAAGCCCCGGCGCCTATCGTGGAAGGTGGGGTGAAGGGATACATCGACGAGTTGAGGCATCGGTATCAACCGATGGGTTTGTTGGGCGCACTGAGCCTGACTAACGATCCGGGCAATCCCATTAACACCATTGTGGGGGGAGGGACGATTCGACCCTTCGGCTTGTTTTCCAGAATTACCGAACCCTCTCCCTCGGCGATTCGTCCGGGAGACGTCGTCAGGTCGGTGTCCTTGAGGCACGGGGACGTGAGGATAGTGGCTGGAAGATCCTCCATTTCCGACAGCGACGGGCTCTTTCAACCCCATTTCAAATATAGCGACGAATCCGTGCGGACGGCGCATTCCCTGACCAATGCCGCGGGCGGAAGGTTTCCAGGGTATGTCCGGGACGAAGCGCGACTGATTTTGCCGGGCTTCAATTATGGCGGACGGGAGCCCATTCAAATGGACGGGGCTTACTCCAAAGACGTTCAGCTGTATGGTGACTTTGACAACGGGGCGGGCCTGATGATTGACGGGCCCTACATCAATAAGCCGGACGAAGGGAACACCAACGCCCTGGGGGGAAAATATGACCAGAAGATTCGGGATCAGTGGGAGTCGATGAAGAATTACGGCGAGTTCCCCTATTTCGCGCGGGAGTGGAGACGGGAAGCAGGGGGACCTGCCTATTTTTCTCCCAACAGGATGGTTTCCGGTCCCGGAATGTTCGGATCGCTTTCCACGGGAGTCCTTTCCAACCAACCCTGGAGAACCTTGTTGTTTCGTCCGAATGTGATCGGGAACGGCTATTCATCCCACCCGGGCGCCGGGAAGAAGCAGGGAGAGAAAGATCCGCCGGACCATGTGTTGATGGATTTGTTCTGGATGCCGGTGGTGGAGCCTTACTCCATCAGCGAGCCACTTTCCACCGCCGGGAAGATCAACATGAATTACGCCTTGCAGCCTTTCAAGCATATCGAACGGACAACCGCCTTGCGGGGCGTGTTGCGTTCCGAATTTATGATGTGTGTTCCCAACAAATGGTCCAGAGACTACAAAACCGGCGTGGGCAGGGGGAGAGGATACCATTGGCGGGATGCGCCCTACGGGGGACAGTTGCAGGGCAAGCGGCTCCGGGCAGTCATTGTGGAGGATGACACGCTGGACCAACTGCGCGACGAATATTTTGACAAGGGAGACATCTTCAAGAGTCCTTCTCAAATTTGTGAAATATACCTGATTGGCGAAGATGTGGCGGATCGTGTCGGGGTGGTCTCGGCCAAAGCCAAGATTGGAACCTACAAGCCGACTCTGGCCCAGATGAAGAGCGGAAAATACTGGAGGGATCATGCCCTGATCGGGGACAATTCCAAGGAAAGACCTTACACAAATATAGAGCAGAGATTGACGACCAAGTCGAACACCTTCAAGGTTCACTACCGGGCACAGGTCTTGAAGCAGGCCAGGCGGAGTAATGGAACGGATTACAGAACATGGGATCCGGAGCAGGACACGGTGCAGGCTGAATATCGGGGATCGTCCATCGTGGAGCGGTATGTGGATTCCGACGACGAGAATATACCGGATTACGCCAATAATTCCAATGCCCCGCCCTTGGACTTGTTCTATAAATTCCGGGTCGTTAACCCCACCCGCTTCGCTCCCTGAATGACTCCCCGGATCGTTGGAATCAACTCAAAATCCATCTTTTGAAGGAACTGAAGTGGAATAGAGAAAGAATGATATGACAGCAGACGGAAAATTGAGTTCCCGGGCTTCGGAGGGTTCCCTTGGATTCTCCCTGATCGAAGTGACCATCGCGATGGCCATCGCCGCGGTCGCGGTGGTGACCTTGTTGGGAATGATTCCCCAGGGAATGCGGGCGATGCGGGATGCCGGGGATCAGGCCATCATGGGGCGAATTCATCAGCGTCTTCTCAGTGAAATCCAACTGACTCCCTTTGGCAAGGGAACGGGAACCGAACTGATTGACAGCTTTGACGGGAAAGAAGAGTTTTTTGACGACCAGGGCGAAGAACTCGAAACGAACGAAAGGGGATCCTTTTCCCACATTTATTCCGCGAGGATTCACATCCCGAAAACCAAGGGGGGGAAAACTCCCGAAAGCGTCGGGGGCGCCGGATACAACGGTCTGAAACTGGGCGGAGGCAGCGCCAATCCCAATATCCGGACGGTGATTATAGAAGTGGCGGCCGTGGGAGGAAGAGATACCAAGACATCCCCCTTCAACTGGGATGCCAAAGAAAATCAGTCACTGATCCGAACCTACCAGACCATGATTGTCAAAACAGGACAGGACTACACCAAATGAGATTTTCGAACCTGAAAGAACGCCGAGAAGCGGAGGGAAAACAATATGAAAAATGAGGCTTTACAATCAAGATTGTTCCGGAGAGCATTCTACCTGATCGAACTGATGGTTTCCATGGGGATTCTGTCGATTCTGCTGTTAATGATGACGGCTGTTTTGAGCAAGATTCAGGACAGTTGGAACTTTTCCGAGGCCAGAATCGGGGAGTTCCGCGAGGCCCGCGTGGCATTTGATCTGCTTTCCAAGAATCTGAGTCAGGCGACGATGAATACCTACCTGGATTTGAAGGTGGACAAGAACAATGTTCCGGAGGGCTATGAGAAAACCTCCGAGTTACAGTTCCTCACAATACCGGCCAAGCAAATCACCGGTACGAGTAACTTCCAACTCACGGGGCAGGCCCTGTTTTTTCAGGCTCCTCTGGGGTTTTCAACGCGCTTTCGGAATTTGAATAACCTGTTCAATGGCCGGGGTTATTTTGTGGGTTATGGCGATGACCAACTGTTTCGGCCCTCCTTTGTCAAATCAGCGCCCAAATATCGCTTTCGCCTGATCGAGTTTCGGCCACCCGCCGAGGCCAATGAAGTTTTTGAAGACGGCATGGAAGAACGACTCGCGGATCAAAGACAGAAATTCACCAAGTGGTTCAACCAGAGCGGCGGGATAGGGAGGTTTCAGGATTATTTGAACCCTCTGGCGGAGAACATCATCACCCTGGTCGTGGCCCCCAGAGACAGTCTTTCCGAAGTAGGCCAGAAAGAAAACGATACCTACAGTGAGATCGCGCCGGGATACCAGTTCAATTCCAACAGTGACAAGGCCTCTTTCGATAAATATTCCCAACAGGTCCCCCCACTGGTGCGGGTGACCATGGTGGCCATTGACGAAGCTGCCGCCGTTCGATTGGCGGACCGAAGTGGCGCCACGATGCCCGCGCTGGTAAGCGACAGCCTGTTCCAGAATACCCGAGATTATCAAAAAGACGTCCTGGCCCTGGACCAATCCCTGAACGACCAGAAAATCAAGCACAAGATATTTTCAACGCTGGTCATGTTGCGCAGCGCCAAGTGGAGCACTTCTTCCACACAGAATTGAGAGGCGATGGGAAAAAGAGGCCGTGGAAAAACCTTAAAACGAAAAATGAGGATGAAAACGAACAACAACAGGAAGCGGGGATTTTCTCTGATTGAGATGATGCTGGTCCTCGCGGTGGTGGGATTGCTGATGGCATTTGCCGCTCCCAATCTTTTCAGTTTGATCACGGCCAACACCCTGACTTCCGAGGGCACACTGCTTCGGAACCAACTCACTCTGGGTCAGCAAAAGGCAGTCTCCAAGAGTGCGGATGTGGAAGTGCGCTTTTTCAAGCTGGCCAATCTCTCGGCAGCCCGAACCGAACCCACATTCAGCGCTTTTCAGCTCTTCCAATACAGTGAGTATGGGCGATTGATCCCGGTGAGCGCCTTTTTCCGGATCCGAACTCCCGTGGCGATCAATGAAGGGTTGAGCACTCTGCTGCAACCGGGAATTGGCTCGACCAAGGAAGACAAAAAATTCGGCTACGATTCCCCCCGGGCAGGCGTCTATGATGCGCCGACCGGGAAAGGAGGGGCCCCGAGTCCCACTCCCTATGTCTCCTTCCGGTTTCGGCCGGATGGAGGAACGGATCTCCCTGCCAAGGCGGGCGGCGATACCTGGTACCTGACTCTCGTCCAGGGTGAAGGAGCTGCCGACAGCATGGAGCCGAGCAATTATGTGTGCCTCCAGGTCAATCCTCACAATGGCCAAATTGAAGAATTCCGCCCCTGACGGAGCTGGGTTTTCCGCGGAATTCGGGTGATTTTTCAGCCCATTGCGTCCTTCTTTGCCAAGATTGCGTATTTTCCCGAAAAAATTGCTTGTGAAACTTTTCACAAGCGATTTAGTGCGGGCCGTCTGACCAAAGCAAATGGGTAATATTTTTCCACGCTGGACCAACCTTGTGGCAATCAAAATAGTGATCTGTCTGAGTGCCCTGGGCACAACGGTAATCGCGGTTGCCTGGATCAGCTGGACACCGAAAAAGACCCGGGTTGGCTACATGCCCCAACAGCCCATTCCCTTCGATCACAGCCTGCACGCCGGGCAGCTCAGTATGGATTGCCGATACTGCCACACTTTCGTGGAAAATTCCTCTCACTCGAACATTCCGTCGGCACAACTTTGCTGGAACTGCCACGGTCCCGGAAAAGTGAAATCGGATTCGCCGAAACTGGAACTGCTTCGCCAGGCAATGGATGTGAACTACGAAAATTACACCGGGAATCCGATCGAGTGGGTGCAGATTCACGAGACGCCGGATTACGCCTATTTCAATCACTCGGTTCATGTGAATCGCGGGGTCAGTTGCGTGGAGTGCCACGGTCGGGTGGATCAGATGCCGGTGGTCTATCACGCCAAGCCGCTCAGCATGAGCTTTTGCCTGGACTGCCATCGTGATGTGGACAAGCATCTTCGTCCCCTGGATCAGATCACGAATCTGGCGTGGACGGCGAATGATGTAAAAGCCGATGAATTTTATGCGAATCTGGTGAAGCAATCGGGGAAGAAAACCGAGGAGTTGAAAAAAGAGGACGCGGACAAAGAATGGAATGCTGAATTAATCGGCGCCCATCTGCGCAGGGAATGGAACGTAAATCCGCCTCAGGATTGCGCGACCTGTCACCGGTGATTTTGAGTGAATGATTTTGAACCTGGATTGATTTGGAGCCGACAGCTGAATGAAACGAAAGTGGTATCACCCGAAAAGCCCCGATTCTTCACGCACCCACTGGCGGAGCATCGGTGAGCTGGAAGGATCAGAGGAGTTTCAGGGATGGCTGGAGCGGGAGTTCCCGCGGGGAGCCGCCGAGATGGAAATGGATGATGTCTCCCGCCGTAATTTCGTGAAATTGATGGGGGCGTCAACCGCACTGGCCGGGTTTGGAGTGGCCTGCAGCAGACCGGAACGGCATCTGGTTCCCTACAATGAGCATGTTGAATGGGAGGTCCCCGGACGGGCCCTGTATTATTCCACGGCAAAACCCAGGCTGGGTGGAGTCGGGTGCGAACCCCTGGTGGTGACGACTTTTGAGGGGCGTCCCACCAAAGTGGATGGGAATCGCCTTCACCCCCGCCGTGCCGGAGGTTCGGATGCTTTTACCCAGGCATCGATTCTCAATTTATATGATCAGGATCGGTCCCGGGGATATCTCCATGACGGTAAGCCGACGGTGGCCAGAGAATTTGAAGAGGGGTTTCTGAAAGGATTTCGGGCCGCCGCCAAGGGCGCCAAAACCGCCTTTGTTCTGCCGCGCTCTTCGTCTCCAACGAGAAACGGTCTCCTCAGTAAAATCGCGGACCGCTACAGGGGCGCGAAGTTCTTTTGTTGTGAGGCACTGGAGGGCTCCGGCCATGTGGAAGCGTCGAAAAAAATGTACGGAGCCGGGGTAGTAGCCGTTCCCCGTCTCGACAGGGCCGAAAAGATTTTGTCACTGGATTGCGACTTTCTGGGCACGGAACCGCTGGGAGAAGACACCATAGCTGAATTCTCCAAAGGCAGGAGCGTGGATGATCCAAAGGGGAAGATGAATCGTCTCTACGCCGCTGAATCAGCCTTCACTCTCACGGGTGGGCAGGCGGATCATCGTTACCGGATTGCCACCAGTCAAATCCTGCCGCTGGCGGTTTTGATCGGCAAAGAACTGGGGATTTCCTCGGGTCTGGAGGGCAAAGTGAACGCCTCGGTTTACAACGAAAAGTGGATCAGGGAATGTGCCGCTGATCTGCTGGCCTCGAAAGGAAAAGCCTTGGTTGTGGCGGGAGCGCGTCAACCCAAAGAAGTGCATCTCCTCGTCGCGGCCATGAACCAGGTCCTGGGGGCTTTCGGTGCGATTATCGAACTGATCGACCACGCTCTGCCAGAGATGGGTGGTGTCGCGGATCTGGCGAAAGCAATTCAAGGGGGGCAGGTGGAGACACTGATCGTTGCCAATGAAGGAGACCTGGTTTTCGATGCCCCGGCTGATTTGAATTTGGGAGATTTGCTGACTAAAAAAGTATCACAGGTCATTCACCTGGGAATGCGGGTGAACGAAACGGCGCGGGCGGCCAACTGGCATGTGCCGGGCGCCCACTACCTGGAGAGTTGGGGCGATTTCTGGAGTCATGCCGGCGTCTATTCAGTTCAGCAGCCGATGATTCATCCCCTTTGGGGTGGTGTTTCTGAAATTGAATTCCTTCTTGCATTGCTGGCTGATGAAAAGGGCCAGGTCGCCTCTCCGCTGGACGAGGTGAAGGCGACATTCGCAAAAATCGGTGGAAAGAACTGGACGGAAACCCTTCGTGACGGTTTTGCCAAAGGACCGGCTCTCCCCGTGAAAAAGGTGGGCGATATCAAGGGGAAAATCGCCGCCAGCGTGGCATCAGCCAGCGTCGCGGATTTGCCGTATCCGGGTGCCTTGGAAGTGACCCTGACCACGAGCGGTTCTGTTTATGACGGTCGATTTGCCAACAATGGTTGGCTCCAGGAAGCCCCGGACCCGATCACGAAATTGACATGGGACAACGCGGCGCTCATCAGTATTGCCACAGCTGAAAAACTGGGATTGGAGGACGGCGATCTGGTTGAGTTGAATGCTGTCGGTAAAAAAGTGAAGGCGCCAATTCTGCGGAGTCCGGGTCACGCTGATTATGCCGTCAGCCTGGCTCTGGGTTACTACGGGAACCGGGCCACCGGCGCCGTTTCTTCCGGGGTCGGGTTCAATGCCTATCCCCTCAAGACCACCACTCAACCCTATTGGGTGCAGCAGGTAACCCTGTCTAAAACCGGGAAAAAATACCCGCTTGCCCTGTCTGCCGAGCATTACAGTATGGAGGGGCGGGCCATCGTTCGGGAAGGCACCGCCGAGATGTTGAAAGAGGAGCCGGACTTCGCCAGTCACCAGGGAATGGATGCCCATATCCCGGAGAATATCCCCCTTTATCTCGGGCCTGATTATCTTGGAAGAGATAAAGATGATCCGAACCGGAATGAGAAGAACGCCAAAGAGGCGCTGGAAGGCCACGCTTTCTGGGTGGATCCCCAGCACCAATGGGGGATGACGATTGATTTGAATTCCTGTATCGGCTGCAATTCCTGCGTCATCGCCTGTCAGGCCGAAAACAACATTCCGATTGTCGGGAAAGATCAGGTGATCCGGGGAAGGGAAATGCACTGGATTCGGATGGACCGCTATTTCACCAGCCCGAAAGATTACGAGATTGTCAGTGAACGGGGCACTGTTTTCGATTACGTCGCCAGGGGAAGTGAATTGGAAACTCCCGGTCTGCGCAAAGTGGACGACGATGCGGTGGAAATGCTGACTCAGCCGGTCGCCTGTCAGCAGTGTGAGAGTGCGCCGTGTGAAACGGTTTGTCCGGTGAACGCAACTGTTCACACCAGTGACGGCCTCAATGCGATGACTTACAATCGCTGCATCGGGACTCGTTACTGTGCCAACAACTGCCCCTACAAAGCCCGCCGTTTCAACTTTTACGATTACAACAAGCGCCCGCTGGACCAATTGTCTCTCGGGCCGCTGGCGCCGGTGGCGGGGAATGCCACGACCAGTCAGCAACTGCAGAAAAATCCCAACGTCACCGTTCGGATGCGGGGAGTGATTGAGAAATGCACCTACTGTGTCCAGCGGATCAGCGCGGCAAAAATTGCCGCCAAGGTAGCCGCCCGCGATTCAAAAGACACACAGGTTCCGGCCAATTCATTTACCGTAGCCTGCCAGGATGCCTGCCCCGCCGGTTCCATTGTGTTCGGCAACCTGAAAAATCCAAAGGATCGAGTGACTCAGATCAAGGCAAACAATGGCCGGAACTATGATTTGCTGAAATACATTGGAACCCTTCCCCGGACCAGTTATCTGGCGAGGATTAAGAACCCCAATCCGAAAATGCCAGGAGCGGGAAAAGTGGGGGTCACCACATCGAAAATGCACTGATGATCCGGGGCGCGAAGCAAACTACAGAGAAAGAAGTAATTTGAAATAAAAATGGCAGACTCCACCACAGTTGACCAAAACAACCAGAACCCTTCCGAGGCCGAGGGAGTTGCCCGCGAACCTCTCGTATTGAACAACCGTTCGATGGGCTGGGTCACCGATCGGATTTTCGGGATTGTAGAAAATCGGCAGCCCTTTGTCTGGTGGTTGGTTTTTGTTCCCGCGGTTTCCTTGTTTGTCTGCCTTCTTTTTACTCTGGTCTATCTGGTTTCAACCGGCGTGGGTGTGTGGGGGAATAATCAGCCCGTTGCCTGGGGCTGGGCGATTGTGAACTTCGTCTTCTGGATTGGCATCGGACACGCCGGGACGCTGATTTCGGCCATTCTCTTTCTGACCAGGCAGCGGTGGCGAACCTCGGTCAACCGGGCGGCGGAGGCGATGACGCTCTTTGCGGTCATGTGCGCGGGCATTTTTCCCGGTTTCCATGTCGGGCGATTCTGGATGGTTTGGTTTCTGGCGCCCGTTCCCAATGCCAACGGAATTTGGCAGAACTTTAAGAGCCCGCTGCTGTGGGATGTATTCGCCGTGGGAACGTATTTTACGGTTTCGGTCATTTTCTGGTACATCGGATTGATTCCTGATCTGGCCACTTTACGGGACCGGGCCAGGAAAAAACTGCCGCGCATTCTCTACGGGATTTTTGCGATGGGTTGGCGCGGCGGCAATCGCCACTGGCGACACTACGAAATGGGCTATCTGCTTCTGGCGGCCCTCTCCACTCCGCTGGTTTTGTCGGTGCACTCAGTGGTGTCATTTGACTTCGCCACCTCCGTTATTCCAGGTTGGCACACGACGATTTTTCCGCCCTACTTCGTGGCTGGCGCGATTTTTGGAGGGTTTGCCATGGTCCTCACTTTGATGTTGCCGGTGAGGAAGCTCTATGGCCTGGAGGATATGTTCACGGCGAAGCATATCGACAATATGGCCAAGATCATTCTCCTGACGGGCAGTATCGTGGGTTACGCCTACCTGATGGAGTTGTTTATTTCTTACTATAGTGCCAACAAGATGGAGGCCGACGCATTCCACATGAGGTATCTCTCAGGACAGTACCGATACTTCACCTACTGCATGTTTTTCTGTAACGTGATTTCCCCGCAGATTTTTTGGTCCAAGTGGGCCCGTCACAACCTGTGGGTGGTTTTCATTGTGGCCAACTTTGTAAACGCCGGAATGTGGTTTGAGAGATTTGTCATCATCCCGACATCGATCTCGCAGGACTTTCTTCCAGGTCAATGGGGCTACTACTCCCCTTCATGGGTGGAAAAATTAATGTTTTTGGGAACTTTCGGCATGTTTATCATGTTGTTTCTCCTGTTTATTCGCTTCCTCCCCGTCATTGCGGCCAGTGAGGTGAAAGGGGTATTGCCGGAGTCTGATCCGCATTACCACAATTGGAAGGCGCTGCGCACCAAGCGGAGGCAAGAACGCGAAGCTGCCACCTGACTGAAATTTCCGATACCTTCAACCTGTAAACCAAAAACCTTTTATTGATTTATCGTGAGTGCAACGACAGACAGACCCAAATCTCTTTTCGGATACGTGGCGGAATTTTCCTCGGCGGCCGATCTGTATCACGCCGCGGAAAAAGTTCGCGATGCGGGGTTCCGGCGATGGGATGTTCACACACCCTTTCCGGTTCATGGAATGGATCGTGCCATGTGGCTGGGTAAATCATGGTTGTCCGCAATCGTGCTGGCAGGGGGGGCAACCGGAGCTTTGGTTGCCTTCAGTCTGCAATATTTCACCCAGGTTTCACTCTATCCAACGGTGGTGCAGAACAAGCCAGCCAACCTGTTTACCTTGCCGGTCTTTTTCCCGGTGATCTTTGAACTGACGATATTGTTGTCTGCCTTTGCCGTGGTGGGCGGATTGTTTACCTGGATTATGCTGCCGCGATGGAATCACCCCCTTTTTGAATCAGAACTTTTTAAAAAGTTCTCTGATGACGGTTTTATCATGGTAATTGAAACCCGTGACCCGAAATTCAAGAAGGAGAAAACCCGTTCTTTTTTAGAGGAAATCGGAGCGAACCAGATTGAAGAAGTGAATGCCTGATTCGTCCGTCATGTTGTCTGGAAATTTTTGATACACCCGTTCCCGTTGGTTAAGTTTTAGAATGTTACTTTGAAATGCGTTGGTTTTTTCTGGTTTTGGCAATTGTGATCCTGACTCTGATGCTGGGATACGGGGTGCGCGGCGCCAAGTTTTCGGGAACTCCATTTGAGTTGTTTCCGGATATGGACCGCCAGTTCAAGCTGAAATACCAGAAGCCCAGCCCATTTTTTGCCAATGGTCAGGGTGCGCGGAAGCCCGTTGAAGGCACCGTGCCGATCGGATTCAGCATGCCGCTGTCGAAAAAGGGAGGCATTCCGCGGAGTCCTCTCGATTTTTCGGTGGGAAACGATTATTACAACACCGGTCTTTTTGGTGACTTTTACGGAAAAGGATTTCCGGTTGAGGTGAAACTGGACGCCGCTTTCCTGGAAAGAGGTCGGCAGCGGTTTCGGATCAATTGCTCCCCGTGCCACGGTGAGTCGGCCAACGGTCAGGGGATTGTATCAAAATACTGGATGATCCCGCCGACCGCCAACCTTCGTGATCCCCGCGTGATAGCGATGCCCGAAGGACAGATTTTCTGGACGATGACGCACGGCAAAGGCTTGATGGGGCCCTACAACGGAACGGTCAACGTGAGAGATCGCTGGGCCATCGTCGCCTATCTTAAAGCGTTGCAGAAGGCCTCCACCGCCAAGTGAAAACAACAGGATTGACCGATTAGTTTTATTTTAATTTTCTCAGGCAACAGACATGGCAGGACTGAAAGACGCAGACGATTTTAAGAGCGGGGAATTCTTCAAGGGCGCCGAGACGCTCAAGCGTATCTGCCTCCTGGGAGGGATCATCGGCCTGATAATCTTTCTGGGGCTGGCCTATCAAAGCGCCGGTTCCGAGCGGACCGGGGCCATGGCTTACAGCTGGCTTTTTGCCGTCACCTTTTTTGTGACTCTGGCCATCGGCGGGCTGTTTTGGACTCTGTTGCATCATGCCACCAATTCCGGGTGGGGGACTGTGGTCCGTCGACTCATGGAAAATCTGGGGAGCATGATCCCCTTCATGTTGATACTGGGGCTTCCGCTGATTTTGCCCGCCTTCGGGTTCCGCGATGCTCTATGGGAATGGTTTCCGGAAAGGAAAGCTGCCCTGGAAGAGTCGGCCAGAAAGGCCCAGGAAGAAAAGGGGGCCTTTGTGGAAAAGGAAAGGAGCGAAACGGCGGCCGCCCAGAGTGAATATGAGGCCGCCAAAAAGAAATTGGCGGCCCGGAAAAATCTGACTCCGGGGCATAAACAGTACTTTGAGGACGTAATCGCCGGACTGGAAAGGCACGCCAAAACTCTCGCGGCCCGTGACCTGACGGAAGGAAGCGTCGTTAAAGAGTTGGAGGGCCACCATTTCAGTGAGGTCAATCATGGGTTGTATAAAAAGCGGGGCTACCTCAACGAAACTTTCTGGTATGTCCGCTACGTCGTTTTTCTGACTGTATTGGGAGGGATGATGTTTCTTCTCCGGCGCTGGTCCCTGAAACAGGATCAGGATGGTGATCCGGGCTGGTTTCGATTGATGCGTCGCTGGAGTTGTGGGTTTCTTCCGTTTTTCGGAGTGGCCTGGACCTTTCTGGTATTCGACTGGCTGATGGCCTTGGATTACACCTGGTATTCCACGATGTGGGGAGTCTATTTGTTTTCCGGGGCCGCGTTGAGTTCGATGAGTCTTCTGGTGATCGTTCTGACTCTTTTGCGGAAGTCTGGTTATCTAAAGAACGTGGTCACCATGGAGCATTACTTCCTGATGGGGAGATTGATGCTGACCTTTACGATTTTTTGGGCTTACATCGCATTTTCGCAGTTCTTTTTGATCTGGTATGCGAACATCACCGAAGAAACCAAATTTTTTCTTTCAAGAAACACGGCTTACTGGAACACCTACGCGATTACCTTTCTGGTAATGGGCCACTTTTTCATCCCTTTCGTGGTTCTGTTGTTCCAGAAGGTTAAGAGAGTGCCCATTTTCCTCTGTGCTGTGGCTTTATGGAATCTCTTCATGCACCTGCTGGACATCTACTGGATCACCATTCCCGAGCGGGGACCGTCCCTGACGCGCCACGCGGAAAAGCTCCTGATGGTCATCCCGGGGGCATGGATTTATGATGTCCTGGCCTTTTTGACCGTTGGGTTTATTTTTGGTTATCTCCTGCTTCGGCAATTGGGCGCCGCCAGTTTGTATCCCTGTCGCGATCCAAGATTGGATGAATCGTTGAATGTTTCAGGTTGAGGTTGATTGAATGTGTTTTGAATTTTTTGCCTGTAAAGATGATGAGTGAAAGTAGAGATGAGCCTGTTTCCGGTTTCAGGGCAATGATCGGTGTGGTGGTCCTGTTTCTGGGTTTCGGTGTGGTGTCGGCAGTCATTTTCTGCAAGGCAAGCGCTGGAAAAAGCGTTCAGGACAAAGCTGCGCTCGGCGTTTTCAGCAAAAGGACCACCGCTGCCCGATGGAAAAATCTCGATGACGTCAGGGCGGCTCAGAATGCCTTGCTGAATTCTGAAAAAATCGCCACCGCAGCGAAGCAATTGATTGCCAACGCCGCTTCCGCCAAGCCTGCCGCGACAGATGTTGTCGTTCCCGGGACGCCCACTTTTCTGAAACAGATGGCCGCGACGAATGCCAAGGCTGCCGCAAAAAAAGCTGAAGCCGTGACGCCTCCGACCGAAAAGGCTCCCGTTCCATCGAAGGCGGAAAAGCCAAAGGGGCCAAAGGGGCCAAAGGAGGCGACGCCTGCACCGAAGCCCGCTGTCAAGCCAGCACCTGGCGCACCCAAGCCCCTGGCCAAGTCCGCGCCTAAACCTGCGAACCCACCGGCGCCTAAACCGGCGCCCAAGCCAGCCCCTAAAGGAAAATAATCGATCAAAGTGGGAAATCGCCTGTTGATTTCTGTATGGACCTGCCTATGACGACCGTGGAACCAGCGACAATAAAAGACCTCGAGGAGAGGGTGGCCATTGACCGCTCTGCCCGTTATCCGGTGTTGTTTTTCTTTACCAGTGCCTCGGCGTGGCTGCTTGTCGCCACTGTGTTGGGTTTTCTCAGTGCCTTGAAACTGAGCGTGCCGGATCTGGGTTCGACGATTCCTGACCCGCTGCGGATCGGTTCATTTTTTGGGTATGGCAGGATGATGCCCGCTCACCTCATGGCCTTGGTTTACGGATGGGCCATTCAGGCTGGTATCGGCGTTCTTTTATGGCTGATGGCACGCCTGTCTCGATGCCAACTGCGTTACCCGGTCTTGATCATGGTATCCGGTCATGTATGGAACGCCGCCGTTTTGCTTGGCATTATCTCTGTCCTGGCGGGCTATGGAAGATCGATTCCCTGGCTTGATTTTCCTGCTTGGTTGTGGCCCGTTCTGGCGATTACCTATGTCTTGATGACCATTTGGGTGGTTCCCATGTTTCGTCAGCGGCGATCATCTTCCGTTTACATTTCGGAATTGTATCTGCTGGGGGCCGTTATCTGGTTTCCCTGGATATTTTTTACGGTGAACCTCCTGATTGATGCCGGAAGCGCCCCCGTTATGGGGGCCGGAACCGGCGCCTGGTATATCTCCAATCTCATCTATTTCTGGATGGCCCCGATTTCCCTGGCCGTGGCTTATTATCTCGTGCCAAAAATTGTGAACAGACATCTCTTCAGCTATCCTTTGGCGGCAATTGCTTTTTGGATGCTGGCATTCCTGGCGGGATGGAGTGGGTTTGCCCGTTACATGGGAGGGCCGTTTCCCTCCTGGATGAGTGCCGTCGGCGGTGCAGCCTCCATCTTTATTTTGCTGGCGATTGTGATTACCATCGTCAACCTCCACATGACCTTTCGCGAGAAAATCGAATTAATGAAGTACAGTCCCTCGCTGCGCTTTACCATGTTCGGGATGGCTCTGCTTGGATTGTATGCGCTACTGTCCGCGGTAGGTTCGACTTTTGGCCTGGGAAAATATTTACAATTCACCTATTTCCTTACCGGCCTGGATACCCTGGCAGTTTACGGCTTCTTCTCCATGACCATGTTCGGAGCGATTTATTTCATTGTTCCCCGCATTACGGGCGCGGAATGGCCAAGTGGCCAAAAAATTTCACTCCATTTTCTGTTCGGCACTTACGGGATCGGAACCTTGATTGCCTGCCTGATTCTGGCGGGCATTGCTCAGGGAGGCCTTGAGCAGCAGTGGGACGTTCCCATGGGAATTGTCTTTACGAGTTCCGTCGGCTACATGACGGGCGTTTGCCTGGGTTGGCTCCTGGTTGGGGTGGGGAACCTTTGTTTTTTTTGGCAGTTGGCATTAATGTTTTTCGGAAAAGGACGGAAATCAGGCAGTGGTCCGACACTCATGAATGTCAAAGAGGAAGAAGTGGCCCGTGGCGAAACGGCGGTGTAGAATTTTGTTGATTGAATAGCTATTTCCCGATGGACTCAAAAAGATTTTGGAAACTCATGGCCATCATGGGCATGGCCTTTGGTCTGCCCTGGCTGTTTTTGATTGTGATTCCTTTTTGCCGCATGTCGGTGGCGCCACTGCTTGCCTACAGTGAAAAAGATGCCGTGGAGGGTGGGGTTCTTACCTATCCGGATCCGGGGTCGGACGTGGTTCGTCAGGGAGATGGCGAGGGGGCAAAATTATTTGCCGCCGAGGGTTGTGCCTATTGCCATACGCAGATGATTCGGCCTACCTATGCCGGAGTGGATCGCTGGCGGAAAGGCTGGTCGGGAAGGGAGGCCGACGGCCTGGCGAGGGAAACTCTTCCGGAAGATTATTACGGCGAAGGATATGCCCTGCTGGGATACGAGAGGATCGGTCCTGATTTGGCTAATGTGGGGTATCGCATCACTTCACGGGAAGAAATGCACCGGCACCTTTCCGATCCGAAAAGTTTCAACAGAGACAGCGGCATGCCCACCTTCAGGCATCTGTATCGGGAATCACCCTCGGGCGACGGAAGGTTGACGCCAACCGGAAGTGCGGAGGCGCTGGTGACTTATCTTTTGTCACGCAAAAGAGATGCGAAAATTCCGTCAGCCGATGGAGGAGGGAAATAAGAAGGTGGAAGGCAGCGAATCAGGGGACAACAAAATAGCGATTTTTGAATGAGCAGCGATACGGAAAAGAATTTGGATTATGAAGGCGGAAGCGCCAGCGTGGTGGATATGCACGACGCCGCCCGCCGTGAGAAAGCCCTTCTCCCCGAAGGCCACGAATCCGTCGGGATTGCGGTATTGGTTGTTTCCGCCATTCTTTTGATCATGGGGGGTGGATATTTGGGGAGTTACGTCAACGGCTTCAGTTCCAGCCCTTTTTACCGGAATTACCAGCCTGCTCCCCGCCCCGATTTGGCGGGTGTTGGCGCCGGAGAGCCGGTGGCCTGGATTGACCATTGGATGAAAGAGGGGAAGAAAAATTTTGGCGCTTGCGCAGCCTGCCACATGCCCGACGGCAAGGGACAACCGGGCGTATTTCCCCCATTAAAAGGATCGGAATGGGTCAGTGGAGGAACCACTCGCCTGGGGGCTATTCTGATTCGGGGAATCAGCGGCCCCTTGACTGTCATGGGGCAAACCTATGCATCGGGTCAGGTGATGCAGTCATGGAGTTCGCTGAGTGACGAGCAAATCGCGCAGGTTCTGACCTATGTGCGGCGCGAATTTGGCAGTTTGCCCGAGGGTGAGGACGGAGTGGTAACCACGGAAATGATCGCGGCCGCCCGAAAAGAATACGGCGGTGGAGGCAGTTGGAATGAAGCCGGTTTGCTGGCAATTCCAGCCGAGTCCAACCTGCCGGGAGCCAAGGTTGATTTGCAAACGGGAAAGCCTTTGGGAGATGAGAAGCCGGAAGGTGATGGTGGTGGCGACAAAAAGTAGCATTTCACTAAGAAATTCAATTATGAGCGAAGCGACAGCAGAAATTCAGGAACATGCCCTTGACGAGCATGATCATCACGATCTGCCTTTCTGGAAAAAATATTTTTTCTCCACTGATCACAAGATCATCGGGATCCAATATGGCCTGACGGCTCTGTTGTTTCTTGCCTTCGGATTTTTTCTGATGATGGTTATGCGCTGGAGCATTGCCTTTCCGGACCGGCCCGTTCCTCTGCTGGGCGATTTGCCATGGTTCGCGAACTGGTTGGATGAGGATGGCAAGGTGACTCCGGAATTGTATAACATGTTTGGCGCCATGCACGGGACCATCATGGTGTTTCTGGGGGTGGTGCCTCTGGCCTTTGGCGCCTTTGGGAACTATGTCACTCCGCTTCAAATCGGGGCTCCCGATATGGCGTTTCCCCGTGTCAATATGGCCAGTTACTGGTTCTTTTTTGTGGGAGGGGTGTTGATGTTTGCCGGATTTTTTCTGCCTTCGGGGGCCGCAAAAACCGGGTGGACGAATTACTCTCCCCTGTCAACGCTGACTGATTCCACCTATGGCGATCTGTTCTGGACGGGGCAGACCATGTGGTTGGTGGGGATGGCCATGCTCATCACCTCCTCCCTGCTGGGGGCGGTGAATTTCATCACCACTATCATCAATCTCCGGTGTAAAGGATTGACCTGGATGCGTCTGCCGTTCTTTGTGTGGGCCATGCTGGTAACCGCCTTCCTGCTGCTGCTGGCTTTCCCGCCCTTGGAAGTGGCCGCCATCCTGCAGTTGATGGATCGCCTCGCCGGAACGAGTTTCTTTTTGCCGACGGGGCTGAATGTTTCGGGTATGCCGCTGGATGTTTCCGGTGGCGGTAATCCGATTCTATATCAGCACCTTTTCTGGTTCCTGGCTCATCCGGAGGTTTATGTCCTGATCCTGCCCTCCATCGCCATCGTTTCGGAAATCATCCCCTGCAACACGAGGCGTCCGCTCTTCGCCTACAAAACGATGGTATACGCGGTCATGGTTTTGGGTTTCCTCTCCTTCATCGTATGGGCGCACCATATGTATATCACCGGGATGGGGCCGGCCATTTCGACCTTTTTCCAAATTACTACCGTTCTGATATCAGTGCCTTCCGTGATTCTGGTGACTTCTCTGCTCCTTTCTTACTGGGGCGGATCGATTCGCTTCACTGTTCCCATGTTATTCGCAACGGCCTTTATCCCCATGTTCGGCATCGGAGGACTCACCGGCCTGCCGCTGGCCTTTACCCTTCCTGATCTGCATTTGCACGATACCTACTATGTGATCGGGCACTTTCACTACGTCGTCGCGCCGGGATCGATCTTTGGTCTGTTTGCCGGGATCTATTATTGGTTCCCGAAACAAACGGGTAGAATGATGAACACCCTGTTGGGCCATTTCCATTTCTGGCCCTCGTTCATTTTTATGAACGGGATATTCCTTCCCATGTTGATCCAGGGAATGGCGGGTTTTCACCGCAGAGCCTTCGACGGGGGCAGGGCTTACGAGCACGTAAGTCAGCAGATTTTCGCCCCGGCTCATTCGTTCATGGCCCATATTTTTGAAATGTTGGGTATCGTCGCCAAAGGGGCCCCCGTTCATATGATTGATCTGAACGTGGTGACCTCGGTTTCCGCCTGGATGCTTGCGATCGCGCAGGTGCCGTTCATCATCAATCTGTTTCTCAGCCTGTTTGTCGGGAAACGGATTGAGAGTGATAACCCGTGGCATGCCACCACTCTTGAATGGCTGGCCCCGACACCGCCTCCTCATGGCAATTTTGCGACTGAGCCGGTGGCCTATCGCGGCCCTTACGAATACTCAGTGCCCGGTTCCGATGTCGATTATCTTCCGCAGTATCAGGCTGATCCCGCGGCACTGGACGGTGAACCGGAATCCGAGCCGCAAAAATCGCCTGTCTAGACCGAACACACCCTTTTCCAACTTCTTTAAGAACTTGCTAAATCATGGAGATTCCATACGAAGTGACACCACGCCGGGACACCGGGCTGTTCAACGCCAAATTGGGGATTTGGCTCTTCCTCGCATCTGAGGTGATGCTGTTTGGCGGCCTTTTTTCGTCATACGTTTACCTGCGAGTGGGTGTTCATACAGGTGTGGACAATCCATGGCCCTGGGGTTTGAATGTTCACGAAAACTTTGTCTACCTTGGTTTCCTGAACACTCTGGTGCTTATTCTTTCGAGTGTGTTAGTGGTATTTGCCTGGGTTTCATTGAAGGAGCGAAGCTGGAGAAAGTTTCAAATCTACATGTACGGTGTCGTTGCCTGCGCCGTCATTTTTATGGGGGTGAAAAGTGTGGAATACTACTCCAAACTGAAACTTCACCATGGAATTAAGCTGGTGGATGATTCCGTCCTTGAAGGGAGAATTGTAGATAACTCGGACCGGATTGAATTTGAGGGGAAAAAAGTTTCCCTGAACCTGAGCGGAGGTCTTCCCGCTTTTTTGAGCGATATAAGGGCTGAAAAATATCCCGTATTCACGGTGGAAGGGACTGAGCAAAAACTGAAAAGCGTCGGCCAGGTGAAGGCTTGGTTTCTCAACGCTGTTCGTGTTGCCAGATCGGAAATTGCTGAGGAGAGAATAAGGTATCGCTCTGAGAAAGTCGCCTTCGACAAAGCGGAAGCCTTCAAGCAGGGCAGTGGGAAAACACCCGAGACAGTCGCGCAAGGTCTTGAAAAGCGTCACTTCAAGTCCGCTGCCGTGCTGGTGGCCGAAAGCCCATTCAAAATGGCCGCGAACCCCCGCAAACTGGTCATGCACAATGCAAAATCCTTGTCCTACAAAGACGCTGTCTCCGTGGAAGGAAAATTAATCAATGATGCAGTCAAGTTTATTGTTCACAAAGTGGATCTTCAACTGGTGCTTCCCGTGAACCAACGGAATTCTCTGGCGTGGAAAATCGTAGGCGAAGACGGCAAAAAGCAGTTCTTTGATGAACAGAAGGTCCAATACCAGCACTTACTGCAATACTACAAGGGAAAACCCATCCCGGAGCGGATGATGCGGGGTTACATCCTCAATCTGCAGAAAGTCCATGTGGGGGGACATTCCGAAAAAGGAAGCGTCGCCGCGGAACATCAGGCGGCGACTGCCGGGGAGGCAGAGCACGGGGAGGCGCATCACGCTGGCGGTAAAACTCATGAAGAAACCGTGGTGACCGTGCCCCGCGATCAGATTAAATTCATGAGCGCCCACAGTCCCCGTTACGGGACCTATTATGCCATTTACTTTACCATGACGGCTCTTCACGGCCTTCATGTGGTGGGAGGCGCCCTGGTGCTGTTGTTCTTCGTTGTCTTCGGAAAAAAACTCTACCTGAAAGATCCGGAGCACCTGGCCAACCGAGTGGAAGTGGGCGGATTGTTCTGGCACTTTGTGGATCTGATCTGGATTTTCCTGTTTCCCGCTATGTATCTTTTATAGATCGTATTTCGATCTGACTGGCAACGAACGAATTGATTGACCGATAATTCCAACGATCTCACCAAAATGGCTGATACGACAGAAGATTTAGCGAAGAAAAAGAAAGCCTTCCTCACTGTGGGGGTTCTTCTCTTTATTTTTACATTCATTGCCCTGGCTCTCGGAAAATGGTCTGTTCTGGATTTTGGCCCTCCCGGAGCGACAGGCGAGGACATCCTGACCGCCCTGATTGCCGCAGCCGTCAAGGCCTCGTTGGTGGGCCTGGTTTTTATGCACTTGAGCCACGAGAAAGGAGTGATTTATAAAATCCTCTTGTTTTCCTTTTTCTTTTTTATGGGGCTGATGATCCTGACAATATTTACGCAGAAAGATCCCATTTTGGAGCAGTTCGACACACTGAAAACAACCAGTGGAGCGCTTCTTCAAAAGCCGGAGTAACCGTCGGCAACGAAGTCGTTTCCCATGTCACTCAAATATATTCACATCGCATTTATTGTGCTTTGCATTTTGGCCGCATGGTGCTTTGCTGTGTGGTCGTTCCTGATGCTTGACCTGCCTGGTTATTTCCGCGCCCTGGGCGGCTTCAGTCTCTTGGGTGGGTTTGCGCTTTTGATTTATGGAATAAAGTTCTACCGGAAAGCAAAAAACATAATTACCTGATCCTATGATGACGAGCTTATTTCTTCAGGCTGGCGGGCCGACTTCTCTTCTTGCCTGTGCCATGTGCACGAGCTCTCCCGGAGGCAACTCCGTGGTTGCCGCCAACGCCGCAATTGGGTTCCTGTTGGTTATTCTGCTGGGTGTTCTGGGCAGTTTTCTCAGCTTTATTTTTTACCTGGCGAGACGGGCCAGAAGGATGGATGAATCCGCGCAATCGCGTTGAGCGCCGGAAACGACTGATTGAAAAACAACGCATCAAAGAGAGTTGGGTCGGGGATCATACCCTGTTTATAAAAAACAAAGAGTTAAAGACATGATTGAGTGGCTAAACAAAGTATTCGGGCTCCACGACGTGGCATCGGTCCACGGGCATGAGGTGGATCACCTCCTGGGTCTGGTTCACTGGTTTATGCTGGTGTTGTTTGTTTTCTGGACCGCTTTTCTGATCACGGTGATCTGGCGATTCCGCAGAAAAAAGAATCCCAAAGCCAGTTATGCGGGAATGACCTCCCATTTTTCGACTCACCTGGAAATTGGGGTGATCATTGTGGAGGTGGTTTTGTTGATGGGGTTCGCGTTTCCGCTGTGGGCCAAGCGATCAGAAAGAAACCTCCGACCGACTGGTGACAATGTGGTGAATATCCGGGCTGTCGCAGAGCAATTCAGGTGGACGTTTCACTACGCTGGCGCCGATAAGAAACTCGGACTGACCTCCTACGAACGGATCAATGCCGGTTCCAATACCCTGGGTCTCGTGGCGGAAGACCCGAACGCCGCGGATGACTTCGTTTCCATCAACCAGTTGATTTTGCCCAAAGGCAGACCGGTGGTCATTCAGGTTACATCGAAAGACGTGGTTCACGGACTGTATATCGAACCGATGTTCGTGCAGCAGGACGCCGTCCCCGGCGCCGAAATTCCCATGTGGTTCATTCCCGAAAAAACGGGGGAATGGAACATTGTCTGTGCTCAGTTGTGTGGAACGGGTCATGCCACTATGGTTTCCTACGTGGAAGTGAAGGAGGCGAAGGACTTCGATCAATGGTATCAATCCCAGCAGCCCTACCTGCCGAAGAAACAGCTTCCCTAGGAGTCTGACGGACTTACCTTGATCGATTGATTGACTGCGCAAAACGAGGGCTTGGCCCAAATTTCCCTT